>Ga0184609_10000464_pt1 | contig 11768 bp, 6 predicted proteins | sample PLM1_60_coex_FD_133165 | JGI IMG/M metagenome (GOLD analysis project Ga0184609, IMG submission 133165) | Groundwater sediment microbial communities from an aquifer in East River, Colorado, USA - PLM1_60_coex | ecosystem: Environmental > Terrestrial > Soil > Riparian zone | place: USA: East... | reverse complement strand
GACCACCGATGGGACCGGGGATCCCTCCGGGACCAGGGCGGCGGACGCGACCAACGCGGCCAGCACCGCGAAGGTGAGGCCGAACGCGACCAGCATGAGGCGCAGGTGAAGTCGGTGCTCGGCCAGATGGCGGGGAGTTCGTTGCGACAAGGGGCACTGCCAATTCGGTCTACTCAGCCAACGGCGCCCGATCCTACGGATTGTCCGGCCAGTTGGGAAATCGCCGTGGGCATACCGCCTCCGGTCGCAGAACCTGAAGAACGGAGCGATCAGGCCACGGCGTCGGGGCGATGCCGCAGGGGATCCTCAACGCCGTGCGGGCCGGGGCCCGCTCGGTCGAGCACGGCTCGCTGCTGGATGACGAGGCCGTCGAGCTGCTGGCCGAGCGGGACGTCTACCTGGTCGCCGACATCTACGACGGCGACTGGATCGCGCGGGAGGGCCGCCGGCAGGGCTGGCCGGCGGAGACCCTCGCCAAGAACGACGCCACCACCCAGGCCCAGCGCGACGGCTTCGCCAAGGCGGTGAAGGCCGGCGTGCGGATCGCCTACGGCACCGACAGCGGCGTCTACCCCCATGGCTGGAACGCGCACCAGCTGCCCTACATGGTCCGCTACGGGATGACACCGATGACCGCCCTCCGCTCGGCCACCGTGATCGCCGCCGAGCTGCTTGGCTGGCAGGACCGGGTCGGCGCACTGGCCCCTGGCCACTACGCCGACGTGATCGCCGTGCCAGGCGACCCGCTGGCCGACCTGGAGCTGCTCACCGAGGTTCCCTTCGTGATGCAGGGCGGCCGGGTGCTCAAGCGGGCCGACCCTCCATGACCAAAGGCCACCGGGTGCTCAAGGACGCCGACCCTCCATGACCAAGCGCGGCCGGGTGCTCGAGCGGGCCGACCCGCGTGCTCCACTGTCGGTGTCGGGGCCATACTTTCCGGCGTGACCTCCGCAACCGCCACCACCTTCGTCGGCCGGGCCGACGAGCTCGACCGCCTCCTTGCCCTGCTGGACCGGGCCGAGCGCGGCCGGCCGGCGGTCGGGCTGATCGCCGGCGAGGCCGGCGTCGGCAAGACCCGGCTGCTCGACGAGCTGGCCACCAGGGCCGACAAGCAGGGGGCCAGGGTGCTGGTGGGCGGCTGCATGGAGGTCGGTGACGTCGGCCTGCCGTACGTCCCCTTCGTCGACGCCTTCCGCGACCTCGGCGCCCGCCCCGGCGAGGCCGAGCTGGCCGCCCCGCTGGTCGCGGCTGTGCCCAGCCTCGGCCGGCTCCTACCCGAGCTGGGCGCCGACCGCGGGTTCGCACAGCCTCCCGGCGACGGCTTCGAGCGCGTGCAGCTGTTCGACGGGGTGCTGTCGCTGCTGGTGCGCCTCTCCGAGCTCGCTCCCCTGCTGCTGGTGATCGAGGACCTGCACTGGGCCGACCGCTCCACCCGCGACCTGCTGGCCTTCCTGATCCGCACCCTGCGCGGCAGACGGGTCGCGCTGGTGGCCAGCTACCGGTCCGACGAGCTGTACCGGCGCCACCCGCTGCGCCCGCTGCTGGCCGAGCTGGTCCGCGTTCCCGACCTGGAGCGCATCGAGCTGTCCCCGTTCGGCCGGGTCGAGCTGTCCGAGCATCTCCAGGCCGTCGCCGGCCAGCCGGTATCGGCGGCCGTGGTCGACCGCATCCTGGCCCGTTCCGAGGGCAACGCGTTCTTCGCCGAGGAGCTGGTGGCGGCCGGCGCCATCCGGGCCGACATCGCCCTGCCCGATGCCCTTGCCGACGTGCTCCTCGGCCGCATCGAGGCCCTGCCGCAGCTGGCCCAGGACATCCTCAAGGTGGCCGCGGTCGCCGGCCGCCGGGTCGGCCACCAGCTCCTGGTCGCGGCCTCGGGCCGGCCCGAGGCCGAGGTGGAGCAGGGCCTGCGCGACGCCATCGCCGGGCAGGTGATGGTGGCCAGCGCCGCCACCGAGAGCTACCGGTTCCGTCATGCCCTGCTCCAGGAAGCCGTCTACGGCGATCTGCTGCCCGGCGAGCGGACCCGCCTGCACGCCACCTACGCACGCCTGCTGGCCGAGGCCGACCCTGGCGACGATGGCGGGTCCGGGTCGGCTGCCGAGCTGGCCTGGCACTCGCTGGCCAGCCACGACCTGCCGGGCGGGCTGGCGGCGCTGGTCCGGGCGGCCACCCATGCCGCAAACGTGTTCGCCCCCAGCGAGGTCTTCCGCCATCTCAGCCAGGCGCTCGAGCTGTGGAACCGGGTCCCGGACGCCGCCGCCGTCGCCGGCATCGACCGGGTCGAGGCACTGGTGCGGGCCGCCGAGGCGGCCAACCACTCTGGCGAGTTCCGGCAGGCGGTCGGCCTGGCCAGAGGGGCCGTCGAGGCCATCGACGAGAACGCCGAGCCGCTGCGCGCGGCCATGGCATACGAGCGCCTCAGCAGCTACGCGCTCGACGCCGAGCTGGAGATCGAGCGGGTCGAGGAGCTGATGCTGGAGGCGTCCCACCGCGCGGTGGAGCTGGTCCCCGAGCAGCCGCCGACCCCGCTGCGGGCCAGGGTCGCGGCCGGTCTGGCCCGTGCCCTGATGGACGCGCGTGACTACCCGGGGGCCAGGCGCTGGGGCGAGGAGGCCCTGGCGGTGGCAAGGGCGGCCGGCAGCGTCGGGGACGAGGCCAGGGCCCTGGTCATCGTGTCCCTCCTGGAGCTGCGCTTCGGCGACGAGGAGACCGCGCGGTCGCTGCTGCGCGACGCTGACGGGCGGGCGGCGGCGGCCGGCAACCGGCCGCTGGAGCTCCAGGCACGCCATGCACTTGGCGTCTTGGAGCTCGACCTCGGCAACCTCGCCGCGGCCTGCGCCACCCTCGACCAGGCGACCGAGCTGGCCGAGCGGAGCGGGCTTGCCTGGAGCGGCGACGGAATCGACAGCCGGGTGCTGCGCTGCATCGCCCACTACGCGGCCGGCAACTGGGACCAGGCCGAGCGCGCCGCCGGCGCGGCCGACGAGCGCCGACCGGCGGTGTCAGCGGCCGCCCTCTACGTCGAGGTGGGCCGTGGTCGTACCGGCGCCGTGGACCGGCTCGCCCGACTTCACCCTTACCAGAACGCCGACCCCTACGTCGCCTACCTGGCCGGCGGCTGCGAGGCCGACCTGGCCCGCTGGCAGGGCGAGCTGGAGCGGTCCAGCCAGCTCGCCCGGTCGACCCTCTCGACCCAGGAGGAGGCCGGCGCGCCCTGGGTGCTCAGCGCCATCTGGCCGGCCGCCCTCGCCCTGGCCGCCGAAGGCGACCTGGCCGAGCGGGCCAGGGCCGCCGGTGGCCAGGCCGGCCAGGAGGCGCACCGGGCGATCGGCGGGGACCTCCTGGAACGGGCCAAGGCGGCGCTCCAGCGGGCCAGGGCGCTCGGGCGTCAGGTCGGCCCGGAGGCGCTGGCCTGGCTGGCCAGATGCGAGGCCGAGTGGACGAGGGTCGACGGAAAGCCCGATCCCGACCGCTGGCGGCTGGCGGCCGAGGCGTTCGAGTACGGCTACGTGTACGAGGAGGCCAGGTCGCGCTGGCGCATGGCCGAGGCCCTGCTCCTGGACGGTCGCCGCGACCAGGCCGAGGAGCAGGCCAGGGCGGCCTACGACACCGCGGAGCGGCTCGGGGCCGAGCCGCTCCTCGGGGCGCTGGAAGCCCTGGCCCGCCGGGGCCGCCTCGCCCTCGGCGTCCAGGCCCCGCCGGCCCAGGAAGGCGCCGGCCTCACCCCCCGCGAGCTGGAGGTGCTGCGCCTGGTGGCCGCCGGCCGCTCCAACGGCCAGATCGCCGAGACCCTGTTCATCAGCCGCAAGACGGCCAGCGTCCACGTCAGCAATATCCTGGGGAAGCTCGGCGTGCACACCCGGACCGAGGCGGCGGCCGAGGCCCACCGTCTGGGCCTGGACGCCCCGGCGTGAGCGTCGTCCGGGGAGCCTGTCCAGGCCCCCCGGACGACGGCCCAACGGCCGAGGACGCTAGGCCACGGTCACCTGCCGGGTCGTGCTGTTCGCCTTGCCCCAGCCGTCGGTGACGGTCAGGGTCACGGTGTAGGTGCCCGCCGCCGGGAAGGTGTGCGACATCGCGGACGAGGTGCTGGTGGGCGTGGTGTCGCCGAAGTCCCACAGGTAGGTGAAGGTGTCGCCCGTGTTGGGGTCGGCCGATCCCACCCCGCTGATGTTGCACACCAGCCCCGTGCAGGCCGGCGGGTTGATGATCGGGTTTGGCGCCGCATTGCCGGCCGGCTCGACGATGGTCACCGTGCCCGTCGCCGTGCCGGTCAGGCCGTACTCGTCGCGGACCGTCAGGGTGACCGTGAAGGTCCCGGCGGTCGTGTAGGTGTGGTTCGGCACCGGCCCCGAGCCCGTCCGTCCGTTGCCGAAGTTCCACGAGTAGGTCAGCGTCGGCGCGTTCTCGTCGGTCGAGGCCCGGCCGTCGAACGAGCAGACGTTCTGGTTGCACGAGACCGTGAAGCTGGCCACCGGGGCGACGTTGCCCGCGGGCGCCGACACCGTCACGTTCACGTCCCTCGGGATCGGCTGGACCTGGCCGTAGACGTCGACCGCGCGAGTCCGGACCCGGTAGGCGCCGGACGGGATCACCGGAGTGGTGTAGGAGTAGTTCGACCCTGGGGTGCCCGGGCTGTTGAGGAACGCCGAGCGCCAGCTCTCGGTGGTGCTGGTGAAGGCCCCGCTTGAGCTCATGTACTGGCTGGCGCCGTTGAGGACCGCGACCTCGACCCGGCTGAGGCCGATGTCGTCCTGGGCCCGGCCGCTCACGAAGATCCTCGCCTCGGTGAAGGCGGTGCCCTCGGTGGGCGAGGCCAGGGTCTCGTTCAGCGACGGGTCCAGGTCGCCGGGGTAGACCAGGTACCTGGCGGTGGCCCCGGTGGTCGAGATGTCCTGCTGGCCAGCGGTGTCGACGGCGAAGGCGGTGACGTCGAACTCGCCCTTGGTCGGAAGGTCGATCGGCAGCGTCCAAGTCGTGCTGGTCGCCCCGGGAGCGGCCAGCGTCGCGTTCATGGTGGCGAACGCCGCCGCCATGGTGCCGTCCGGCTGCACGTAGCGCCCGGTGTCCAGGTCCTTCAGCGAGACCCGGACGCTCTGCACGCCGAAGTCGTCGGTTGCCGTGCCCGCCAGGTCGAGGTGGAGCACCTCGATGCTCGAGTCGGTGCCGGTGAAGTTCAGCAGGCCGTTCGGGGGGTTGTCGCCGAGGACCTGGGCGTTGATGGTCAGCTGGCCACGGTTGGCGGACGACGTGGTCAGCCCGATGTCGTCAGTGGCGCGCACGGTGAAGGTGTACTGGCCGGGCGTGAGGTCGAACGGCGTGGTGTAGGTCCAGCTGAAGTCCGGCCCGCTGATGTCCGGCGGGGACACGCGGTACAGCCCCGCGATCACGTCGGTGCCCCAGGTGCCGTCGGACGCCAGCTGCTCCCTGGTGGTGTTGTTGCGCAGGGAGATCTCGACGTTGGCCAGGTTGTCCTCGTCGTTGGCGGTGCCGCTGAAGGTGAGCGGTCCGCCGGGCGCCACGGTGTACACAGGCGCCGCGGTGGGCGGCGTCATCGGCGCCGGCGCGTTGATCGCCACCGTCGGGGCAACGCCCGTCGAGGTGATCAGCCAGTCACGGGTCGAGCTGCGGAGGTCGGACTGGCCGGAGTTGTCGATGGCGGTGGCGGACATGCGCCACTCGCCCTCGTGCGGCAGGGTCACCTCGTACTGCCAGGTGGCCGAGGTCGCGCCGACGACGTCGGGCACCCCGCGGAAGGTGTTGAAGTTGGACGAGACGCTCCCGTCCTCCTGGAGGTACTGGTTGCTGGCGTTGCGGAACCAGTAGGTGACCGCGTTGACACCCTTGTCGTCGTTGGCCGTGCCGGTGGCGATGAAGGTGGTGCTGGTCAGGACGCTGCCGCTGGGCCCGGTGATGTTGGTGGTCGGGGTCTGGTCGTCGAGGCCGAAGGACTCGATCTTCTTGATCGCCTTGGTGGGGTCGCTGCTGCCGCTCACGGCGAAGGTCTTGGCCATGACCTGGAGCTCACGGTTCCCGGTGAGCGTGACCGGCAGAGACCAGCCGGTCGAGGCCGCGCTCGCGAGCTCCAGGGACGCGTAGATGTTGTTGACGCCACCCCACGAGACCATGTCGTCCTGCAGGTACTGCTTGGAGTTGCGGTCCTGGATCTCGACCTGGACCCGGCGGACCTGCCCGCCCGTCGCGGTGGCCTGGCCCTGGATCGTGAACTGGACGCCGGACTGGACCACACGGCCCTCGATCGGGCTCACGATGGTGGTGTCGACCGGCGAGGGGGCCGGGACGGAGTTGAAGTCGTAGAAGGCCACCCGTCCGGTGTTCTTACCGCCCTGGTACATGCCGTCGCCGCCGACGAACAGGCCGCGGGGGGTGGCTTCCATGGCCTTGTTGCCCTCGTAGGAGTTGGAGCCCGGGTTCCACTCCAGCGCCTTGCCGTCGGCGGGGTTGAGGGCGCCGATGTGGTCACGGCGGACCACCGCGTCGCCGAGGCCGTAGCCGGCCAGGCCCTGGCCGGTGCCGTAGCCGACGTTGTCGAGACCGGGCCACGGGTCCGGCGCGGTGGGCGACTCCTGGAAGCCGAAGTGCCCGCCGGTGTAGACCGCATGCTCGGTGATCGCCACCGCGTAGACGCTGTCGAAGTGGCGCGAGACCCACAGCGGCTCGACGTTGTCGTTGCCGGCGACCGGGAAGGCGATCGCGGTGTCATTGATCGGCGGGCGGTCGCCGCCGGAGCCGCTGCCGACGACGAAGTACTGGTCGTTCGGCGCGATGTCGCCGGCGTAGATGCGCTGGATGCCGCCGACGAACTGGAGGTTGTCGTCCCACAGGCGGGTGCGCCAGGGCAGCAGCTGGTTGGTCTGGGTGCTGATCAGGCCGACGCCGTAACGGTCCTGGCCGGCGATCCGGCGGCCGGTATGGACCACCAGCAGCTTGCTGTCGTCGTGGGTGAGCTTCATCTGCTGCACGGTGAGGGCGCCGTTGACGCCGATGCCGCCGGAGACGTCGTTGACGAAGCCGGGGACCACGGCCCCGGTGGTGCCGTTCACCGCGACCAGGCCGATGCGGGCGCTGCTGTTCACGGTCTTGAAGTTGCCGCCGACGTAGACGGTGGTGTTGGTGGCGGCCAGGGCGGTGGCCTGGGCGCCGGCGTTGGCGGTGAAGCCGGTCACGGGGGCACCGGTGGTGGGGTTGATCGAGGCGATCTTGCGCTTGGTGACGCCGTTGATGGTGTTGAAGGAGCCGGCGACGTACAGCTTGGTGCCGTCGGGCGAGGCCTCGACCGCGGTGACGCCGCCGCCCCCGAAGGTCGGCCGGAACGTGGTGTCGATCAGCCCGGTGCCGAGGTTGTAGGACGCCAGGTACCGCTGGCTCACCGTCGTCGTGTTGCCGGTGGTGTTGTTCTGCAGCGAGCTGAACGTGCCCGCGATGAACACGCGCGACCCCACTACCTCGATGTCCCAGATCTCGCCGGTGCTGATCCGCGGGGTGTTGGTGCGTGGCGTGCTCGGGACGAGACCCGTGTGCCCCGGCGCCGGTTGGACGGCTCCGGCCGGTGACGCCACCAGGCCAACGGCGAGGGTCGCGAGGACGATCGCGATCGCGGCGACGATGGCGAGGGATCGGGTGCTGCGGATGACGACGCTTGGCACGTGGGCTCCCGGGGTGGACGGTCGGTCTGCTGGACGTCTACCGGATGCTAAGGAGCCTGGCCCACGGGGAGACCATGCATCCGACGTAGCCGCGCTCGGGCATCGGCTGGTAAGCCGATGCCCGAGCGCGTATCCCGGATCACGCGCTGTGGGCAGGCGGCCGGTGGGAATCAGGGACCGCCCAGGTGGATTCTCCGTCGGTGAGGTGAAATGCGAGCCCGGTCGGCTGGCCGAAGGAGCGAGCGGACGTGACCGTCACCAGGTTGGAGGTCGAACGGCGGCAGCCGGCGCCCGTGCCCGGCCGGCACGAGCATTCCCATGAACCGGAGGTGCCGGCGGAGCCACCGGCCAAGCCTCTGAGCAGGACCGCCCGCCGGGCCGCGGCCGAGGACGCCAAGCTGCTGGCTGCGCTGCGGCTGCTGTTCTCCAACCCGTCGCTGTACCCGCGGGTGTTCTATCTGGCGCTGGGGTTCGCGGCGATCACCGCCCTCGGGGTCGCGCTGGCCGGGGCTGTGCCGCTGCCCTACGGGCTCAGGTACGCGGTGCTGCCGGCCATGGCCGTGCTGGTCGTGCTCAGCTTCCGCCACCCGGCCTGGGGCAGGCGGGCCCTGCTCGGCCTGGTGGCCGGCATGATCGCCACCGGCGTCTACGATGTGCTGCGGCTCGGGCTGGTGTACATGGGGCTCTGGGGCGACCCCATCCCCAGCATCGGCCGGCTCGCCCTGGCCGACCCCGACGCGGACCCGGCCTGGGGCTACGTGTGGCGGTTCATCGGCAACGGCGGCGGCATGGGGCTGGCGTTCGCGATGCTGCCGTGGCGGGGGATCCGCCTTGGCATCGCCTACGGCTCGGCGATCTGCCTCGGCCTGCTCGCCCTGCTCCACTTCTGGCCGGTCGCCCAGCTCCACTTCTTCCCCCTGACGGCGTTGACGGCGACCGGGGCCATGGCCGGCCACTGGGTCTACGGCGCGGTCCTGGGATGGCTCACCGCCCGCTGGCTGCCACCGGTCGGCCGACGCCGCCGGCGCCCGGCCCGCGGGCGCGGCCGCCGGGACGCCCGCCCGGCGACCGTCCTGGTCGCCGTGCCCGACCCGGCCGACGGCCCTTCCGAGGCCACCGGTCCCGACCTGGCCATCGCCGGCGGCCGGCTGACCTCCGACGAGCTCCAGGCCGTCAGGTGCACCCTGCAGCAGCCCCCTCGGGCCCACGGGTTCGCCACCGACCAGTGGACCCTGCGCCGGGTCGCCATGGTGGTGGAGCGCGCGACCGGTGTCCGCGGCTGGCAGCCCGCCGAGCTCAGGTCGCTGCTCGAGGTCCTCGACCTCCCCCTCCCCCTGCGCGACCGGCCCGGCTCCAGGACCCTGGTCTCCTAGGCCTCGTGGAAGGCGGCCAGGTGCTCGGCCTCGGCGTCGAGCTGGCGGCGGACCGGGCGGGGCAGGGGCTCGAACGGCTCCAGACGCACCCGGCCCTGCTCGTGGCGCCAGGTCCCGGCAACGGCACCGTCGACCAGGAAGGTCGGGAACGAATGCGGGTGCTTGCTGTTGAAGATGCGGCCGCGGTACCGCTCGGGCAGGAGCTGGGTACGCCGGGCGTGCACCAGCAGGTTGGCGTCCCAGGTGGGCAGGAACCGCGGCGGCGCCGGCGTCGCCGGGTCGGGCAGGGGCGCGTCGGGCAGGTCGTACAGCGCACCGCCCCGCTCGTCGCGGAACCGACGGGCCCCGACCCGCTCCAGCACCGGCCGCAGCGGGGTCAGCGGCAGGCCGGCCCAGCTGCCGAGGTCGCCGAGAGACGCCGGCCCGAAGCCGGCCAGGTAGCGCCGGACCAGGTGCTCCAGCCCATCGGCCTCGGACACCTCCCAGGGCCCGAGCCAGTCGCCGGCCAGGCCGTACAGGTCGGCCCGGCGCCGCTCCCAGGTGCCAGAGGGCGGGACCCGAACCAGGTCGAGCCAGAGCCCGAGCCCCGTCCACACCGCCCTGGGGAACCCCTCGCCGGCCAGCAATGCGGACAGCTCGGCCTGGCGGGCCGGGCCGGCAGCCAGGCGCGATCGGACCAGGGTGGCGGCCGCCTCCATGTCGACCCCTTCCAGCTGGCGGCGGGTGACCCTGGCCCACCACTCCCGGCGGCTGGCCCTGATCGCCTCGGTGAGCGGCGGGTAGTCGGCGGCGGAGACGATGTGGATGGTGACCCGCATCAGGGTCGCCTGCACCGCCCGCCGCTCCTCCAGCGCCCTGGTCAGCTCGTCGCCGCGGAAGTCGCGCAGCCGCGACCACAGACCCACGTAGGCCGAAGGGGCGTACTGGGTCTGCAGGCCTGCCACCTGCTCCAGCGCATCGGTCAGGGGCAGCGGCGATCGCTCGAGGAGGAGCTGGCGGGCCAGCAGCGCCCGGTTGAGCTCACGGGTCGACAGGACGCGCTCGGTCACAAGCCGGGAGTCTACCGGGGGCGGCGGACTATCCGGCGGCGGCGTCGATCCCCAGCTTGATGGCCAGGCCAAGGCCGAGCAGGGCGATCGCGACCCGCAGGCGGTCGCCGGGCAGCCGGCGCACCAGGCCCGGCCCGAGTCCGCCGCCGAGCAGGAAGCCGGCGGCCAGCGGCGCGGCCGCGGCCCAGCGGACCGGGCCGAACACGGCGAAGCCGACCGCGGCCACGGCGTTGGCCAGCCCGAGGGCGACGTTGCGGGCCGCGACCAGCCTGGCCAGCGGCTCGGAGACCGACACCGTGAGCAGAGCGAGCAGCACCACGCCGGCGGCGGCCCCGAAGTAGCCGCCGTACACGCCGACGGCGAACACCCCGACCAGCACCAGCGGGTTGCGCTCGCTGACCACACCGCCGGTGAGCCGCGTCACCCCCGGCTGCAGCAGCAGGACCAGGGAGGCCGCGCCGATCAGCACGGGCACCAGCAGCTCGAAGACCTCAGCAGGGGTCGACAGCAGCAACGCCGCCCCGGCGGCGCCGCCAACCGCGGTGACCAGCGCCAGCCGGCGCAGCCGGCCCGACTGGCCGACCAGCTCCCGGCGGGAGAACACCGACGCGCCGACCGTGTACAGCACCAGCGAGACCGTGTTGGTGACGTTGGCGGTCAGCGCGGGCAGGCCAACGGCGAGCAGAGCGGGATAGGACACCAGCGACGCCAGGCCGGCGACCGAGCCGGCGACGCCGGCGAGGACGCCGGCGACCAGGAGAAGGACCACGTCAGCGGCGCTCACCGAGCCGATTCTACGGCCGTCGATCCAGACTGCGAATTCGATGGGGTCGACCGGCTCCCGGCTGCAAGGCCTGGGCATGGCTGCCGCCTCCCATCTCTGCGGCCGAACCTGAGGTGTACCGCGTCCGGAGTACCGGCCGGGTCGCCCGGGCGGCCGACGCCGCCGGGGCCGGTTCCGGGTAGCGTGAGCCCATGGCGCATCCCGATCGTGCTGCGCTGGCCGACGCCGGGCTGACCGTGGTGCTCGGCGCCGGCTTCGTCATGTCGACGGTTGGCGCCACCGACGCCCGCCCCCTTGACGGGCTGGGCTGGGCGCTGCTGGCCGCCAACACCCTGCCGCTGCTCGTGTTGCACCGCATCCCGCTGGCCGTGCTCCTGATCTTCGGCTGCGCGTACCCGACCTGGGCGTCGCTGGAGTACCCCACCCACCTGCTGCAGTCCCTGCCGACCCTGGCGGCGCTTGGCGTGGTCGGCGCCGCCCCGCGGCCGCTGTGGTGGCGGGCCATCGGGCTGCTGGTGCCCGTCGAGATGATGGCGGCGGCGATCTCCGGTGTCTGGGACGTCGACGTGCTGGAGATCGGCTACGTCGCCATCATGTTCGTGAGCGGGTGGGTGCTCGGGGTGGTGCTGGCCGCCCGCCGCAGCTACGCGCAGGCCCTGGAGGAGAAGACCGCGGCCCTGGAGGCCGCCCGCCAGGAGCTGGCCCGCCGGGCGGTGGTCGAGGAGCGCACCCGCATCGCCCGCGACCTCCATGACATCCTGGCCCACGCGATGAGCGTGATCACCGTCCAGGCCGGCGTCGGCGCCCACCTCATGGACCGCGACCCAGGGCAGGCCGCGGAGGCGCTTCGGGTCATCGAGCAGACGGGCCGGGAGGCGCTGCAGGAGATGCGCCG
>Ga0184609_10000458_pt1 | contig 11887 bp, 8 predicted proteins | sample PLM1_60_coex_FD_133165 | JGI IMG/M metagenome (GOLD analysis project Ga0184609, IMG submission 133165) | Groundwater sediment microbial communities from an aquifer in East River, Colorado, USA - PLM1_60_coex | ecosystem: Environmental > Terrestrial > Soil > Riparian zone | place: USA: East... | reverse complement strand
CAGCTCGTCCAGGTCCTTGCCCTCCCCCGCCACCCGGGCCGGGCCTCGGCTCCCCTTGTCCGTCACCCGGAAGGTCATGCGCAGGTGGTCGGGCACCCGGGCCAGGTCGAAGGCGTCGGGCGGGACCTCGACCGGCCCGGCCCGGCCCAGCTCGCGCGCGAGCACCTCCAGCAGCGGCCCGTCCCGGGGGGCGATCCGCTCGAGCACCTCCCTGGCCCAGTTCGGGGCAGGGATGAAGTTGCGCCGGATCGCCTTGGGCAGCGAGCGGATCAGCTCGGTGACCAGCTCCTGGCGGAGGCCGGGGACCTGCCAGTCGAAGCCGCCGGCGTCGACCTGGTTGAGCACGGCCAGCGGGACGTGGACGGTGACGCCGTCGGCGTCGCTGCCCGGCTCGAACTGGTAGGTCAGCTGCAGGCGGTGCCCGCCCTGGTGCCAGGTGTCCGGGTAGTCGCGGGCATCCGGGGCCTCGGCCGGGTCCTCGATCAGCATGGAGCGCTCGAAGTCGAGCCGGTCGGGCTGCTGGAGGCTGGCCCGCTTCCACCACGCGTCGAAATGACGGGCGGAGACGACCTCGGCCGGGATGCGCCGGTCGTAGAAGTCGAACAGCGCGTGGTCGTCCACCAGGATGTCCCGGCGGCGGGCCCGGTGCTCCAGCCCCTCGACCTCCTCCAGCAGGCGCCGGTTGCGGGCGAAGAAGTCGTGGTGGGTCTCCCAGTCGCCCTCCACCAGGGCGTGGCGGATGAACAGCTGGCGCGACCCCTGCGGGTCGATGCGCCCGTAGCTCACCTGGCGCTCGGCCACGATCGGCACCCCGTACAGCGTCACCCGCTCCGACGCCATCACGGCACCGCGCGACCTGGACCAGTGCGGTTCGGCGTAGGCGCGCTTGACCAGGTGCCCGGCCAGCGGCTCGACCCACTCGGGCTCGATGCGAGCGGCGACCCTCCCCCACAGGCGTGAGGTCTCGACCAGCTCGGCCGCCACCACCCAGCGGGGCGGCTTCCTGGCCAGCGCCGAGCCGGGGAAGATGGCGAACCTCGTGCCGCGGGCGCCCAGGTAGTCGCGCGTCTCCCCCTGCTTGAGCCCGATGTGGCTGAGCAGCCCGGCCAGCAGGGCGGTGTGGACCCGGTCCGGGTCGGCCGCCGTCCTGCTCAGCTTGATGCCGAGGTCGCGGGCGACCGCGCGGAGCTGGCCGTGCAGGTCCTGCCACTCGCGCACCCGCAGGTAGTTGAGGAACTCGGCGCGGCACAGCCTGCGGAACTGGCTGGAGGACAGCTCGGCCTGGCGCTCGTGCAGGTACCACCACAGGTTCAGCCAGGTCAGGAAGTCAGATCCCTTGTCGGCGAAGCGGGCGTGGCGCTCGTCGGCCGCCTGCTGCTTGTCGGCCGGGCGCTCGCGCGGGTCCTGGATGGAAAGGGCGGCCGCGATCACCAGCACCTCGCGGGTGCATCCCAGCCGGTCAGCCTCGACGATCATCCGGGCCAGGCGGGGATCGACCGGGAGCTGGGCCAGCTTGCGGCCAACCGTGGTGAGGCGCTCGCCGCCGTCGAGGGCGCCAAGCTCGTGGAGCAGGTCGACGCCGGCCTTGACGCTGCGCCGGTCGGGCGGGTCGATGAAGGGGAAGCCGGCCACCTCGCCCAGCCGCAGCGAGGTCATCTGCAGGATGACCGAGGCCAGGTTGGTGCGCAGGATCTCCGGGTCGGTGAACGCCGGCCGGTTGGTGAAGTCGTCTTCGCGGTAGAGCCGGATGCAGATGCCGTCGGAGGTGCGCCCGCAGCGGCCCTTGCGCTGGTTGGCCGACGCCTGCGAGATGGGCTCGATGGGCAGCCGCTGCACCTTGGTCCGGTGGCTGTATCTCGAGATCCTGGCCGTGCCCGGGTCGACCACGTACCTGATGCCGGGCACGGTCAGCGAGGTCTCGGCCACGTTGGTGGCCAGCACCACTCTGCGCACGCCGTGCGGCTGGAACACACGGTGCTGCTCGGCGGCGGCCAGGCGCGCGTACAGCGGGAGGATCTCGACCCCGCCCGGGCTACGGGGGAAGCTGCGCCCGCGAAGCGCGTCGGCGGTGTCGCGGATCTCACGCTCACCGCTGAGAAAGACCAGGATGTCGCCCTGGCCCTCGCGGCACAGCTCGTCGACCGCGTCGACGATCCCCTGGGTCTGGTCGCGGTCGTCATCGGCGTCGTCGCCGAGCGGGCGGTAGCGGACCTCGACCGGATAGGTGCGGCCGGACACCTCGATGATCGGGGCGTCGCCGAAATGCCGGCTGAAGCGCTCCGGGTCGATGGTGGCCGAGGTGATGATCAGCTTGAGGTCGGGCCGGCGGGGCAGGAGCCGGGCCAGATAGCCGAGCAGGAAATCGACGTTGAGGCTGCGCTCGTGGGCCTCGTCGATGATGATCGTGTCGTAGCGGCGCAAGGACCGGTCCCGTTCCAGCTCAGCCAGCAGGATCCCGTCGGTCATCAGCTTGACCAGGGTGTCCTCGCCGACCCGGTCGGTGAAGCGGACCGTGTAGCCGACCGCCTGGCCGAGGGGGGTCCCCAGCTCCGAGGAGATCCGGTCGGCAACGGTGCGGGCGGCCAGCCGGCGCGGCTGGGTGTGGCCGATCAGCCCGTGCACCCCCCGGCCCAGCTCCAGGCAGATCTTCGGCAGCTGGGTCGTCTTCCCCGACCCGGTCTCCCCGGCCACGATCACCACCTGGTGGTCCCGGATGGCGGCCGCGATCTCGTCCCGGCGCTGGCTGACCGGCAGCTCGGGCGGGTAGGTGACCGCCGGCAGACTCGCCCGGCGTCGGGCGACCCGCCGCTCGGCCTGGCCAGGGGCTCGGGTGGTGGGCTCAGGTCCCTGGGTGGCCGTACCGGTCGCCTTGGGTGCCGAGCTCGCGGGCCAGCCCGATCCAGGCCTGGGCCTGGGCGGCTCTGACCTCCGATCGCCGCAGATGCTTCTCGATGTCGGTGTTGGAGCGTCCCTCCAGCTGGTTGATCTCCTCATACAGCTGCTCGGAGTCGAGCAGTGCCGCATGACCGCGGCGCATCGCCTCCTCCCAGCTCAACTCGTCGAACTTCGCCATACGATGTCCTCCTCTCCGGCTCCAGGATAAGCGCGACAGCCGCTGAGCTGGCTGCCGGTGCTGCCACCCGGAGCGACGGACTAGCGGCGCTGCGCTCGGGCGTCGAGGAGGCAGGCATCGGCGGCGGCCGACAGTGGTCGAGCCCCGAGCCCGCGGAAGATGGCGCGAGCCTCCTCGAGCCTCGCCCGTGCCTGGTGAGGCCGGTCGAGGCGGAGCTGGCATCGCCCTGCGCCGAGGAGCGCCTGCCCGTGCTCGAGGACGTGGCCGTACCGGGCCCATCGCTCGGCCGCCTGGTCATACAGCTGCGCCGCCGTGTCGACGGAGTCTCGCGCCTCGCTCAGCACCGCCCGGGCAGCGAGGTGCGCATCGCGATGCCGGGCCGCTTGCGTCGGCGCATGCTCGATGAGCCGCTCGGCAAGGCCCGGCTCCTGCGCCGCCGCACAGGTTCGTGCCAGCTCCGCCACGTAAAGCCCCAGGTACCACTGCCCTCCGCCCCGCTCATGGGTCACCCGATCGATCTCCTCGATGAGGTCGAGGGCGAGCCGTGGCGCACCCCTGGTCACCTCGACGACCGCCGCCGCGACCAGCGCAGGAACGAGGATCTGCAGGTCATCGATGTCGCGAGCCTGCGAAAGCAGCTCGGTGACGAGCCCCTGGGCAGCGGTGACCTCACCGCGCCACAGCCAGACAACCGCCTTGTGGGTCTCGGCCGACACGCTCTCGTAGCGGCCGCCGTGGGCGCGGTCGGACACGATCACCTCGTCGGCCAGCCTGATGACCTCGTCCCAGCGACCGAGGTCGGCGAGCATCGGAAGGCTGGAGCCGCGCAGGCTCATGGTCGCCTGGGCAAGGCCTCGCCGTTCGGCGAAGTCGATCCCCGCCCGGCAGGTCTCCAACGCCGGCGCCGGGCCCTCGGTCAGCCACAGCGGCGCCACCAGGCTGTTGTAGAGCACGGCCGCGTCGTTGGCGGCCTCGATCTCGTGGGCGAGCTGCAGGGCCTGCCGGAGGTCATCGAGCCCGCCGAAGTCGTTGAGGTCGCAGCGCGCCATGCCACGGTAGTCCAGCGCCTGCACCTTCACCTCCGGGAGGCCACCAAGCCGCTCGGCGAGGGCGATCGCCTTGTCGGCCCACGGCAGCGCTTCCTGCGAGTAGCCCGACAGCACTCGATCGGCGGCCATCTGCGTGTAGGAGAAGCACAGCTCGGGGCTCGGCGGCTCGCGTTCCAGCAGCTTGATGCCCTGGAGGAGGACGGCGCGTGAGCGGCTGGTCTCGCCCTGATGCCACAGCACCGTGCAGAGCCGGTTCAGGGCCTCGACCTGGCCGCGGACATCACCGAACCTGGCGGATCCGGCGATCGCCTCCTCATAGGCCGCGGCCGCCTCCTCGACGTGGCCGCCCTGAAAGGCCGCCCTTGCGGTCCCGACCAGGATCTGGGGGCGCTGGGGATGGTCGGGCGGACACAACGCGAGGGCCTGCTGGTAGTACCTGCGGGCCCGGCCCACGTCGAGGGCGAGTGCCCGGCCTCCCGCCAGGACGAGGAAGTGTCGCGCGGATTCCTCGAGCTCGGCGAGCCGTGGGCCGCGGTCGCCGGTCGCATGGGCCAGCGCAGCCGCCTGGCTGTAGTGATGGGCGATGATCTCGGCACGATCGGCGACCCGGTCCCCGGCCAGGCGCTCCAGCCACTCGGCGGCCCCCTGATGTCGTTGGGTCCGCCGAGCCCTGGGGATCTGGGTGTAGGCGACATCCCTGATGACCGCGTGCCAGAACGCGTACTCGGGCTGGCCCTCGACCGAGGATGCCCTGGCGGCACGGATGAGCTCCATGCGCTCCAGCTCACGCAGCTCGGCCTGCACCGCCTGCTCGTCGCCGCCGCCGAGTGCGGCCAGCGCGCCGGGCCAGAAGACCTTGCCCACCACGGCGGCGTCCTGGACGATCGCCTTGCGGTCCGGCGGGAGCGTGTCGAGCCGGGCGGCGACCAGCGCCTGCACAGTCTCGGGGAACGGGATCTCCTGGTCGGGGGAGAGCCGGATCCCGCGGTCGTCCCGTACCAGCAGCCCGCGATCGGTGAGCAGGCGGGCGAACTCCTCTGCATACAACGGGTTTCCCCCGGCCCGCTCGAGCAGCGGCGCCTGCACCTCGGCCGGGAGCATCGGCTGACCAAGCAGGGCGGCGATGAGCGCCGCCGTCTCGGCGTCGGTGAGCGGGGGAAGCGTCACCGAGGTGGCGTTCGGCCAGGCTTCGCTCCAGCCGGGGTGCCGGTCGAGCAGCTCGGCACGGGCGGTCGCGACGACCAACAGGGTGACGCCGGTCAGCGTGTCGACCAGGTAGGCAAGGAACTGCAGCAGCCCCGTGTCTCCCCAGTGCAGGTCTTCGATCACCAGGACAAGTGGCCCTCTGGTGGCCATCGCCTCGACGAAGCGCCGGCAGGCGGCGAACAGCTCAGCTTGATCGACCCTTAGGCCCTCGGCGCCGGCGAGCCCAAGCAGGGGGCCCAGCCGCACCCGCAGCCAGTCCCGCTCCGAGGCCCGGTCGACAAGCGCCTGCAGCGAGCCGTCCAGCTTTGCCGCAACCTGCGCGGGTGGGTCGGACTCGAGGATGCCGGCCTGCGCCTTGACGATCTCGCCGAGGGCCCAGAAGGTGATGCCCTCCCCATAGGGAAGGCAGCGGCCCTGGCGCCAGGTCACCAACTCCTGGCGGTCGTCGATGACGTGCGCGAGCTCATGGACGAGCCGGCTCTTGCCCGCCCCTGGCTCCCCGAGCAAGGTGACCAGCTGCACCGAGCGCTCCCGCAGGGTGCGGACGTAGCACCGTTCGAGCAGCTCAAGCTCGGCGCGACGGCCGACGAATGGGGTGACCGGTCGCTGGTCGACATCCACACCCAAGCGGCTGCGCGCCCCGGCCAGCCGCCAGACCGGCACGGGCTGCGCCTTGCCCTTGACCCGGACCGGCTCCAGGTCCTCGTACTCGAACTGCGCGCGGGTCGCGCGCCAGGTGGCCTCGCCGACCAGGATGCCGTTGACCGGCGCCACCCCTTGCAGGCGAGAGGCGGTGTTGACGATGTCGCCGACCACCCCTTCGGTCTCGCCCCCGGGTTGGAGCGCCACCAGCACCTCCCCGGTCGTGATCCCGATTCGCACCGACAGCGCAAGCGCAGGCTGCAGCTCGTTGAGCTCGGCGATGGCCTCCAGCAGGCGCGCCGCGCAGCGTACCGCCCGCTCGGGGTCGTCCTCGTGGGTCGCCGGGGCACCGAAGACCGCCATGACGGCATCGCCGATGAACTTGTCGAGGGTGCCTCCGAACCGCTCGATCTCCCGGCGCAGCCGGGCGTGGTAGGGGCGCAGCATGGCGCCGACGTCCTCTGGGTCGGCCTGGTCCGATCGTGCCGTGAAGCCGACAAGGTCACAGAACAGGACGGTGACGACCTTGCGTTCTTCATCGCTCGACCTGCCTGCAGCCGCAAGCGGCGTGCCGCAGGCCCCACAGAACCGGAAGCCCTGAGGATTGTCCTGCCCGCACCTCGAACAGCTCACCATCCCGGGAAGTCTACGGCGACCCGGCTCCGCGGCTGCTCTGCGCCCGGGACGGCCCGAGCCCGGTTGGGAAGCCCTGGCGCCAGCTCGGGTAGGCGGGCTTCCAGCTGAGCTCGCGCCTGGCCTTGGCGTTGGAGGCACCGCGGACCTGGGTCAACAGCACCACCCCGTGCTCGCCGGCGGCCAGCCGGGCCGCCCATGCGGGAACCCGCCACGGCGGCTTGGCGCCGATGGCTGCCGCCAGCGCCGGCGGATCTCGTCAAGCATGAAGCCGCCGTCCCCGGCCGAGGTCCCGGGGCCGTAGAAGCCGCCGTAGCGCAGCACGATGCCCTCGAGGCCCTCGGCCTCGAGCACGGCCGACTCCAGGTGGCGGATGGCGCCAAGGGTGCGGCGCAGCTCGGCCGGCGGGTCGGGATCCAGCGGGTCGCTCTCGGTCTTCACCGGCCCACCGACCCGGGCGTACGGCCATCCCGCGAAGCTCTGGGCAACCAACCGCCTGGCCCCGGACGCACGCGTCGCGGCCAGCAGATGATCGGTGCCCTCGGTGCGCAGACGGTTGGTGAGCGCGAACGCCTTGTCTGGCCTCCGGAGGCTGGACATGGCGATCCCCTTTCGTGGTGTCACACAGGGCACGAGATGGCCGGGTGGGCCGTGACACCCGCGGCCGCCTCCGGGCGCGTGTCACGAAGCGAGGCCCTGGTTCGTCATGGGGGAAGAGCCGGGCCTCTGGTTGACTGGAGCACGATGGACGAGAGCGACGCCTACCAGCAGCTGCGACCGCTGCTGTTCTCGATCGCCTACCGGATGATCGGCAGCGTCAGCGAGGCGGAAGACCTCGTGCAGGAGGCCTTCCTGCGGTTCCACCGCGCCATCGGCGACGGCGCCGAGGTCCAGTCACCAAAGGCGTACCTGTCCGCGGTCACGACTCGGCTGTCCATCGACCACCTGCGCTCGGCTCGGGTGCGGCGCGAGCAGTATGTGGGTGACTGGCTGCCCGAGCCCCTGGTCACCGACCCGGAGGCCGACGTGGCCAAGCACGCCGAGACCGCCGACTCCCTCTCCATGGCGTTCCTGGTGCTGCTGGAGCGCCTTTCGCCCATGGAGCGGGCGGTGTTCCTGCTGCACGAGGTGTTCGGCTACGGGTACGCGGAGATCGCGGGCCTGGTCGGCAAGAGCGAGGACAACTGCCGCCAGATCGCCGCCAGGGCACGCCGGCACGTCCAGGCCCGCCGGCCCCGCTTCGAGACCTCGCGGCGGCAGCGGGAGCAACTGGCCAGGCGGTTCTTCGCCGCGGTCGAGCAGGGCGACACCGACGGTCTGATCGGGCTGCTGGCGGCCGACGCGGTCATGTACGCCGACGGCGGCGGCAAGGCCCCGGCCCTGGCCGCCCCGGTCCACGGCGCCCAGCGGGTCGCGCGCTTCCTGCTCGGCCTGGCCCGGCGGGCCAGGGTCATCGGCGTGCACCTGCAGCCCGCGGAGGTCAACGGTCAGCCAGGCGCGATGGCCTACGACCACGACGGGCGCCTGGTGAACGTGCTCTCCCTCGAGATCGCCGACGGCCGGGTCCAGACCGTGCGCTCGGTCCTCAACCCCGACAAGCTCCGCCACCTGGGCCCGGTCGGCGACCTGGCCCGTCTGCTCCGCGACCGAGGGGCCACCGGCCAGGCGCCTTGAGGGGCACCCACCGGGAGCGGGCGCTGGTGGGTCCCCATGAGCGGCGGTCGATTGCGTGACCCGATCCGCCGACCTACCTCCGGGCGGGGCGTTCCTGCACGACCCAGCCGTTGCCGTCGGGATCGCTGAAGAAGACGAACGAGTTCCAGTCTCCGCCCCGGCCATCCACCCGCACGGCGCCGTCGTAGTGCTGGACCCCGCTGACCTCCACACCCCGCTGGACCAGCTCAGCCCGGGCGGCCTCGATGTCGGGCACCACCAGCTGCATGCCCTCCACCGAGCCCGGCGGCGTGGCGACGATCCCGCTGCCCACGGCGATGGAGCACGCCGACCCCGGCGGTGTCAGCTGCACGATGCGCAGCTCGTCGCCGAAGCGGCTGTCGTGGTCGACGACGAAGCCGACCTGCTCGCTGTAGAAGCGCTTGGCCCGGTCCACGTCGGTGACGGGAACGACCACCAGTTCGAGCTGCCAGTCCATGACGCGACTCCCTCGTGTGTGGTGGACATCGCAACGGCAAGGATCCTATCTTCGCCGCTGCCTGGTCCCTCGAGGAGGCAGCGGTGACAAGAGAGTTCAACGGTCTGGTCACGGTGGTCACCGGCGGCGGCTCGGGCATCGGCCTGGCAACCGTCCGGCTGCTCGCCGCCCGCGGGGCGCGGGTGGCCGCGCTCGACCTGGATCCGGCCACCGCCGGCGAGCCGGTCGAGGGGGCCGAGCCACCGCTGGCCCTGGTTGCCGACGTGACCGATCAGGCGTCGGTGCAGGCGGCCGTGTCCGCGGTGGTTGAGCGCTGGGGCGGGCTGGACGTGCTGGTCAACAACGCCGGTGTCGGCGCGCAGGGGACGGTCGAGGACAACCCGTACGACGAGTGGTGGCGGGTGCTCGACGTCAACCTCCTCGGGATGGTCCGGGCGACCAGGGCGGCCCTGCCCCACCTGCGGCGCTCCGCGCACGCGGCGATCGTCAACACCTGCTCGATCGCGGCCACCGCCGGGCTGCCCCAGCGCGCCCTGTACAGCGCCACCAAGGGGGCGGTGCTCTCGCTCACGCTGGCGATGGCCGCCGACCATGTGCGCGAGGGCATCCGCGTCAACTGCGTGAACCCTGGCACGGCCGACACGCCGTGGGTGCGACGGCTGCTGGACTCGACGCCGGACCCACGGGCCGAGCTTGCGGCGCTGCGGGCCAGGCAGCCGACCGGGCGGCTGGTCTCGGCCGATGAGGTGGCGGCCGCCATCGCCTACCTGGCGAGCCCGCTTACCGGCTCGATCGTCGGCACGGCCCTGGCCGTGGACGGTGGCATGCAGGGGCTGCGTCTGCGACCGCCGGAAGGGTCCGGGGAACCCCCGGCGGGCGCCCCGGCGCCACCGGGGAGCTGACCATGGACGCCGCCGCGCCCGCCGTCGCCCTGGGCCGCACCGGGCTCAGGGTCAGCGCGCTGTCCCTCGGCACCGCCCCCGCTCGGCAACCTGTTCGCCACGGTGGCGGACGCCGACGCCGAGGCGACCGTCCGGGCCGCGCTGGCGGCCGGGCTCACACGGGTTCGGGCAGACGGTCGTGGTCCAGGCCGTCTCGACCGTCGAGGAGACCGAGGAGCGGCTTTCGGCGTCGGCGGATCTGCAGATCACGTTGTTAGAGGAGCTGGGCTGGGCATCAAGGCCGAGTCCTGACCGATCCGCTCGAGGGCCGGTTGTGCCTACCGCGGCCCCGGGTCAGCCGCCGGCCGCAGCCACAGCGACGCCTGGGTCGGCTGCATGGTCTGGTCGACCACGCCCAGCAGCTCGGCGTGCAGGGCGTCCAGGTCGACCTGCTCGCGCAGCCGGACCGCGAAGGCGTCCACCGTGCGGGCGGCGTCGTAGCGGCGACGGTTGAACCGCCGGTCGACCAGGTCCTGGACCCGGCGGCGCAGCGGCGAGAAGGCGGCCGCGGCGGCAAGGGTGGCTGCGGCCACCGCCAGGCTGCCGGAACCCTCGATCAGTTGTGTCGTGGCCAGCACGATGACGAGATAGGGCAGCACCAGCAGGCCGGTGACCACTGCGTAGGTCACGGTGCGGCTGATTAGGCGGTCCAGGTCCCACAGCCGGTAGCGCAGCACCGCCACCGCGATCGCCACCGGGACCGACAGCAGCAGCGGCCAGGAGAAGGCATCCACGGTGGGCAGGAGCCCGAAGGCCTCGAGCGGGATCAGGAGCAGCGGCCCGACCACGGCGGCGGTGGCGCCGGCGGCGACCCAGCGCAGCTGCTGGCGCTCGATCCCGCGAGACGCCCGAAAGCGCAGCACCAGGCAGACGGCCGCGGCCGGGATGCTGGCGAAGGTCATCACCCAGCCGACCCAGTGCACCACGGTGGCGGCCGAGCCGGCCCAGCCATCCAGCGCGAACGGCTTGGCGACGGGCCGGAGGGTCTGGGTCATCGGGTCCGGCGACAGGCACCAACCAACCACATTCATCGCCGTACCGGCCACGCTGGCGACCACGACAATCCGCCAGCGGCGCGAGCGCAACCGCCCGTTCGGCAGCAGCAGCAGCGGCAAGGTGACGGCCAGGGCGAGGCCGACCGCCCATAAGGAGTCTCCGGCCAGGGCCGCGAGCCGGGCGGCCAGCGGCAGCGGGCGGCCGGTCCGTAGCAGCTGGTCGACCCATGGGTCCCAGGGGACATTGAGGGTCCAGACCAGGCCGGCGGCGGCGTACAGCCAGCCGATCGGGTTGGTGGGCCGCCGCAGGGTCAGGACCAGCCCGATGGTGGCGAACAGGAGCCAAGGGATGGCGTCACCGGCGCCTTGGAGGAGCACGTCGGCCGTCAGCGGCCGGGTGACGGCCAGGGTGACGGCCAGCCCGCCGGCCAGGCAGCCGAAGGTGACCAGCCACAACGACCAGGCCAGCAGGGTCCGGCTCCTCATGTGCATGCGCACCGTCTCGTGGTCGGATCACCCCTCCGGGCTGGTCCGGGCCGAGGGTAGGGGGTCAGCGGTACGGAACCGTTACGGCCCCGGCCGCCGCGCTCGCTCGACCAGGTGATCGCCGGGCCCAAGCAGGCACCGCGCGCCGCCGGGCCTGCGTCAGCCGCGCAGGAAGCTCAGGGCGTAGTCGTCGGCCATCCCCCGGCCGTTCTGGCGACCTGGTAGATGGTGTAGTCGCGCGTGTAGCGCTTGTGCGCCCACCGAAGCAGCCTGAGGGCAAGCCCGGTCGGTGCCTTGTTCTCAAGGGTCAGGCCTTCGAAGATGACCAGCGTCCTCGGGCCACCCGCAATCCGGGCGTGTGGCAGGTCGACCATGGACTGGCCGGTTGTCATCTGGGCGACCTCCTCCCAGCGTGTCCGGATCGTCTCACCGACGACCTCAGGGCTTGCGACCCACACCGCTGAACTGGTCAACCTCCGCGGGAAGGCCACCGTTGGCCACAGCGGGATCGGGCCGCCACCGTGGACACGACACCACGCCGGGCTCCACCAGCTCCAGACCGTCGAAGAAGCCGGCGATCTGCTCGGGGCTGCGGAGGTGGTACGGGACCGCGCCGCTCTGGTTGTAGCGTTGCTGGGCCTCCACACCCGCCTTGCTGATGACGTTGGTGCCGTCGCAGACCGCCAGATAGCTGCCGGACGGCACGGCCT
>Ga0184609_10000456_pt1 | contig 11894 bp, 9 predicted proteins | sample PLM1_60_coex_FD_133165 | JGI IMG/M metagenome (GOLD analysis project Ga0184609, IMG submission 133165) | Groundwater sediment microbial communities from an aquifer in East River, Colorado, USA - PLM1_60_coex | ecosystem: Environmental > Terrestrial > Soil > Riparian zone | place: USA: East... | reverse complement strand
CCCGCAACATTTTCGCCCGCGACCGTGCCGGCATGTGATTCAACGATCGAACGCACGATCCCAAGCCCCATCCCTAACCCTTCCGCTTTCGTAGTGAAAAAGTGCTCGAAGAGTCGATCGCGGGCTTCTTCGGAAATACCAACCCCGTAATCGCGCACGCTCGCGCAAATTGCCCCGTCGCCATTCCGCTCTGTGGCGATTACGACTCTGCGGCGGTCAAGCGGGGTATCGCGCATGGCATCAAAAGCGTTGATCACAAGATTGAGCAGAACCTGCTGCAGTTGAATTGGGTCGGCTTCGATCGCCGGCAAATTTGCCTCTAGCAAAGTCTGCAGCTCACAGGAGTGAAGCACTGCATCCGGATTTACCATGCGCACCACATTCATGACAAGATCGTTCAGATTCACCCGCTGTCTCACCGGCACGCCCTTTTTTACCATGCTCTGGATGCCCCAAATCACATCACCAGCTCGGCGTCCGTCCGCCACAATATCAGTAAGCAGGTCGCGGAGCTCGCCGAGATCGACATCGCCGCGATCAATAAAACGCTGTCCCGCGCTGGCATTGCTGGTGATTCCCGAAAGCGGCTGATTCAGTTCATGGGCAATGGATGCCGCCATTTCCCCCATCACTGCCACACGGCTTAGGTGAGCAATTTCCTGCCGATGCAATTGGAGTTGCAGATCGACCTGTTTTTTCGCCGTGACGTCAATTGTTACCCCGATCAGCTTAAGCAGCTTTCCTTGCTCATCGCACAAACATCGCCCGCGCGTCATGACCCAACCCGTCTTCCCGCCAGGTTTCAGGATCCGATGTTCGATCTCGAATGTTTCCGAGCTGGCTCGCGCACGATCGAAAGCATTTCTCACAACTTGACGTTCGTCTGGATGAACGCATGTGACCAAGGAGTCGCGAGAGAGTAGTTCCTCGGACCCGAACCCATAAATCGCGCGGCCTTTCTCACTCATCCAGGCAACGTTTTTCTCAGGGTCATAAACCCATAGCGCAAGATTTGCGGATTCAGCAGCGAGACTGATCCGTTCTTCGCGCTCGCGCAGAGTCGCTTCCCCTTTGCCGCGTTCTTCAATTACGGAGGCGAGAAACAGCAGCGGGACCGACATGACGATCAAAAACATTTGAATCGAAAGCCCATTTTCTTCTGCCGATCTTGTCGAAAATGGTCCATGGCCGTGGCCGGCGCTCCATATCGCAAGAAACGTCAAAATGCAGATGACCGCGCTCGCGCCGCGTGAGCCGAAGCGCACCGCCGCCCATATCAAAATTGGCAACGGCAAATAGAGCAGCGCTGCGTCCGCGGTCGGTGCCAATTTATAGAAAGCGATGATGCCAACCAAAAGCAGACTAAGCAGCAGTAGACCGGCTTCGAAAATTCTCGGGCGACGGATCTGGCCCAGCCAGGCGATTCCCTCTGCGGTCCAACTTACAATACAAGGCGCGAGGGTTAGCGCAGCTAAAACGTTAGAAGTAAATCGGATTCGCCAGACTTGCCAATAGCTATCTTGTCCCCAGTGATTGAAGACGACGAACGCTGAATCCAGAAAGGAGGAAAGAAAAGGCCCCAGAAACGCAGCGAAGAAACAAAAAATTCCGACGTTGCGAAGACGATCGAACCGCACCGGACGATCGATCAGATACCGGATGCAGCCCGCGCCGATGAGTGCTTCACAGGAATTGCTGACGAACCAGCAGAAAATCATCGTGGGAGGAACGCCGCTCTCCAGTTGCACCGCCAGATGCGCAGGAAAAGCGGCCAGCAGTACCACCCACCAAATGCGTACGGGTGTCAAAAGAAGCGCCGCCAGCAGAATGGAGTTGGGCGGCCAAAGAACCGAAACTGGATGTGGTTGGAAAGTCAGCGCGAATCCAATCTTTGCTCCGAGAAAATAGCTAGCGAAGACAAACAACGCGATGGCAACAACGCCCCAATCAAAAAACTGGTCGCGACTCCGGTCTGCTTCCGGATGCGAACCATACCCCGTCAGCCCCAATGGCGTGGCCAGGTTTTTCATCCCTCAAACTCACTATTTCTCATAGGCGAAGTAGGCTCCTTCGTGCTTATAAAGTTGCCCTACAAGGCGATGATTATCACGAAGATGGAGGAAAGACGAGATCGTTTAATTGTTACAATTGGGTGAACATCGAGAAGCAATCTGAAAGGCTCCCGTATATTCTTGACAGAAGAACCTGACGAACCGCGAAAGCTGAAACCATGGGACTTGCGATCAGCGTTACGCTCCAGAAGGAATTGCTCGACGCCGATAAAAAGTGTTGCGCCTCACTCTGCCTCAAAAATTGCATGCCTGGAGATTCGCATGTATAGTCTGCTATGTTTATCAAATCGCTGCTGATGGGTTTCATCGGGCTGGTTCTTTGTGTTGCAACTGCATGGGCCGCGACATCGGTTCTTCAAGGGACTGTCAAGGATCCTAAGGGACATCCGATAAAAGGCGCAGATGTTCGGATCGAGACGAAAGATGGCAGCAAGTTGATCAAAATGGTCAAGACGGACGCAAATGGACGCTACGTTTCGGATGGTCTGCCAGCAGGTGTTTATCGGGTCACGTTGGTAGTGAATGGGGCCGTCAAGACTTCAATCAACAATACGAAAACCAAGGCGGACGGACCGACGCAACTGAATTTTGACTTGAAACCAGTACCGTCATCACAAGCAACCGCGGCCGCAAAGAGCGGAAAACACAAGGTCTGGGTACCGAACAACACAGGAACTCATATCGGCGGCCGCTGGGTCGAAGTTGACGGGAGCGGAAGCGCAGACGCGGGCGCCTTGAACGTCAAGAGAGGCAGCGCCGAAGCACTACGGCGCGAACAATTAAATGCGACGCAAGGGGGACTGCCGCCGACGTCGTCGGGAGCTACAGGCCGTTGAGCCTCCGCGTCACACTGCTCTGACGGGAGTCTGCATTGCGCCTTTTTCAAGGTTGGCGCAGTGTTAGCTGGTGCCTCGGCGGGGTTTTATTGCCAATTTTCTTCTCGCAGGTTCGTTCGCTTTCTCGGCGACGCTCTCAGCGCAGACTTCAGAGCGGGTCGATCACCTACTCCTTAAAAGTCCAAAGTGGAGTTTCAACCCGGTGCTTGCGCCGTCGAAAATAACGCCTTCACCGACTCGCGCGAGAGCACGACAATCGTAAACACGCCGAGAATTGTTCCGAAGGGAATGAAGAGACATTCGATGCAGGCCACAACAAGCGCGAACCAGTAACAAGTGCGTTTCGCGAGTGAGCGACCGGCGATTAAGATGCAAATCGCGATCGCAACCCCGAGTAAAAACAACAGGGAGCCAACTATCGCAAGGATCCAGCCAATAAATTCAGGTGGCGGTTCTTCGCCCGGCTTTGGCGTACCGTGTCGCGCGGCAAATATGAAAATGGCTCCAACCGTCGTGTAAAGCAGTGGAAAAAAAGAAAATAGCGCCGCCAAGCCAGCGACAACGTAATGGAAAATCGCAAGCAACCGCAGATGCTCCCTATCCTGGTTCATTGGCTAAATATTTGGCTTTGGATTGGCCTTTTCACGAAGTGATATAGCCTTCTTCGCCGTGCTGGTTAATATCGAGGCCTTGCCGCTCGATGTCCGGCGCGATGCGCAAACCAATCAGTCCTCTGACAATTGCGCCGATAATTGCGCTTCCCACCACCGCAAACAAAATCGTGACTCCGATCACCTTCAACTGCTCCAGCCAGAGAGTATGCCCAACAATTCTCGCAAGACCATTTTGCGTTGCGGGATTGAGGGGCGCGGTAGCGCTCAACGAAAGATTTGGATTCACACTGGCTGTCGCGAGAACACCGGTAAGAAATGCGCCGAGCGTTCCCCCCACGGCATGCACGCCGAATGTATCGAGCGCGTCATCGTAGCCGAGCCAGGATTTCAATTTTGTGCAGGCAAAAAACGGAACGATGCCTGCAGCAACACCAATGATGACCGCGCCAGTCGGATCGACATACCCGCACGCCGGTGTGATAACGACCAGCCCGCCAACCGCGCCGGAACAAAATCCGAGCACACTCGGTTTGCCGCGCAACGCATACTCGAGCATGGCCCAGGTGAACGAAGCAACAGCGGTGGCGAGTGTCGTGGCCATAAATGCGTTCGCGGCAATGCCATCGGGCGCGAGCGCGCTTCCCGCGTTGAAGCCGTACCAGCCCACCCAGAGCAACCCGGTCCCAACCATGCAAAGAACCATGCTATGCGGCGCCATGACTTCTTTCCTAAATCCGATCCGGTGCCCGAGAAGAATGCACAACACGAGCGCCGACCAGCCGGACGACATGTGCACGACCGTGCCACCGGCGAAGTCGATGGCGGTAATCTTTGCATTTGGATTCCAAACGCCATTCATCCAGCCATCGATTCCCCAGACCATGTGCGCGATCGGGAAATAGACCGCGAACATCCAGACTGCGACAAACACAAGCACGGCCGCGAATTTCATCCGCTCCGCGACTGCCCCAATGATCAATGCAGGCGTGATGATCGCGAACATGAGTTGATACATCGCGAAGACATTTTGCGAGACCCAGTAGGAATAATCGCCGTTCGGGTGCGCATCGACACCGCGGAGAAAAGCGAATTTCAATCCGCCGATAAGCGGCGAGCCGCGAGAAAAAACGAGCGAATAACCCACCGCCCACCAAAGGATCGTAACCAAGCCGGCGATGCCGAGACACTGCGCCAGGATCGACAAGACGTTTTTTGCGCGGACGAGGCCGCCGTAAAACAGGGCGAGGCCGGGAAGGGTCATGAAGAGCACGAGCGCAGCGCACGTCATCATCCAGGCGTTGTGCGCGGGACCCGGGCCGGAAATGTTTGAAATGGCCTGCCCATTCGCGGCATCAGCGCCGCGCGCAGAGTTGTTCACGTAGGCCTCAAGATCGGCGACGCGCTGCTCAAGCGATGGCGAAGCAGAAGGCGAAGATGCCGATGTTTGCGCGGACGAGAGTTGTCCGAGAGCAAAAAACAAACAGAAAAGAGAAATGCGAATAAACAGGCCGACCTTCACCCGCAGCGTTTATAGAGCCGTGCGGCGAAGATCAGCAAGGAAAACTCCGCCGAGCGGCTGGCCAGGCCAGGTTAAGGTGCTCGGCGGAGTCTCTCTGCCTCAATAGATTTTCCCCGCGTTACAAAGCAACTATTGAGACCTCTTCCATCGACTCGTTGTCGTCATCATCGCCATCCTCCGCATCGCTCGACTCGTCTTCATTGGAATCGGCTCGCGGCGCGACCGACGGCAAATCGTGTTGCTGTAATTTTTCGTAACGCTCACGAACCTCTGCCGGTATTTTATCGAGATCTGCTTTTGTTTCGACTGGACCGCTGAAGAGCAGCGTGCCTCGCGGATCCTTGGCCGTGAGCAGTTTTTTTCCGTCCACCGTTTCCACTTTCATCTCGCCTTTATCATCCGAAAAAACGATCTGCGCTTTGCCGATGTCGATCCTGGTAGCCCTGAACGCGCCGTGATCGCTGCTCAAAATGCGGATTTCTCGCGCCGCACGACCGGCCTCCTCGCGTGCGCGTTTCGCTGCCTCGCGAGCTTTCATCACCGCTTCCCGGATTACGCCGTGTTGCGCGCCGCCCAATTGTTCTTGCAATTGTTTCTTCAAATCCTGCATCTGCTCGCCGGGATCGCCTACGTCATCGAAATCCCAGTGCGGCCCGGGTTTACCCCCCGGAATCCAGGAATGACGCTGCGGCACTTCTTTTTTGGTGAGCTTGACGGTGATCTTTTGCTCCTGTCCCTTGCGCAGAATCGTGAGTGTCACCTCGGTGCCTTCAGAGAAATTCTGCAGGAGCTTTCGTAATTGGCTGGGCTCGATCAAAATCTGATCGTTCAACATCTTGAGGATATCGTTCTGTTGAATGCCGGCCGCGGCGGCTGGACTATCCGGCACCACGTAATCGACAACCAACCCAAAACCTTTGGCGAGGCCAAGTTGTTCGCTCACAACACTTGGGACTTGCGATGTCTCCACACCGAGAAACGTCATCGGAACCTTCGGCGCTCTTTCATGTATCCGACCCGGCGGCGCCTGCGGAGCGGGCGGAGGTGGCCCTGGCGGTGCAGGTGGTGTTTGCGCAAATCCTGCGATCGGCAGGAAAGCGATGGCTGCGATTGTAGCGATAGGTTTTATTTTCATGGTTTTATTTGGTTAATCATTGACCCGAAATTGGAATGAGGACGATTTCCTCGCTTGGGTAAGAGACGCGGAGCGATGCGCCGGTGGCGGGATTACGCCATTGCCATGTCTGGTGCATCTGATAACGAAGACGCCGTAGCGGTCGCTCCGAGCCGCCAGGGAACTGCAATCCCTCGTTACGCGTGTTGTAAACGACCTGCGTGGCTCCTGCCGGAACGAATTCGCTGGATGATATCGCTCCTCCGGATCCGGCCAGCATGGGCCTTGTTTCCGGCGCAGGTGAAATCTGCGAAATACTATCGCCCTGTTTTGGCGTGCGATCCGTACTGATTTGCGCGAACACAATAAGCAGTGCCGCGGCGGCGAGGCCGAAACCGATCGCGACCCAGTTAACGCGAAAACGATTCGGACGAATAATTTCGTGCTCGCTGATTTCCGGACCGGCCAAGTGTTGTTCGATGCGCGCGAACAGCTCGCGCGATACATGCGCCGGCCGCAGCTTCTTCAATTCATTCTCGATCTCGGAAAAGTCGTTCATTGTGGTTGGAACATCCTTTTCAACGCCGCTAGTGCGTAGCGATAACGCGACGCAGCCGTGTTTTGCGAAATACCCATCGCACAAGCGATTTCTGCGAAAGTGAGTTCGTTCCAAATCTTCATAACCAGCACTTCGCGTTGTTCGTGCGGCAAGCGTTGCACTGCTGCAGCGAGCGCAAACTGCGTTTCATCCACCAATTCAAACTGCGGCTCGACCACTTGTTCCAATTCTGAAACAGCTTCCGCTTCGCGTCGTGTACGGCGACTGTCACGGCGAATACGATCCAGCGCGATCGAACGCACGGTCGCGTAAAGCAAGCCGCGATTATCGATCTTGTGATTGCGTCGCCAAAATTTGACGAATGCTTCCTGAACGATGTCTTCCGCGTCAGCGCGCGACCGCACCCATTGCCTGGCGAAAAGCAGCAAGCCGGGCGCGAGTTCAGAAAAACAACTCTTCCAATCCTCATGGCTGGCGATATTCTCCATGACCTTTTCACGGTCTTTATGCTTAAGACGCCGCCAACCAATGATTTTGTCTAACCCATCGAAATTTTTCTTGTTCGTCGGATGGATGGCCCTTGCAGACTCGCAAGCAGGAGATGTCGATCTTGAAAAGGCCGTCGCTTCACTCATTGCTGCGGAAAAGGCTTACGCTAAACTTGCCGGCGAAAAAGGATTTCGCGAAGCATCGGTCTCTGTTCTTGCCGACGATGCGGTAATCTTCACGCCCAATGCGGTCAACGGCAAAAAGTTTTGGCAGGAATCGAAGGAGGATCCGGTGATCAGCTGGCGGCCAATCTTCGCGGCGATCGCGCGCGGCGGCGAGCTGGGCTATACGACCGGGCCGTCAGAATATCGGAACAAGCGCAGCGACGAAAAACCCGAAGCATTCGGCCATTTCGTATCGATCTGGCAAAAGGACGCCAGCGGCGCCTGGAAAGTGCTTGTCGATGTCGGCGTCAATCATCCGCAACCTCCGGCGCCGGAGCGAGAAATCGTAACGTATGTTCCGAAATCTTCCGTTGCTCATCCTGAGACGGCACGGGCCGCTTTAGAAACAGTACAGCGCGCCTTTGCAGAATCGCTTAAGAAAGACGAAGGCGACGCCATTCTCGACGCAGCGAGCGAAGACATTCGCGTCTATCGACGCGGGCTTCCGCCAGCTGTAGGGAAATCAACTGCAAAGAAAATGCTTGCTGCCGAGCATGCGAAAACATCGCGCACGCCTTTGGGCGCGGGCAGAAGCACCGCGATCGATCTGGCTTATGAATACGGCGAATACACGAGCGACCACGACAAGGCCAATGAACACGGCATCTATCTTTGCATTTGGCGTCTCGATTCGGATGGCGCCTGGAAACTAGCTCTCGATCTTCAGAAGAGCGCGCCCCCGGAGAAAAAATAATTGTAGGGCAATCCCGAATGCGTTCGCGACTAACGAATCAAGAACTGGCAGGCGGACCGCCTGGCCTACAATTTCTGCGGCGGAAGGTCGACGTCGTCACTTCGGTTTCGAATTCGGCAGCGCGCGCAGGATCAAACTGCCCAGCCAATCTGGATTAGACACCCCCTCGCGATAAGCATCGAGCGATTCCACGGAGGAATTCACCCGCAGGTTGCTGTAAGATCCATCGGTGTTTTGCCAGCGCTCGTGCCAGTAAACCGCAGTTCTGATGCGCGGATAACGTGTGCGAAACAGCTTGAGTCCCTCTTTAATCCAATCAGCTTTGCCGAGCCCGCCACCTTCTGTCGAATGTGGGAATTCACCGGTCGCCCATTCCGCAATCATGATCGGCTTCTTCGGATCGAGCCTGCACATTTCCTCATAGGGCCAGTCTACCAGTGAAGGAATGTCTGGATTTGGTTCGTCCTTAAATTGCTGGCCATAAACGCTGAGACCGAGCCAATCGACGTAATCGGACCCGGGATAGTAAGCAGCCGCGCAGTTCCAGGTTTCGTACGGATACGGATAATTATTTGTGTGAAACATCCATTTAATATTTGTTGCGCCACGCGCGCGAACACGATCAACCACATGACGGTAGGCCGTGCGGAATGTTTCCGGACCCCTCCAATTGTTGTGCTCGCGATCCCATTCATCCCTGCCATAATAAGCCCCTGACCACGGGAACCAGGTCCCGTTCATTTCGACACCGAATACGACAATTAATGGATGACCAAAATCTCGGGCCGCGTCGGCCCACTTGTCGATGTACGCATCCCACGTCCCGGCGATGATCTCGTTTAAATTAAACTTGGCCGGCCCCCCGCGATCTTCTTCATAGGGTTTGTCCCAGGGCGACCAGAAGACGAGCGGCAACGAGCCGTGTCGCCAAATGACATTTAAATTGTCCGCCGGGAAACGCTGCTCGCCCCAATAGCTCGAGGAAGCGATGATGGCCTGATGTTTGCCGACCATCCCCTCAAAATCCTCGATCATTTCCAGCGTCACGTCATCTTCCTCGTCGCCGAAATCCATGAACGCGCCGGTGTAAGCGCCATGTTCTGGAATCACGACCTCAACCGGCGCGTTCGGATCGGGTCGCGTGTTTTCAAGCGCCGGTCTTTCGCAGCCCCCGGCTAGAATCCCCAAGAGAAGACCGATGGCGAAGCGCCGCACACCGAAACATAATCTTGAATCTTCCGGATTGCAGGCTCTCGCAAGCATGGGTTTTCAAGTTTGATTCCTTAACTGGCGAATTTGTGCTTCGCTCGAATTTGCGGCATGCACCAAATCTCAAGAGTATCGAGATCGCTGTGGCTCATCTCATTACTGGTGCTAATCACTCCGTCAGAAGCGGGTCAGCGTTCCGATTCCTTTGCGGTCTCTGCCATCGTGGCTGCCGATCGCTGCGTGAATAAATGCATACCGACACAAGCGCTCGGAGGAGCCGTTGATGGCCACGACAAAAGTGAATGTGGCAGGATGTTCACGGACACGAACATTGCCGAGATGCGCTCAGCCGGACTCGGGCCAGTGACCTATCGGCTGCGCACTGAACTGGGGGGTGAAGTTTGGCATTGGAATCCGCGTGGCACCTGGAGCGATGCATCCCATCACTGTGGCTATTGGACCTCGGACGACTCAATCGGCGAGCCGATCAATGTCTCATACGGCTATCGTTTGCCCCGGCGCGGAAACACAATCGATCAAGCAAACGATGACGGCTACTCGCGTATCACAGACGGTAACGAAGATTCGTTTTGGAAAAGCAATCCATACCTTGATTCTCACTTCACCGGCGAATCCGACGACGCGCATCCGCAATGGGTAGTGATCGATTTGGGCGCGACCAAGCCGGTAAACTCTATCCGTATTCATTGGGGCACGCCGTACGCTGAACAGTATCGCGTCGAGTACTGGACTGGGGATGATCCGATGCACTTGCAGGTTGACCACGCGGACGAATGGCGCGCGTTTTCGCGCGGAGTTGTCGATCACAGCTCAGGCGAAGACGAACCTATCAGGCTGAGCGAGCAGCCGATTTCCGTTGAATTCGTGCGGATCGTGATGAAGCGGAGCTCGCGAAAGACGACTGAACTTTCGAACGATATTCGCGATCGTCTCGGGTTTGCCATTCGCGAGGTGGACATAGGCAGGATCGACAGCAACGGTCGCTTCCATGATTACGTCCACCACGCAGCGGATCGACAGAAGCAAACGATCGCCTACGTGTCGTCGACTGATCCGTGGCACCGAGCCGAGGACATCGACTATAACATCGAACAGCCCGGTCTCGATTTCATTCTGACAAGCGAACTCACCAATCAGTTGCCCATCCTTGTGCCGGTCGGCGTTTTGTACGACACGCCCGAAAATGCGGTCGCGGAGATCAAATATTTATTACAGCGAGGATATGACCTCGAAGGAATCGAACTCGGCGAAGAACCTGACGGACAATGGGTTTCTCCGGAAGATTATGCCGCGCTTTACGTCGGGGCTGCGCGCCGCATTCGGGGATTGAGTCCTCGACTGAAACTTGGCGGACCGAGCTTGCAAAATTTCGAATCACATCTGCTCACCTGGCCGGACGCCTCGGGAAATCGTTTTTGGATGAACCGATTTCTGCGCTACATCCGCGCTCGCGAAAGTCCATTCGATTTCTTTTCTTTCGAATACTATCCTTTCGACAACGTCTGCGCCGACGCGGCGCCGCAGTTATTGAAAATTCCGATGCGCCTTGGTGCGATGATCGCGAGTCTTCGGCAAGATGGCGTTCCGTCTCAGATACCGTGGCTGCTTACAGAGTACGGGTATTCCGTTTTTGCCGGGCAGCCGGAAGTCGATATCGAGGGCGCGCTCTTTCAAGCAGACGTAGTTGGATTATTTCTGACCCAGGGCGGCGCCAGAGCCTACTTGTACGGCTATGAACCAAACTATCTGGTCGATGAACTGAAATGTTCCTGGGGCAATCTTATGATGCTCCAGCTGAACCCGAAGAGTGAAAAGCTGAACCGCTTATCCACGTACTACGGCGCTCGCCTCATCACAAAGGAATGGATGCAGCCCACGAATAGTCCGCATGAAATTTTCTCAGTGGCAGTCGATCAGGGTAACTCGACCGCGTCGCCCTCGGTCACAGCATATGCCGTGCAGCGACCGGACAAGCAGTGGTCGATTCTCGCGATCAACAAGGATCCAAAGCATCCGGCACAGCTAAGTGTAGGCTTCAAATTCTCGGATACGCAGCCGCCAGTCCCATTTTCCGGGAAGATCGACATCATTCAGTTTTCGCGACAACAGTATGTGTGGCGAGACAATGGCCCTAATGGCGGACCGACCCGCAGTTTTCCGCCAGCGTATTTTCGACGCGATGCTTCTTCAGCGCACAGATTGCCACCGTATTCGTTAACAGTTTTGCGCGGAACACTCCAGAGTCCGTAACGCTGCAAGTTCAATAGATGCTAACGCCTTTCAGGCCAAAATGCGGCGCAGCTTCTAGCAATATTCGGTCACCGCAAACCGCTGTTGCAATTAAGATCGATAATCACGCCCGCACGAGGGGAACAGAAAAAAGGTGCGAGCCGCACTGGCACTAATCGCCTAAGGAAACATTAAAACCACTTTGGAACGCGGGCGCTGCCCGGTACCTAACCTGCTCCGAAAGCCTTCGGGTGCGTCGGCTTAGATTGGGCGCGCCCAAGTTCCTCTTCCACCTGAGCGCATTGATCAAATTG
>Ga0184609_10000454_pt1 | contig 11899 bp, 18 predicted proteins | sample PLM1_60_coex_FD_133165 | JGI IMG/M metagenome (GOLD analysis project Ga0184609, IMG submission 133165) | Groundwater sediment microbial communities from an aquifer in East River, Colorado, USA - PLM1_60_coex | ecosystem: Environmental > Terrestrial > Soil > Riparian zone | place: USA: East... | reverse complement strand
CGCTGAAAGAACTTCCGTCGGCTTCGCTTAAGACCGACTTGGGGTGGGTACGGGCGTGCAAGGAAGAGGGAGACGCCCAGGGCCCTGGGGTTTCCTCCGTTCCGCTGGCACAACTTCCACGAGGAGGTGCCTGATGCTCGTCGCATTCGTGATCCTCGCGTTCTTCCTGGGTGCGTTCCTCGGCTTACTCGCGATGGCACTGGCGTGCGCCGCGCACGACCGCGAGGAGTCTCTTCGAGTCGATGCTGGACGACGGGCTCGGCGTCCCGTTGTCGACCGGCGATACATCGAAGTGGAAATTGCCCGACGTCAGCGGCTCAGGTCGCGTGCGGGCTGGGTGGGTGGCAGCAGTAGCGTGGCGAGCTTAGGTCCCCACTGACGAGACCGCCGGCTCGCCGTGCGGCGCGGGCTCCCGGGTGCGCCCAGTGGCCCGCGAACCTACGACGTTCCGCTTTTCAGACGCATGAACCTACCGATGTGTCTCGGAACATCCTCGGCGCGCTGATGCGGGGACGGCGAGAGCCGCCGACGCCGTGAGCGGAGGGGGTGGTGGATCGGGCAGCGGCCAAGCCGCACCCGCAGACCCGCACCTTCGCCGAGCTCCTGATCGACTGCGAGGAGGACCGAACGCTCCGGGCGGTGCTCGTTGGGATGCTGCGGGAGGCGGACCGCTAGAGCCGTAACCGGGTCATTCGGCGCATCGGGGGGCTGCGCCGCACGGCGAGCCGGCGGTCTGATCGCTTGTTCAGCAAATTCCTGAAACGGTCGGCACACCTCGCGACAAGGACTTCGGCGATTCGCTGCGCACATCTCCGAGGCGGACAGTATGAAGACGAGCATCATTCCCTTCGCGTGGGCCCCTCGCTCAAGGATGTAGCGCTTCAGCCGATAACGGCAAGGGGACGATGATGGGGCTTTTCGGACCGAAGCTGACGGACAACCTTCGCTGGTGGTGGATCCCGCGCCCAAGAGACCGCCCGTGCGAGTGGAGAAGATGCAAACGGAAGTCGGCTGGCTACCTAGAAGGTGCAGACAGCATAGACGCGCTGATTTTGTCGAACGGGTCACGAGTCAAAGCAGGGCGTTGGCTCTGCCAGCGGCACGCCAAGGAGTGGCTCGAGATGGAGCACCACCTCCTGAAGTAAATACGAATCGGCGACCACCTTGCCTGGCGAGGTGGTCGAGGCCCCCCGCACTGAGAAGCCCGACCCCACGGCGCGACGATCGATTCCGCGAACGGGTCACGAATCGTCTCGGCGAGCGGTCGGAACGCCTCCTACACGTTGTGGGCCTCGCGGATCGGTCGCCGAAGGGTCAGCAGCCGTCGCCTTGAGCCCGAGCAGTCGATTTACCCGTAACTCCGCCCACTGGGCGCATCGGGAGCCCGCCCGCACGGCGAGCCGGTCGTCTAGCCATCGGGTGGGAAACCCAGCGCTAGCCGCGTATGTCACCGCTTAGGGGATAGGCGACCTGAAGGGAGTCGACCGAGCCTGCTCTATCCAATCCGCTCCACGTCGCCGTTGGCGTCGTGGCCGATGGATTGCCACCGAGCCCACCTGAGGGTCTCCCCGTTCCACGTCCGATACGCCGCTTTCGGGTCGAGCACGCGGTCATGAGACCGCTCCCGTGGTGATGAGGGCGAACCCATCTGGAGGAGGGCGCGAGCGGGAGATCCTCGAGCACGCCGTCCGCGCCGTCATCAGCAAGGAGGAGGACCTCGTCGACGAGGCGAGCGAGGTCGGGCACGACACCCCTCAGTTTGTGCATCGTGTCGCTGGGGTGTAAACAACACCCGTTGCCGGAGGGCTAGGGAGGGAGCATGAAGGCACGACTATTCGTCGCTCTTGCGTGCGCATTGGGAACGTTCGTCGCGACCGCGGCACCTGCCGTCGCCGTTGAGCCCGTCGTCGTCGTGGACACCGACAAGCCGGAGATCGGCCCCGCCGCCTCCACAACGTACCTGGCGTGGATCGTGTTCTCGGGCAAGAACTTCAATCCGAGCATCCGCGCTGAAGCTATCGGCTCCGATGCGTCGTTCCGGGTTAACCCTCAAGGAACGTTTGCCTTCACCGGCGGCATCGATGGCTCCACGCTGATCTACGAACAGTTCACAGAGACTCAGAAGTCTGATCTCGTGATGGTCGACCTCTCGACGCAAACGCAGCTTGAGGTGCCAGATGGCGTCAATACCGACGCCGTGGAGTTCTCACCGAGCCTCTCCGGGTCGCACCTGCTCTTCGGTCGCTCAATCCGTCACGGTGCTGAGGTGATCTTGTTCGATACCAGTACCGATACGTCGCAGGTCATCGCCACCAGGACTAATACCGAGCGGCGATTCAACGGAGTCTTGCCGATCCAGGTGAACGGCAACTACGCGGTATGGGAGCAGTCAGCCATCAAGCGGAAGACGGGCGAGCTGATCAGCGCCGACATCATCCTGTATGACATCGCGGCAGCCACGACGACAAAGCTTCCGAAGACCGACCCAGAACGGCCATCGCTCTATGGACCCTCGGTCGACCAAGACGGGACCGTCTACTTCGGTCGAAGCAGTTTCGCTTGTGGCGTGAACGCGCAGCTCGTCAGCCGTCAACTCGATGGCACCGAGTCGGTCCTCATCGCATTCCCGACCAATAGAGACTTCCGCTTCACCAATGCGGTCGACAATCCCGATAACACGACGGATGTCTATTTCGACCGCGCGAACTGTCGGGGCGATGACTTCGGTGATATCTGGAAGCTTCCGAGCGTGTGAGCCAACGAGCATTGCCCAATATACGCATCTAAGGGGGCTGGGGTCGCGACCTGCGGGGAGGGGCCGTCGCTCCGACTGTTGATGCAAGAAGCCCGGCCTCAGCATCTTCAGGTGGGCCTTCCCTCGCTACCACCACAACCCTGGCCCTGGAGGCCTGGAACAAGCACCACCCCGAGGAACCAGTGTCCTGATTGACCTCTAGCATCCGAGCATGGCCGAGCGGGAACGGGACATCCTTGAACGAGCTTCCTCGTCGTCAGCGACCTGTCCGACCTCGGCGTGGGCTCGACCCGTGAACGTCGACGAGGTCGAGGCGCAGCTCGGCAGGCGGTTGGACTCGTTGGGCCCCGCCCACGGGCAGAGCTCCTCCACGCCCTGATGCTCCCCGACTTCGACCGCGCCGACCGGATCGGCGAGTATTGGGGGAACCGGGCCACTCGCGCCTTTCGCCGAATTCCTGATTGACTCCGAGGAGGACCGGACGCTCCGAGCGGTGCCGGTCGGGATGCTGCGGCAGGCCGAGTAGCTCCTGTGGAATATTGGGGGGGAATGACCGAGCGTCGTCGCTCGACTTGCGGCCAACTGCGTGCGGCCCAAGGCAGACGACCTAGGAAGAAAGGCCAATGGTTTCGTCCCGCTGCGTCTGGAGAGACTGTCTGGAGAGACTTAGGTCACGCGAGATGAGGTGCGAAGGAGGGTCGTGCACGGGATCACCAGCAGGCTGTGTCGACGGGTCGGCACGCTTACATGGGCCGTCGTGCTTTCAGCTGTCTTGACGCCCTCGTCTTCAGCTGCACAGACGGCGCCGCCGCATCTGAACCTTGTTGGCATCATCCGCACGACCCCCTTTCGTCACTCTCATATCTCGATGCACGACGGTGAGGGCAGCGCTTACGTTCCGCGAGATCACTCGCTCTGGCTCGCAGACGACGAATCGAACGCCATCTTCGAGGTGGCCCCGAGGACTGGGAAGCTCAAGCGGCGGATAGCGGAACAGGCATTCCAATCCACCCGTCGATTCGGCGGCGGTCCTCGTGCCGGACCCAACCGGACCGATGACATCGAGAGCATGGCCTACGACGAAGCGGACGATGTTCTGTACGCATTCTCTGGGACATGCTGCTCGGCAACGGCCCGACCGACGGCCTTTCGCTTGACGCGGCGTCGCGGCGTCCTTCGACTCGACTCGTGGCAGCCGTTGAGTCGGACCAGCGACTTCACGGCCGCTGGATGGAATGCCGCCGATCATGGTCTGTACGTAGGCGCAGGACCCAATCTGCAGACGTACGATTACCGGAGCAACACCCTCGGCCAAGCGTTTCGGATCGCCGATCTGAGCGGCATCTTCGGCCTTGGCTTCTCGCCGGATGGATCGCAGATGTACGCCGTCACGAGTAGCGAGATGCTGGTTACCGTCGACTGGGCGAGCCAGAGCATCATCCCGGAGTGGTCGTTTGATCTGAGGCCGTTCGGTGTACTGGACGGTCGAGCCGTGGACCGCATCAGAGGTCGGTTCTTCGTGTTGGACGGTGCCACTCGGCCTGGCCATGACCGCCTGAAATTCGCCGTGTTCAAGTTCGATGTCGAGCAATGAACCGAACCACCGCCTTCAAGCGGTTCAGCGATACCTCACCGGGAGCCCGCGCCGCACGGCGAGCCGGCGGTCTGATCCGGTCACGAGCGTCCTGGACCCGGCTCCACCAGGCGGTCGGCGTGAGCGACGGGAGTCCGCGACCGACGTGCGCCTCCACGGCGACGAGATGGCCGCGGACGCCGACGACGGTGACGCCGATCACGCGACGGCGGCGAACATGACTTGTTTGGACTCGACCCTTGTCACCGTCCGACAGCCAGGCGGGGTTATTCTCGCCTCATGAGCGAACTCTATGGAGCCGGTCAGGACGGATGACCGTGCCGTTCGACTGGATCGAGGACCCGCGGACCACACAGCGACCGCGCCCGAGCGAGCCAAACTGGCGCAAGGTCGCCCTCGTGTTGGCGGCGATCGCCATCCTCGTCGCGCTCGCGATCGCGTTCGGCGAGATCATTCGCTGACCAGCGCCCAAGTACCCGTTGTGTCACCCCGGTCACGATCCAAGAACGTATATGGCGTTTTGCTGGAGGACCGCGACCAGTTCCGCCGGGACTCTTCACTCAGCCTTGAGCGGACCCCGCATGGCGGCCTCAGCAGCCTCCATCGAGCCGTAGTCAGCCACGTGAACGATCCGGCGTCCGTCGAAGGTAAAGACACCTTGCGGCGGACGCGAAGTCAGGCGCTCGCACGACCAGGGCGACATGCGTGGGGGTCGAGCGCATCTCATCGAAGACGACTCTGATGCCTGACTCCACTCGGGCGCGGAACATATCGAAGATGTCTTCGCGATTTTCGCAGTGAGGACCGTCCGGATCGGAATTCATCCAATGCGCATCCTCAGCGTAGATTTCGCCGAGCCGGTCGAAGTCGCCGCGGTCATGGGCGTCCATCGTGTCGAACATGAGGCGCATCGTGTCCTGCGCGCCCATCGCTCACCTCCGGGCCACGACCATTGAACACGGGTTCCCGTCCGATGCGAGACGTCTGGAACGCGTACGCCGGTCACGCTTCGGGAACGTATGTTGGTCCCCAGGGACCTCGTACCTTTCGGTCACCCCTCGATCCCGGGACAACGTTCCTTCTGCGCAGACCGGAGCGAGCGGCTGGTGCCTCAGGATGACAGAGTCACACTGGTCACGAATGTCAGACTCGTTTGCGACGCGACTCGGCCCGTTACCTCCCAGCAACCGACCGTGGGAAATGTGACGGCCGTTGACTGGAAACCAGTCAACCCGTAGTCGGGGACGTGTGAACGTAGCGGAGGCGCCTCAGCATCGATCCGGCGACCTGTGATGTGAAGGCGTCCTCTGACCGCCCGGTCCCATGGGAACTTCATGACGATCTCTCCACGCTGGTTCAAATCGTCCGCCGTCGCTCGCACCACTCCGTGTGGCCACAGTGCCACCCACAGCTCGCCGTTCCCATAGCCCAGGTGCTCCAGTCCGGCTGGATCACCTGCGCGATGGCTCCCGTCGGGCATGGTCACAGGGCACTCGGCGGAGGGAGTTGTGGAGCGGGCCGCGTCCGGCGAACTGGCAGGAGGACTAGGTTTGGAGCGGGTGCAGGCAAGAGCACTCAACAACAGGGCGACGATGAGCGGGCGACGCATACTCGTAGTACACGCCCTAGATGCGTTGGGTTCCCCAAGCCAGAGTGATGCCGAGTTGTCGGCCGACAGGGTCGGAGCCGCTTCTCGGATCGCCGTGAGATCGAGCGCTGGGCAGGACTGGCGGGCCGAGAAGCCGTGGCGCTCAGAACTCCATCGGTTTCGGCACGTCGGGAGTGGGTAGAACCAGAGTCTCGAAAGAAGGAAGACGCCCACCTCGGCACCCCCCGGGTGGGCGTCTTCCGTAGGGAGTGCGCCATGCGGTTACTCAAACCGTTTACGTCCAACACCAAGCTCATCACGTTGTGCTCTCGGTGTCACCATTCGGAGTTCATCCATGGTGATCCGACGGGCGGGCAGCCTGCTACTGACTGATCGGAGAGAGGTAGACCGCTTCGGGTCCGTCGCCTCGCAGCGGAGCGGTTGGGTCAGTTGTCTTCGCCCTGATCGTCGCTGCTTTCCTCCACGACCTGATCGTTCCCGTCCACGCCTTGATCGTCGCTGCCTTCGTTCTCGCCCTGATCGTCGCTATCTTCGGCCTGGTCGCCTTCTGATCCGTTCTCCCCCCGGTCATCGTTGTCCTGGTTCACGCCGTGATCGCCTTCGTTCTTGCCGTGATCGTCTTCGTTCTGGCCGTGAGGGTCCCCGTTCTTGCCGTGAGGGTCTTCGTTCTTTCCGTGATCCTCTTCGTTTTGGCCGTGAGGGTCCTCGCTCTTGCCGTGAGGGTCGTTGCCTTCCTCCACGACCTGATCGTCGCTGCCTTCCTCCACGCCCTGATCGTCGCTCCCTTCGTTCACGCCCTGATTGTCGTTGTCCTCCCCTTGTTCGTGCTCGTTCTCACCCGGACCGTCGGGACGACCAAGATCCCTGGAGTCACCGCGGTTCGGCCTCCGCCGATCGCCGGGCTCGCTCTCGTTGCCGGAGGGACCATGGGTGGAGGTAGGTGTCGTCGGTGACACAGCGAAGACCGGATGCTGCGGCAAGCGCTCCTGTGGTGTGCTTTCCACGGCCGACGCGGGAATGGGGATGCGCGCCGGACGTTCGTTAGTGCCCGGCCCGCTCAGCGTCAGCAGAACGCCCGCGGAAACGGTCACCGCGACGGTGGTCGCCGCGGTCATGAGTTCCGTGTGGTCGCGAAGTGCGTTCGCGACGTACGCCCGGACGAGATCCCCCTTTCCGGACAGCAGCCATCCGCTGATACGCTGGGGAACTTGCAGCGCGCCCCGCGGCCCGAACGCGGGCACGAGCCCCCATCCGACGGCCCCTCCGATGCCTTCGGCGACGAGTGCGTGCAGGAGTCCGGCCATCACGGTCCCCGACACACCTCGCTCGATGCGACCGAGCGCGCCAGCGGGCGTGTGATCGCCGACCACGATGAGCACGGCATCGGGCGCCAGATCTCGAACGTGCTCGAGCGAGGTGCACATCTCGGCCTCGACGACGATCGCATCCGGCTCGTCCGCCGACACGGCATCGATCAACGCGTCCTCTGTCTGCGCGACCGCGACGACGTCAAACCCATTCGCCCCGAGCAAGGCGTCCATGTTGCCAACGTGACCCGCCGTGATCACGCTGAGCCGGCCGCTATGCTCCACCGACTCGGCGGCCGAAACTTGTGGCGAGGCGGAACGTTCGAGGATGGACATGGCGCGGCTCCCGGTGGACAGTCGTAGAGCACTTCCTCTACGGAAACCGCATGAGTACCATCGCGCAGCGCCGCCGGTCATGTCGCACGATGGTGCTACGGCCGGGCACGACGCGGCCGTCACCCGTTCGGTCTATGGACACCCGCCTCGTTCCACCTATTCGGCCTATTCGGCAGACCATCCTCGTGGAGAAAGCGAGTCCCGCCGCGTCTGACCCCACGGCCAGAGAGGGGCGAATGAGTCCCCGTGGGGGGACGGCGGTGCCGACGACCACATCCCCCACGCCTTTGCTTGCCCTTCGGGGCTGGATGCGGCCGATCCAGAGGGCGGGTAGGTCCGACCGCTGGACGCGCAGGTAGCGGTCGATCGCCTTGACGGACTTCGCACCGATGGGCAGCACACGAACCCTGGAACCCTTCCCCGTGACGGTAAGCGTCTGGTCGTCCAGGTCGATATCAGCCGTCTTCAGGTCCGAGACCTCGGACAGCCTGGCGCCGGTGTCGACGAAGACCCCGAATGATCGCAGTGTCACGACGGGCCACGAAGCCCTGGCCCTCGCAGGCCTTTAGCAGTGCTCGAAGTTCAGCGTCGGACAGCACGGCGGGTGGGTCCTCGGGGACGGTGGGCGAGCGCATGCGCTCCATTGGGTTCGACGTGATCTCGCCTTCGTCGATCAACGAGCGGAACAGTTGCTGTACCGAACGGAACCGAACGCCGACCGTGGCGGGCTTGAACCGGGTGTCCAGGTCTTCGATAAACGCTTCGACGTGTTCGCACGTCCTTCGCTCCCGCTCGTCGTTATACGCTGTGCAAGCGGGAGTGCGTCAAGCGGAGTAAGTGTTTCCCCTGCTAGCGCGCCGGGAGGGAGTCGAACCCCCAACCTTCTGATCCGTAGTCAGATGCTCTATCCATTGAGCTACCGGCGCTCCGGACCAGCATACCGGTGGGGTCCAGCGCTCCATGAGCCGCCACGAGGGCGGGGCGCCGGGCGCCCCGCCCTCGATCTGGTTCAGGCCGGCTGCGATCGGATGAAGAACTCGGTCCCCTGCTCGGTCGGCTTCGCGTCGAGCACGGCATCGTCGAGCGTGGACGCGAGCTCCTGCGCCACGACGACCCGAACGCCCTGGGCCTGGGCCTCGGCATCGGCCGGCGCGGGTTCGTTGATCGCCTCGAGCGTGATTCCGCCCTGACCGTTCGTCTTCGTCTCCGGGACGAGCCTGATCGCCTGCCCGCGGACCTCCTCTCGAGCGAGGATGTCTCGGAAGGCCGATGCGGCCGTATCGGTGATCTGGAGCATGATGCTCACCCCTTCGAGGTCGCGGTCTCGGTCCCTTACCCACGCGACCGGATGGGACACCTCGACAGCCCTCGCCGACTTCCCGGGTTGATGGCATGTGTAGGGTCGTTGCATGAGCACGGAGCGACGGGGCACGAGTCCGGATTACCCGGATTTCCGCCACGGGTCGACGGCGGGACCGGCGGGTCCGCCACCCGAACACACCGAGCACGACATCGACCGGATCGCCGCGGAACGAAGCCGCGAGGACGAGGTCCTGCGGAGTCACCCGCGTCCGTCGCTCTGGTCGCGCCTGTTCCGCCGGCGTCGCTAGGGGTCGATCCCTCATGCTCCTGCCGGCTGAGCTCGATCACCGATGGCTGAGCCGTCCCGCGATGCCCGATCAGCGGGGATCGGGACGGTCCAGGTTCCAGTGCCGGACCACGGAGCAGAGCCACACCGACTCCTTGACCGGCGCCACCGCGAACCGTCCGATCGCGCGCTGACCGCCCTCGTGGTCGCTGTAGAGCAGCTCGATCGCGAACACGCGAGGCGCCCGGACGGCCTCGAGCAGCGCCCCGTACTCCGGGTCGTCGCGATCGCGGATCGCGGCCTGCCAGAATCCGACGTCGTCGCCGGCGACGTACAGGTCTCGCAGCTGCCGGCGGAACTCGTCGGGCTCGGCGTGGGCGTGATCCTCGTGCAGCTCCTGGAGCACCAGGTGCCATCCGTGGATCACCGCGACGCCCGAACCGGAGTTGCGGACCGACATCGCGAGGTAGACGTTGCCGTCGACGACCTCGGCGATCGCCCCCGAGCCGGAGAGCCGCGCCCAGTGCTCGTCGCCCCACATGATCTTCTGTTCGGTGTCCGTGAGCCGCGACGGCATCAGGAGCGGCCGGATCCCGATCTGCATCGAGTACTCGGCGGTGCGCGCCGCACGGTTGGCGGCCCGCACCGCCACGAACGTCGCGAGGGCAAGGACGAGCGTGCCCAACGCCGTCGCCAGTGAGGCCGCCGTCGACCAGTCCCACACGCAGCACAACCTACCGAACGGTTGCCCGAAGAAACATCCGTACGAGCGGATGCCCGGGCCGAGCACATCGGCCCGGGATCCCGCACGTTGATCAGCAGAAGATACTGACGCCTCCCGGTCCGATCAGGAGGCCGATGATGATGAGGACGATGCCGTAGAGAAACGCGCCTCGGACCAGCGTGACGATCCCGCCGATGACGAAGATCGCCGCGATGATCCACAGGATCGTCGTGACGCCTCCCCCACAAGCCTTCGCAGCGATCAAGAATTCCATGTGCTGAGCCCTCCCATTCCGAGATGGTAGGGGTCTACCCCGGAATGGGCCGTCTCATGCGTTCGAAGATGGATCGGGCGGCCGGCCTCTCGACGCTCCGATCTCGCGAGGCGGATCGACGCTCGGCGTGGGCGGTTGCGGGGCCCGTGCGGCCGACGTCCTCGCGGAGACGGCAGGATTCGAACCTGCGAGGGAGTGTTACCCCCCTAACCGCTTAGCAGGCGGCTGCTTTCGGCCACTCAGCCACGTCTCCGGGAACGATTCTACGGAAGGGCTCAACCGGTAGGCTCGCCAGGTGCCCGAAATCGTCGTGGTGGGCGGCGGGATCATCGGAACGGCGTGCGCGTTCGAGCTCGCCGACCGAGGCGCATCGGTCACGCTCCTCGAGAAGGACGAGCTCGCGGCCGGCGCTTCCGGGCGCAACCTCGGGTACCTCGACACCTCGAAGGACCCGGTCCTCGCGCCGCTCGCGCGCCGCAGCCTCGAGCGTTATTCGGAGATCTCGGCCGACCCGCCGACACCGTTCTTCCTCGACGACGAGCCGATCGGGACGCTCGCCGTCACGATCGATGAGGACGAGATCGCGGACCTCCGCGCCTGGGCCGCCTCGGCCGAAGCGGTGGGCGTCGAGGTCGAACGGGTGGACGAGCGCGTCCGCGAGCTCGAACCCGAGCTCTCGCCCCGGGTACGCGAGGCCTACCTATTGCACGAGGGTCACCGCGTGGACCCGCTCGCGCTGACGGTGTGCCTCGGCGCCCTCGCCAGGAACGCCGGTGCGACGATCCGTCACCACGCGCCGGCCCGCCGGCTCGTCGCGCGGGGGGACCGCGTCACCGGGGTCGTGACCGACGACGGCGTGCTCGGCGCCGACTCGGTCGTGCTCGCCGCCGGTCCCTGGTCGCCGGCGGTTGCGAGGCCGCTCGGCGTCTCCCTCCCGATCGCCTCGGCGCGCGGGTGGCTGGTCCACGCGGCGCCCGAACGCCCGCTGTTCCGCCACTGGATCCAGAGCGGGGCGCGCCGCCTGCTGGCCGGCCGGGACCCCATGCCCGCGAGCGAGCCCGGCTCGCTCCGGTTGTCGATGCGCGAGTTCGGTGAGGCCGCCGAGGCGCGCGACGTCTCCCCCATGATCCAGCCCGCACCCGACGGTTCCGTCCTGACCGGGACGTCGCGCGAGCCCTCGTTCGCGGCCGACCCGTACGACCTCGACGTCCCGAGGATCGTTGCGGTGCAGGCGTCACGGCTGGTGCCCGCGCTCGCCGAGGCGACGGTGCTGTCGACGTGGTCCGGCATTCGGCCCGTCTCGCCCGACGAGCGGCCGATGCTCGGCTGGGTGCGCGAGGGGCTGTTCGTCGCCACCGGGCACGGTTCGGAGGGCGTGATCTTGGGGGCGGGCAGCGCCGAGCTGGCGGCCGCGCTGATCCTCGGCATCGATCCGCCCTCCGACCCCGCGCCGTTCGACCCGGCGCGCTTCGACCGGGAGGGGGCATGGAGCACGACGCGTTCGTCGGGTTGAGGGAGCGCTTCGGGTGAGGCTAGCGTGGCCCGCGTCCGTAGCGGGCGAGGACCTCCAGGGTCCGCTCGAGCGGCAGCGCGTGCAGGACGTTGCCGTCGCGTCCGACGGTCGTCTCGGCGGTGAACAGCGCGTTCACGACCGCCTCCTCGACCGCCTCGGTCGTCGCCGCGAAGAGCTCGTTGAACACGTCGAAGGAGCG
>Ga0184609_10000452_pt1 | contig 11920 bp, 11 predicted proteins | sample PLM1_60_coex_FD_133165 | JGI IMG/M metagenome (GOLD analysis project Ga0184609, IMG submission 133165) | Groundwater sediment microbial communities from an aquifer in East River, Colorado, USA - PLM1_60_coex | ecosystem: Environmental > Terrestrial > Soil > Riparian zone | place: USA: East... | reverse complement strand
GCCCCCATCGGGAACCGCTTCGCGCGGTCACGGTCACCACCGCAACCGAAGACGACGATCACCCGGCCCGTCGCCAACGGGCGTGCCGCGGCAAGCACTGTTCGGATGCTATCCGGCGTGTGCGCGTAATCCACCACCACCAGGAATTCCTGCCCTGCATCCACCGGCTCCATGCGGCCGGACACCCGACCGGCGTTCGCCAGCCCTCGGATCGCGTCGTCCAGATCGACGCCGACGAGCCCGGAGGACGCGATCGCCGCGAGACAATTCGAGACATTGAACCCACCCCGGAGCGGGCTCCTGACCTCCCGCCCGTCCACCCGGAACGCCAGGCCCTCCGTGCTCGGTCGAACGTCCTCGGCGCGGACGTCGGCTGCGGGGTCGAGCCCGAAGGTGGTGACGGGCACGGGAGCATCGAGCAGGCGCCGTCCCCAGGCATCGTCGAGGTTCAGGACGGCCTGCTTCGTTCGATCCTCGGTGAACAAGGATGCCTTCGCCGCGAAATACGCCTCCATCGACCCGTGGTGGTCGAGGTGGTCCTGCGACAGGTTCGTGAACACCGCGGCGTCGAACGTCACTCCTCCGACACGACCCTGATCGAGGGCGTGCGACGAAACCTCCATCGCGACCGTCGTGACGCCGGCGTCCCGCATCCGTCTGAGCAGTCGGTGGAGATCGGGCGCCTCGGGGGTGGTTCGCGCGATCGGCACTTCCTCTCCGGCCACGTGGGCGCCGACCGTGCCGATCGCGCCGGTCCGGTGTCCGGCGGCGCGGAACACCGCGTCGAGCAGATGCACGATCGTGGTCTTGCCGTTCGTGCCGGTGATGCCGACGATCGTCATCGAGCGCGCAGGCTCGCCGAACACGGCGGCCGACATAGGCCCCATCGACCGTCGCACGGAGGGGACCAGGATCTGGGGAACGTCGAGGTCGCGCCAGCGCTCGACGACGAGGGCCCCCGCTCCCGCTCGAACCGCTTCCTCAGCGAAGTCGTGCCCGTCGGCGGTCGCGCCCGGGACACAGAAGAACAGAGCACCCCGAACGACCTGACGCGAATCGAACGCGACCTCGTCGACGGGCGTGCGGGCGTCACCCCGGATCTCGGACCCGGGCTCGGCGATGGCGGCCGCGGACAGCGGCACGTGGGGAAGGTCTCTCACCTCCGCCCAGCGTACCGGCGGCAGCTGCTTGGGCCGCGCAAGCTCAGAGGCCGGAGGCGAAGGGGGGGAGACGAACGGGAGGTGCGGCCGGGATCGCGAGGCGCTGGATCACGTGGCGTGCGATCTCGGAGAACACGGGCGCGGCCGCGACCCCGCCGTACACGGTTCGCGGTTCGTCGATCGACACCACGATCACGACACGGGGATCCGACGCCGGCAGGAAGCCGACGAACGAGGCCATGTACCGCCGGACGTACCGGCCGTCCACGAGCTTGCGTGCGGTGCCGGTCTTCCCTGCCACCTGGTAGCCGGGGATCTGGGCAGCACCTCCGGTGCCCGTCTCCACCACGGACGCGAGCATCCGCGTGAGCATCGTCGCCGTGTCCTCCGACAGCACACGTCGAGACGGCGCCCGGGGTGCCTCCTCGAGCCGTCCGTCGGCCCCGGAGGTCCCACGCACGAGACGAGGCTGCACCCACATCCCCCCGTTGGCCACGGTGGCGTAGACGGCGGCCATCTGGAGCGGGGTCATCGAGATGCCCTGGCCGTAGGAGACGGTGGCGCGGGTGATGTCGGTCCAGTTGAGGAGCTCGGGGACGACGCCGCCCGCCTCGCCGGGGAACCCGACGCCGGTCGGGGTCCCGTAGCCGAACCGCGCGAGGACCGACGCGAGCTCCGCGCTTCCCACACGCTCGGCCACCATCGCGGATCCGATGTTGCTGGAGTGCGCGACGATGTCGCCGAGCGTCATGTCCTGGACCGGATGTTCCTCCGCATCGTTGACCGTGTATCCGCCCACGTGCATCCACCACGGGACCTGGAAGATCTCGCGAACGCCCACGGCTCCGCTCTCGAGCGCAGCCGCCGCCGTCACGACCTTGTTCACCGACCCGGGCTCGAACATGTCCGTGACCGCTCGGTTCCGGACGGCCTCTCGGTTCGCGCGTTCGAAGTCGTTGGGATCGAACCAGGGGTAACTCGCCATGGAGTAGACGTCCCCGGTGCGCGCATCCATCACGACGATCGTCCCGCCCTTGGCGTGGTTCTCCTTCACCGCCCGCCGGAGCGCTTCCTGCGCGAGGTACTGCACCTCTCGATCGAGAGTCGTGACGAGCGTCCTGCCGGTGATCGCCGGCTCCACGATCTCCATGCCACTGGCGATCGGCAGGCCGTCGCCGTCCAACTCGACCGTGCGGGTCCCCGCCGTACCGGCGAGGACGTTCTCGTACTCGAACTCGAGACCCGCGAGACCCGTGGCGTCGACCCCCACGAACCCCAGCACCTGCGGCGCGAGCGGGCCTGCCGGGTAGTAGCGCTTCGGGACCTCCAGGAACCCGATGCCCGGCAACCCGAGCGATCCGAGGCGGTCCGCGACGTTCACGTCGACCTGTCGGCCGAGGTAGACGAACGTGGAATCGGGCGTCTGCAGCCGCCGCTCGACGTCTCGGACATGAAGGCTCAGGACGCGCGCGATCTTCGCCGCCTCGCCGATCGGGTCGGTCACGTAGCGCGGGTCCGCGTAGATGTCCCGCGCCTCCAGCGTGATCGCCAGAGGCACCCCGGTGCGATCGACGATCGCGCCCCGTTCGGCCGGGAGATCGGTCGGGTGCACCCGCTGTTGGAGCCCCTGCGCGGCGAGGGCCTGGTGATCACCCACCTGCAAGACGACCAGTCGGGCGATGACACCCACCAGCGCCAGCACCATCGCGCCCAGCAGGGCCACGAGGCGACCCGCGGGCGTGCGCTTCACTCCTTGACCTCGCCCCGGGATGATGCGGTCAGGCCGGACATGCGTGGCACTTGCAGGATCACCACGTCGCCCGCCGCGGGATCCACGAGCCCCTCGGTGCGAGCCCATGTGCCGATCCGAGACGGCGAGGAGAGCCGAGCGACGTCGTTGACGAGCGTCCGGCTCTCGTCGGTCAGCAGCCGTACCCGCTCGGCCACCGAGCGGGTCCGATACGCGGCGTCCACGCGCATCGCGTTCAAGGAGACGAGGCCGACGACCATCGCCGACACGACCGCCGCCGAGAAGACCCAGAACGCGGGGTGGTGCCCGCGACGCGCCCGCCGGTGGGGATGGGGAGGGTTGGGGATCGGCGGGCGCGTCGCGGGCGCGCGTGCGGGGGCGACCGCACGGCGGATGGGCTGCGGGGCAGGCGTCGCCCACCGATCCGCCTCGCGCGCGGGGAGGCTCATGCCGCCTCCCCGATGCGCTCGGCGGCGCGCAGCTTGGCGCTGCGAGCCCGCGGGTTGCGGGCAGTCTCTTCTGGAGAAGGACGCAGCGGCTTCTTGGTGAGGACGCGGAGGCGGTCATCGTCGCGGAACGCGCGCTTCACGATCCCGTCCTCCAAGGAGTGATACGAGAGCACGACAACGCGGCCACCGGGGCCGAGAAGACCGACCGCCCGAGGCAGGGAGGCGGCGAGCTCCTCGAGCTCCCGGTTGACCGCGATGCGGAGCGCCTGGAACGTACGACGCGCGGGGTGGGGGCCCCCCGGACGTGGTCCCACGGCGCCCACGATGACACCGGCAAGCCGGTCGGTCGTCTCGATCCGACCTCGCTGCCGCGCTCGCGCGATCGCCGCGGCGATCCTGCGCGAGCGATGCTCTTGCCCGAATCCGAAGAGCAGATCGGCGAGTTCGCTCTCCGGAAGATCGTTCACGAGGTCGGCGGCGGTGACACCGCCCTCGCCCATGCGCATGTCGAGCGGCCCGTCGACGCGATAGCCGAACCCACGTGCGGGCTCGTCGAGCTGCATCGACGACACTCCCAGGTCGAAGAGGACCCCGTGCAGCGGCCCCGTGGCTTCGGCCTCTCCGACCTGGGAGAAGCGTCGATGCACCGCCGTGAAGCGGTCGCCGAACCTCACCATGCGCTCGCGGGCGATGCGCAGCGCCTCCGGATCGCGATCGAACCCGATGACCCGGCCGACGCCTGCTTCGAGGAGTGCCTCCGCATGGCCACCTGCGCCCACGGTCATGTCGGCCACCCTTCCCACGACCCCCGACCGCCCGGCGACCAGGAAGTCGACGACCTCGGCCACCATCGCGGGCTCGTGCGGTGCGTCGTCGTTCGCCACGTCACCCGAGCTGTCCCGCCACGATCCCGAGGCCGATCGATGCGAGCAGCGTCACCGCCGTCATCGCCAGGAGCGAGAGGCTCTGTCGTACCTCGGTCGAAAGCTTCGTCTGCATCACACTCTCCTTCGGTCCATGGGTGGGTCGTGGGCCGGGTCCTTACGTGGATCGTGACTGCGGGCCCCGCGGCTCCAGCTCTCCGTTCTCGTAGGCGGCCGCGTGGACATCTCGATACCGCTCGAACTCTCCGCGGTCCCATATCTCCATGCGTTCGCGCACGCCGAGGACCACCACTTCCTTCTTGATCCCGACCACGTCTCGAAGCCGCTGCGGGATCGTCACGCGTCCTTGCGCGTCGAGCCGCACCTCGTCCGCCGATGCGAAGAACAGCCGGGAGAAGGCGCGACCGTCCTTGTCGGCGAGGGCGAACGCGTCGACCTCACTGCTCCGGCGCTCCCACGCGGCCTTGGGGAAGCAGTACAGGCAGCGGTCCTGGCCCACGGTGAGCCAGAGGCCTTCGTCGAATGCCTCGCGAAACTTCACGGGCAGCGACACCCTGCCTTTGGGGTCGAGCGAGTAGCTGTGCGTGCCGAGGAGCTCGGCCACGCGTCCTCCCCTCTCCTCCACTGAGCCCCACCTTTATCCCACTAACACTCCACCCAGTCAATATCACAGGCGAAGGAAATGAGGGTTGATGGCGAAAAATCGGTCGGAAGAGGGAGGCGGTCGGCGCTACGACGCCAGGTAGAGCTCCCAGCCGGGTTCGATCCGGCCGAGCGTCAGGTGGAACCCGTCCCGCGGCGCGTAGGGCGGACGCAACAAAGAGAAGCCGGCCTCCTGCGGGGTCCGGTCCTCCTTCCGCGCGTTGCATTTGCGGCACGAGGCCACCACGTTCTCCCACACGTGGAGCCCGCCACGGGAGCGCGGGATCACGTGGTCGAGGTTCTCCGCGGCGGCGGCGCAGTACTGGCACGTGCCGAGGTCACGAGCGAAGACCGCCCGACGCGTGAGGGGAGCGTGCGGCCGGTATGGCACGTGCACGTACCGGCGGAGTCGAACGACCGAGGGCGCCTCGATCGTCAGGTGCGCAGAATGGAACACCAACCCGTTGCTGATCACGACGTCGGCCTTCTCCTTGAGCACCATGACGACCGCTCGCCTGGCTGCCACCACCGCGAGCGGCGACTCCGACGCGTTCAGCACGAGGGCGCGTCCCATGCGCGCAGTGTAGCGACCTCGCAGGAGCTGTGAGGGATACGGACGCGTGAATCACAAGGGTGTAATCTTCCGACTCGAGGCGGGCCGGCCTGCGCGCGATGTCCGATCGTTGCGAATAGGGGCCGCGCGGGGCGTCCGTTCGTGGGCCGGTCCGCTCTCCCCTCGCCGGTCGCCCGGCCCTGTCGGGAACTTGCTGCCACCCCGCTCCGTCTTGTTCCTCGAGGCAACTCGCGGTGCGTCCCAGCCGTAAGATTGGGCACCTGTCCACACACTCGAGCTCGGGGGTGGAGATCTGATGGAGGTACGAGAGAAGCTCCCGGATCCGCAGGCGTTCGCGGCTCGCTTCCGTCAGATCGAGGAGAACGTCGAACGGGTGGTCCGGGGCAAGCACAAGGAGATCAGGCTGGCGCTGGTGGCGCTGATCGCCGAGGGCCATCTCCTGATCGAAGATGTGCCCGGGGTCGGCAAGACGATGCTCGCGAAGTCGATCGCCCGCTCGATCGACTGCTCGTTCCGGCGGATCCAGTTCACACCCGACCTCCTGCCGACGGACGTCACCGGCGTCAACGTCTTCAGCCAGGAGACCGGTGACTTCGAGTTCAAGCCGGGCGCCATCTTCGCCAACATCGTGCTCGGCGACGAGATCAACCGGGCATCCCCGAAGACCCAGTCCGCGCTGCTGGAGTGCATGGAGGAGCGCCAGGTCACGGTGGACACGGAGACGCACACCCTCGGAACACCGTTCATCGTGATCGCGACGCAGAACCCGATCGAGCACGAAGGGACCTACCCGCTGCCGGAAGCGCAACTGGATCGCTTCATGCTGCGCCTCGCGATCGGCTATCCGTCCGCGGACGTCGAGGCCGAGATCCTGGCGAGCCACGCGTCTGGTGCCCCGCTCGACGACATCCGGCCCGTGAGCGACGCCCGTGGCGTCCGCGACATGATCGAGGAAGCCCGGCAGGTCCACGCGGCCCCGGCGATCCGGAAGTACATCGTCGATCTCGTCGAGGCGACCCGGCGGCACTCCGACGTCTACCTCGGCGCGAGCCCGCGAGCGTCCATCATGATCCTGCGGGCCTCCCGCGCACTGGCCGCGGCGGAGGAACGCGATTTCGTGATCCCCGACGACGTGAAGACGCTCGCCCCATCGGCCCTGTCCCACCGCATCATCGTGACCGCGGACGCGATCATGAGTGGACGTTCGGCAGAGGTCCTGGTGAGGGAGCTCGTCGACGAGGTCGACGTTCCCATCGCGGAGAGCCCCTGATGCTCGCGGGCCTCTGATGCTCGCAGGACGTGGCGTCACCGTCTTCGTGACGGGCCTCGCCATGTGGGTCGCGGCGCGACTCCTCGGCTCACCCGGCCTCGAGGTGGTCGCGATCGGTATCGCAGCGCTCCCCCTGCTGGCGGCGTTCGCCGCCAAACGGGGAGCGCGGCACATCCTGGTTCGCCGACGACTCTCCGACGTCCGCGTCACGCCCGGCTCGCGCGTGACGGTGACGCTCGACCTCGAGAACCGTTCGCCGATCGCGACGTCGTTCCTCCTGCTGGAGGATCGGCTCCCGACGCCGCTCGGGCGGGCGGCGAGGCTGGTGATCGGAGCGATCCGGGAAGGCGTCCACGAGCAAGCCAGCTACACGCTGGTGCCGCAGTCGCGCGGCCGGTACCTCCTCGGTCCACTGGTCGTCGACGTGTCGGATCCCTTCGCGTTGACACGGCTGCGCCTCGAGTTCCCCGACCGGGACGAGCTGCTCGTGACCCCCGAGGTTGAGGACCTCGGCGCCGCCCCGGACCCCTCATCGGGCCCCTCCTTCGGTGCCTCGCGCGCGAGGCAGCTGTTCCGGACGGGTGAGGAGTACTACACGATGCGCCAGTATCAGGAGGGCGATGACCTGCGACGGATCCACTGGCCCTCCGTCGCTCGAACCGGCGAGCTGATGATCCGGCAAGACGAGTCGAGCCGGCGAGCGAGCGGGCTCGTGTTCTTCGACACGCGCGCGGCAGGCCTCGGTCGCACGCACACCCCGGCATTCGAGCGAGGAGTCTCCGTGGCCGCTTCGGTCGGCGTGTTGCTCGCTCACCACGGATTCGTGCTCCGTCTCGGAACCACGGACCTCCCGGCGGCGGCGCTGTCGGAAGAGCGGTTCCTCGACGCGCTCACCGGGATCTCTCACGCCGAGGTGCGGTCCATCGGACCGGCCCTCGCGCACATGCGCTCCGGCTCCTCGCCGGACACCTCGCTCGTGTTCGTGTCGGCGCCCCCGGTCCCCGCCGAGCTCGGATCCCTGATCCGCGCCGGCGCCGGGTTCGGGCAGAAGCTGGCCGTCCTCATCTACCCGACCGACCCCGATCGCCTGCCTCCCGAACGACAGGCACAGATCGAAGGGCGAGCCAGCCAGGCCCGCCTGTCCCTCGCCCGTGCGGGATGGGACGTGATCGTCCTGCCCCCTTCGATGAGATTGCAGGAGCGATGGCACACGCCGCTGGAACGACCGCTCGCACGCATCGTCTGATCGGGCTTTTCGCCGCGCTGCTCCTGGCGGCGGCGACGGCACTCGCGTTCGGTCGTGTGTTCCTGGGCACCTCGACCACCATGAAGCTGCTCGGCGCCGCGATCGCGGCCGCCGGCCTGGCGGTCGCGTTCGAACGGCGCAGCCTCCTGCTCTCCACCGTGGCGAGCGGGATCGGACTCGCGGTCGCCGTCGGCCTCATCGTCTTCCCGGGATCCACGTGGTACGGCCTCCCGACCGGCGACACGCTGCGTGCCGCCCTCGATGCCGCCGCCCTGGTTGGTGAGCAGGCGAGGATCCAGGCCGCGCCGGCGGAGCCGATCGGTCCGCTCCTCCTCGCCGCGGTCGTCTCGCTCTGGGCGGCGGTGTTCTCCGCCCACGCCCTCGCCTTCCGTGCCGGAAGTCCGCTCCTCGGATTGATCCCGCCGGTGGCGCTGGTGGCCTTCGCCGACACGGTGCTCGAGGAGTTCGTGAAGCCGCTCTACGGGGCGTTGTTCCTGGCGGCCGCGCTGCTCGTGGTGTTCGCGGACGGGCTCGCGCGGGTGCAGGGATGGGGCCCCGTGTGGTCCTCGGCCAGGAAGGGGGTCGCCGGGTCCGCCGGCCGGGGGGCCCGCCGCCTCGCGCTGACCGCGCTGGGAGTGGCCGTCCTGTCGCCGATCGTGGTCCCCGGCTTCGGTTCCAAGGCGCTCGTCGACTTCGGCACGCCGGCGGAGGACCGTGTGGCGATCGATCCCTTCGTGTCCGTGGAGGCGTACTTGAAACTGAGCACACCCGTCGAGGTGCTCCGCGTCACCGCCTCCCGGCCGACGTACATCCGGCTCATCGCGAGCCCGGACTTCGACGGCGTGATCTGGCGGCCGGGCGCCGAGCAAGGGGCGATCCTGGAAGCGGGCGATCCGGTGCCGGGGCCGGATCGGCCCGGTAGCTCGATGGATCCGGTGATCATCGACATGACGGCCGATCTGGCACAGCGCTGGGTGCCGACGCCCTATCCCATGACGTCGATCAATGTGCCCGGCCGGACCGTGCGGTTCGTCGCGGCGACGGGGACGACGTTCGTGGACGCCCCGTTACAGAGAGGCGACAGCTACACCGTGAGGGCGTCGCTCGCCCAGCCGACCGCCGAGGACCTCAGGGCGGAGAGCTTCTCCGCCCCGCTCGAGAACGGCAGGTATCTCGCGCTGCCGGATTACCCCGAGGAGATCCGAGAGATCGCACTCCGATGGACCGCCGGGACCCAAACCGACTTCGACAAGGCACTGGCGATCCAGGACCACTTCCAGGACGGGTCGGAGTTCAGGTACACGATGGACACGCAGCTCCGTGGAGGAACCAGTTCGATCCTCGAGTTCCTGACGACGTCGAAGGCGGGGTTCTGCCAGCAATTCTCGAGCGCGATGGCGGTGATGCTGCGCTCGATCGGCGTCGAGTCCAGGGTGGTGGTGGGCTTCGCGACCGGCACCCCGACGCGCACCCCCAACCAGTACTCGATCATGACGAACCGTGCCCACAGCTGGGTGGAGGTGTACTTCCCGAACTGGGGGTGGATGCCGTTCGAGCCGACCCCCGCTCGGGTGAATCCGACGGTCGTGGGCTACGATCCCCCCGCCGCGTGCACCGGGTCGACCTGCCCGGGCAAGGGCGGGCCTATCACCGAGCCGGGTGAGGCCGAGGTGGGTCGCGGCGCCGGACAACAGGGCTTGCTCGATCCGCGTCCGCAAGTGATCGGCCCCCGAGGACCGGTGGGTGAGTCGGGCACGTTCGAGCCGCCGGCCGACGATCGCGGGATCACGCAGACCGTCTTGCTGGTCGGTGCGGTGCTCGCGGGGATCATCCTCCTGCTCGTTCCGCCGACTCGTGCGTTCCGTCGCAGGATGCGGCTCCGCCGGGTCGCGGCCGAGCCCCGCCGGCTCATCCTGGTCACGTATGAGCAGTTCAGCGAGCGTGCGGCGGGCGTGGGGCTCGGCCGCGACCCGGGCGAGACCTTGGAGGAGTACCGACGGAAGGTGATGGAGACCGGCTACCTCTCGAACGGTCACCTCGATCGACTGACGAGGCTCGCGACCGCCGCCGCCTACTCCCCGCACGAGCCCGACCGCGAGCAGGCCGACGGCGCGGGCGACGCCGCGGAGACCGCGATCCGGGAGATCAAGCGAGCCGTCGGGCCCACCCGGTGGTTCGTCGGGCTGTACCGGCGCCGCTGAGTCTCAGCGAACCGCGGTACGGCTCGTCGCGGTGTGCGCGGCAGCCGAACGAAGCGCCCGGACGAACCGCTCCCGGTCCTCCTCGAACTGACGAACCTTCGTCTCCACACCCGTCGCGATGTCGTCGATCGCCACGAAGAAGGCCATCTGCCCGTCTCGGAGCGCGTCCATCACCTCGCCGTCACGCCGGCAGATCTTGAAGATCGACTGTCCGTCGGTCACGAGCTTCACCTCGGACAGATGCTTGGTGAGTCCCGCCTTCTTCGTCAGGAACTCCCACGACCGGCGCACCCGTTGGAGCGACATGCCCCCGTCCAGCAGCGACTTCACGACGCGGAGCGCCACGAGGTCCCGGAACGCGTAGAGCCTCGGCACGCCCGGGCGACCGCCGGTCCCTTGCACCGACGGTTGGACGAGCCCGATCTCGTCCCAGTAACGGAGCTGACGTGGCGAGCAACCCGTGAACTTGCACGCTTGATGCGCGGTGAAACCCTCCATCCGGACGCGCGCCCTTTCGATCCACATCTCACGAACTGAAACCAACCGGCGCGAGCGCCACGGTCCTCCTGGGAGGCCCGACCTCAGGCGACGACTCGCACCCAGGGGGAAGGAATGCACGTTGTACACCCATCCGTGAAGTCGTGGCAAGCGCAGTGGTCAGACGGTGTGAGCGACGAGGCGTTCGCATCGACGAGGCGCGCGCGTCGACACGCGAGTCATCGATCCTCGGGGGGATGGCCCGGCGCCGGCGGACGGAGACGTCCCGCCACGCGGGCGGCGATCCTGCCGAAGGTTCCGGGAGCCACGCTGTCGTCCCCGAGACGACCGGCGTAGCGATACGCGAGCAAGGCCGACAACGTCATCACGACGAAACCACCGGCCGCGACCCAGGGGGAGACTCCGACCAGCAAGAGCAGCAGCAACCCGAAGACGAAGCCCGCGATCGCCATCTTCATCCGAGCCCAGGCGTGCGTGTGGAGGTCGGTGCGACTGACCTGTTCGACGAGCCTCGGATCTTCCTCAGAGAGCCGCCGCTCGATCTCTTCGAGGATCTTCTGCTCGTGATCGTTGAGGGGCATCAGGACCTCCGGCGGTGGGGAACGACCCGTCCCCAACGATTATAGAGAGGGGCTCCCAGAACGTGGACCTAGCGACGACGGTTTCGGCCGAGGAGGCTCGCCGGGCTCGTCGAGCCGGGACCGAAACGGCGCTCGATGCGATCGACGGTGCGCTCCACGTCGTCCCAGCGTTCCGTACGCAGGAACGCCAGCTGTTGGGCGCCTGCGGAGACCAGGCCACCCGCCTGGACGCCCAGCAGCCGGACCCGGCGCTTCGACCCTGGGAGAGCCCGGTACAGCTCGGACGCGATCCGATGGAGGTCGGCGCCGAGATCGGTGGGATCCGCGTGCGTCCGCGACCGGGTCAGCGTCGTGAAGTTCGCGAGCCGGACCTTCAGCGTGACCGTCCTCGATCGGTACCCGTCCTCGCGGAGACGAGCGGCCACGCGGCCGGAAAGCGCCAGCAGTTCGCGCAGGATCTCTTCCTCGTCGTCCAGATCCCGATCGAACGTCTCCTCGTGACCGATGGACTTCGGCTGTTCGTACGGGACGACAGAACGATCGTCGATCCCCCGCGCGAGCTGCGCGAGATGGCTCGCCGCCGCCTCACCGAGGAGGCGCTCGAGGATCGCTTCCGGCGTCCGACCCAGGTCCCCCACCGTGCGTATCGCCAAGCGCCCCAACAG
>Ga0184609_10000451_pt1 | contig 11933 bp, 11 predicted proteins | sample PLM1_60_coex_FD_133165 | JGI IMG/M metagenome (GOLD analysis project Ga0184609, IMG submission 133165) | Groundwater sediment microbial communities from an aquifer in East River, Colorado, USA - PLM1_60_coex | ecosystem: Environmental > Terrestrial > Soil > Riparian zone | place: USA: East... | reverse complement strand
GGCACATCCACCCACCACCGGCACGACGCAGGAGGCGGCGTCATGACCACCCTCAAGACCGGCCGCGGCACCGCGCCGGAAACCGGCCCCGTTCGGTCGGAGGCCGCGCTGCGCCGGGCGAGCAACTGGGCACGGCGTGCTCCACTGCTTCCCGCCCTGATCTTCATCATCATCGTGACCCAGCTGCCGTTCGTGGTCACCCTAATCGTGTCGTTTATGGACTGGAACGCCTACTACCCCGGCGAGCGTGGGTTCGCGGGATTCGACAACTACGTGCGGGTGCTGACCGACGTCAACACGCTCAACTCGATCCTCGTCACGATCACGCTGACAGCGGCGGTCGTCATCGTCAGCCTGGTCCTCGGCATGATCATCGCGCTGTTGCTCGACCGGAAGTTCCTGGGCCGCGGGCTGGTGCGAACGATGATGATCACCCCGTTCCTGATCGTGCCCGTGGCAGCCGCACTGTTGTGGAAGCACGCGCTCTACAACCCGGAGTATGGACTGCTCAACGGCACGCTCACCGCGGTGTGGAGGCTGTTCGGCTCGGAGAACCCCCCGCAGCCGGACTGGATCTCCACAGCACCGCTGGTCGCGGTCGAGACCGCCCTGATCTGGCAGTGGACCCCGTTCATGATGCTGATCCTGCTCGCCGGCCTGCAGGGCCGGCCGCTCGACGTCATCGAGGCCGCCCGCATCGACGGCGCCAGCAGCTGGCAGATCTTCCGCTACATGACCTTCCCGCACCTGCGCCAATACCTGGAGCTCGGGGGGCTGCTCGGATCGATCTACATCGTACAGAACTTCGATGCCGTCTTCACGATCACCTCGGGTGGGCTGGGCACCGCGAACCTGCCCTACACGATCTATCAGATCTTCTATCAGGCCCACGACTACGGCCGGGCTTCCGCCGCCGGCGTCGTGGTGGTGATCGGCACGATCGTCATCGCCACCTTCGCGTTGCGGACCGTGTCGTCGCTGTTCCGGGAGGAGACCCGATGACCACCATCACCGACACCGCTCCGGTGCCCGCGAGCCGGGACACAACCGGCGCGCCGAAGCGGGCGCGGTCCGCCCGGGGCGGGGCCGTCCTCTCAGCGCTCGCCTGGCTGATCGGCATTCTGTTCGTGCTGCCGGTGCTGTGGATGATCCTGACGTCGCTGCACAGCGAGGCCGACGCGGCGACGAACCCACCGTCGATCGCTGCGCCGTTGTCCCTGCAGGGCTACGCCAAGTTCTTCGGCGCGTCCACCGGCGCCAGCCCCTGGCCGCCGCTGCTCAACTCGCTCACCTCGAGCGTGCTGTCCACCGTGCTCGTGCTGCTGTTTGCCATTCCCGCCGCGTACGCGCTGTCCATCAAGCCGGTTCGTAAGTGGACCGACGTCCTGTTTTTCTTCCTTTCCACCAAGATGCTGCCGATTGTGGCGGGCCTGCTGCCGATCTACCTGTTCGCTCAGTACACGGGGCTGCTGGACAACATCTGGCTGCTGATCGTGTTTTACACCTCGATGAACCTGCCGATCGCGGTGTGGATGATGCGCTCGTTCCTCGCCGAAGTGCCCGTCGAGATGCTCGAGGCAGCGTCGATGGACGGCGCGGGACTCGTGCGCACCCTCCGCGAGATCGTCGTCCCGGTCGTGCTGCCCGGAATCGCCGCCACCTCGCTGATCTGCTTCATCTTCTCCTGGAACGAGCTGCTGTTCGCCCGGGTCCTCACCGCTACGGTCGCCACCACCGCACCGGTGTTCCTCACCAGCTTCGTGACCAGCCAGGGGCTGTTCCTGGCAAAGGTGTGCGCGGCGGCGTTCGTGGTGTCGCTGCCTGTTCTCATCGCCGGGTTCGCCGCGCAGGACAAGCTCGTTCAGGGCCTGTCCCTCGGTGCCGTCAAGTAGCCCACCCGTACGTGGATGGACAAGGAGCTGACGACAGATGCGAGCCGCAGTGCTGCGAGGACCCGGCGACGTCGTCGTCGAAGAAAGGCCCGTCCCGCAAGCCGGTCCCGGCCACGTTGTCGTCCGCGTCAGGTCCGTCGGGGTGTGCGGCTCGGACACGCACTACTACGACCACGGGCGGATCGGGCGTTTCGTGGTGGAGTCGCCGCTCGTGCTCGGCCACGAGGCCGCTGGTGAGGTGACCGCCCTCGGCCCGGGGGTTACCCGGCTGGCCGTGGGCCAGCGCGTGTCCATCGAGCCGGGAGTGCCGGACCTGACCTGCGAGCAGTGCCTCGCCGGCCGCTATAACCTTTGCCCGGACATGCGGTTCTTCGCGACCCCGCCGATCGACGGGGCATTCGCCGAGTACGTCGTGGTGCACGAGGCCTTCGCCCACCCGGTTCCCGACAGCATCGACGACGACGCCGCCGCGCTGCTCGAGCCCTTGTCAGTCGGCATCTGGGCCTGCGCCAAGGCCCGGGTGAGTGCCGGCTCACGCGTGCTGGTCACCGGGGCGGGACCGATCGGGCTGGTCAGCGTGCAAACCGCTCTTGCCTTCGGCGCGACCGAGGTCGTCGTGTCCGACGTCAACCCCGCGCGGCTCGCCCTCGCCGGGGAGTTGGGCGCCACCACGCTGGTGGACGCCCGCGAGTCCCGTGTCACGGACCTGCCGCGGTCACCGCAGGTGTTGCTCGAGTGTTCCGGCGTCCCAGCCGCGATCGGCGAGGCGATCCGCGCGCTGGACCGGGCCGGACGTGCGGTACTCGTCGGTATGGGTGGGGACGAGGTCCCGCTGCCGCTGTCCGTGGTGCAGGAGCGGGAGCTGGAGCTCACGGGAACGTTCCGCTACGCCAACACCTGGCCGACCGCGATCGCGCTCGTAGCCTCCGGCAAGGTCGACGTCAACCGGCTCGTGACGGGCAGCTACCGGCTCGACCAGGCCGAGGAGGCTCTGACCGCCGGACGCCGCGATCAACAATCGGTCAAGGTCGTCGTCCACCCGCAGACCTGACCGAGCCCGCCTCATCGGTCCCACCCTGCCCGAACCTGAAGGGAGCCTGATGGCTTCGGTCACCTACGACAAGGCGAGACGTCTCTATCCCGGTGCGGAGCGGCCGGCGGTCGACGCGCTCGACCTCGAGATCGCCGACGGGGAGTTCCTCGTCCTGGTCGGACCCTCCGGCAGGCGTCGAGACCTACGAGGATGACGTGGTCGAGGCGATCCGCTCGCGGTATGCGCAGGCGCGTGAGTTCACCGTGACGAGACAGCAGGCCGATCCCACCGCCTCCCCGCCTGAGAAGCGTCTCTTCTGAAGGACTCCGCATGCCACCGCTCAACGCGAAGACACTGCCGTCGCTCGGAGCGCCGGTGTCGATCCCGGCCTATGACCGTGACCAGGTCCGGACGGGCGTCGTGCATTTCGGCGTTGGCGGGTTCCACCGGGCCCACCAGGCCATGTACTTCGATCGCCTAATGAATGACGGACAAGCCCTCCGCTGGGGCATCTGCGGCGTCGGCGTCCTGCCGGGCGACCGCCGGATGAACGAGGTCATGCAGGCGCAGGACTGCCTGTACACACTCGTAGTCAAACACCCCAACGGCACCTTCGAGGCCCGCGTCATTGGCTCGATCGTCGAGTATCTCTTCGCACCGGACGACCCGGAGGTCGTCATCGATAAGCTGGCCGACGAACAAACCCGCATCGTCTCCCTCACCGTCACCGAGGGTGGCTACAACTTCAATGCCGTCACGGGGGATTTCAACGCGAGCAACCCTGATATCGTGCACGACCTGCAGGCCCAAGCCGCGCCGAAGACGACCTTCGGGCTGATCACTGAGGCCCTGGTCCGCCGCCGCGACCGCGGTGTGCTGGCGTTCACGGTGATGTCCTGTGACAACATCCAGGGCAACGGGGACACCGCCCGCAAGAGCTTCGTCGCTTTCGCGATGCTGCGGGATCCCGAGCTCGGCCAGTGGGTGGCACAGCACGTCCGCTTCCCCAACTCCATGGTCGACCGCATCACCCCCGCGACAACCGACGACGACCAGGCCGAGATCGCCGAGCGGTTCGGCATCGAGGACCAGTGGCCCGTCGTCTGCGAGCCGTCCACCCAATGGGTGCTGGAGGACCGCTTCGGCGCCGGCAGGCCGCCATTGGAGGACGTCGGCGTGCAGCTCGTTGAGGACGTCGAGCCGTACGAAATGATGAAGCTGCGCTTGCTCAACGCCAGCCACCAGGCCCTCTGTTACTTCGGCTACCTTGCCGGATACCGCTTCGTGCACGACGTGTGCCGGGACCCGCTGTTCGCGAACTTCCTCCACGCCTACATGGACCGGGAGGCCACACCCACCCTCGAGCCGGTCCCCGGGATCAATCTCGACGAGTACAAGCGGAACCTCATCGCACGCTTCTCCAACCCGCAGGTGCGTGACACGGTGGCCCGGCTCTGCGCAGAAAGCTCCGACCGCATCCCGAAGTGGCTGCTTCCGGTCATCCGGCAGAACCTGACCGGCGGCGGGGAAATTACGCGATCGGCCGCGGTGGTCGCCAGCTGGGCGCGGTACGCGGAGGGCATCGACGAGCAAGGCAAAACGATCGAGGTGGTGGACCGCCTCAAGGACCGGCTGATGGCGAACGCTCGCCGGCAGCGCGAGGATCCGCTCGCCTTCCTGGCCGACCGCGAGGTGTTCGGGGACCTGGTCGACAACGAGCGCTTCACCTCGGTCTACCTGTCGCACCTGCAGTCGCTGCACCAACACGGTGCGCGGGCCACGCTGGAGAAGCTGGCATGACCCACACCATGACCGGGGTCGTGTTGCCCGGCAACAGCACCAAAGGGATGCGCAGCCCGGATTCCTGTCGGCGCGTCACGCGCGGCGACAAGGTTGAGCTGGGGCCGTTATGTAGTGGCCCACGTGGCCCCTTCTGGAGCCGAGGTCTGCCGGTAGACCTGGCCGGTGGACCACACGGTGATCTCAGACCCTACCCGCAGCCGTCCGGCGGGGTTGGTGAACGAGCCGGCCGACATCTTGACGTACCAGCCGCCGTTCTGTCCGTGCGTCTGGATGAGCCTGTTTCGGTACCCTTCGGCATGGTTCCCGATCGCCTCGTTGAGGCCGCCACCTGGCGTCAACGGATAGAGCCATAACGCGGTATCCATCGTGTGGGAGCTCTGGTCGTCGATGATGTGGTTCTCGTTGACGCGCGCATGGACGAATACTCCGGTCATGCTGATACCCGCCGCGTAACCGTTGATCACCGTCCCGCCCGCGGCTACCGAACCCCGCCCCACGTTCAGAATCGTATTGCTGACGACCTTGAAATAGCGCCCGTAGCTCGACACCCTGATGCCGGCCGCCAATGGGTTCTCGATGACGTTGTTGCTGATGCTCACATTCTTGTCCACCACGGTGGAGTTCAGGGTCGGCCGGTACCAGTCGATGCCGTTCGCGCTCGAATCGGTCTTCGAGTTGCCGACGTAGGTGCCGTTCTTGAAGATGACGTAGTTGTCTTCGACGGCGACGTTCTCGATTGCCGCGGTCGCGATGGCCAGCCTGATCCCGGCCACCGACTGACCGGCCACGAACAGTGGAGCCCAACCTTGGGTATCGATCGTGACCGTGTTGCTCCGCACCGACACGTTCTTGACGCTCGGCGACGTGGTAATCCCGCCGGGGTAGGGCATCGACCACAATTGAATGCCAATGGCCGCATCCAGAATCGAGTTGCCTTCGCAAAAGATGCCCTCTCCGGTGGAGTGTCCGACTCCCGTGAGATTCGCACCGACCTTGTAGTTGTTGATTCGATTGCCGGTAATGACCTGCGACGAGCCGTGGGTTTCGATCGCCGTACGCGCCGACTTCGAACCTGAACCAGGACTGGTAAATACGTTGTTCGTCACCCGGCACGACTTCGAGGTGGCGGCGTGATGGTAGATGGAGGAGTGGTCGTGGTCGATCGGTGACGATCCGTACTCGAAGATGCATTCGGAGACGAGCAGATCCCCTACCTGGCCGTTCGTCGAGATGGTGTTCACGTTGTCCTGGTCGGTGAACCTGACCCGCAGTACCGTGATCCCGGCGCTCGCGGCCGTGACGTGCACGCAGTATCTTGGCTTGCCGGACAGCAACGCCGACGTGCTCGCGATCTGGTTGTTCGTATTGTTCTGATCGATGCACAGATCTTCGATCCGCGTCCAACCCGCGTCGCCACCGGCGTTCGTGAGGATGCCAACGTATTCGCCCTGACCGTTCGCCAGCTTGATCACGCTGGCGTAGGGCCCGGCGCCCCGCAGCGTCACGTTGGTTCGCAGGGTGAGCGCGTTGGCTCCTTGGATGGAGACCTTGTAAGTGCCGGCCGGGAAGAAGACGACCCCGCCGCCAGCTAACGACGCCGCTTGGATTGCAGCCTGAATCGCCACCGTGTCATCGGCAACGCCGTCGCCCACCGCCTTGTACTCCGTAACGTTGAACGCCGCAGTCGGCGAAGCAGCCACGACACCCGCGTTCGCCGTCGGGATGCGGCCAACCCCGCCGACCAGCCCCACAACGGCCAGTTGGGACAGCATGCCTCTACGGGACACCCTCATGACGTCGCTGGCATCGACGCCACGACCCGGACACGGGTCGCTCCATCCGCGCCGGGGCCGGCCGGCCCGCGCGAGGTCAGCAGGGATCGGGTCGGCGACCCACTCTTGATCGTGCTACTTGTCGTCACCGCAACCTCCGTCGGCCGCCGGACGAGTTAAGCCATTCAGCGTAACTATGGAGACCTGAGGAGGAGATCGGCTACTAACCGTCACCGGTTACAGATTCTGGGGAGTATCCCACCAAACGGGTGAGGTGGCCGGGCGGGCGAGGGCGCCCACCCGGTCGGCAGTCACCGTCGCGGTACCGCCATCAGCGTTCACCCCGCCCGCGAACAACACGACCGTATCGCCTACGAAGGAAATGAATGCTTTGGTGCACCCAACGGGTCTCAGACCCGGACGGGCTACCGTACGGGAGCCCGCCGCCCGGGACGCGACTGCGCGGGGGACAAGAGCGGCTCCGCTGCCAGCAATTCGACGAAAGCACGGGCGGCCGGGGCGATCATGCCCGCTGCCAGGCGATGGGCGGACGGCGGTTGCCCGATCGGGTCGGGCACGATGTCGTCCTCGGGGCAGGCGTAGGACAGTGTTCCGCGCAGCTGGCGGGCCTCGGCGACGGTTGCGACTGCGCGGGCGATCGGATCGGGGGGCAGCACGCGCGGGTCGATACCGCCGAGCAAACGGGCGAATTCCCGCAGGCAGAAGGCGTTCGGCAGCGCGGTGGGCACTAAGTCCACGACCAACGACCGGTGGCCACGATCGGCCGTGAGAACGAGATCCGCTGCCCGCACCGTGCCGGCGTCCAGCTGCCGAGCGACGACAGCGGCTGCCGCGGCTCCGTCGAGGCCCCATGGCGTCAGCTCGGCCCGGGTGAGCGGATGCATACCCGCGCCAACGGCCGCGTGGGTGCCCGCGCTGATCACCGAAAAGCGAGATGCGTTGGCGGCCCCCAACCGCTCGATCAGCAGATGCCGGGTGAGAACCTCGGCGAACGGGGAGCGGCAGAGGTTGCCGGTGCAGACGAAAAGGATGCCGAACACATCTGCCGTGCCTCCTCGCGCGGTCATGGCGGCGACCAAGGGAGCGTGTCGCCGGGGTATTTCGTCAGGTAGTCACGCACCGTGCCGCTGCTGAAGGCCCGCCACAGCTGTGCGCTGCGATCGGCGTCCAGGTAGACGACCGACTGTGCACCCTCCCGGCCGAGGCCGGCTACTGGCGCGGTCATGAACGTGACGTCGTCACCGCTCACCCGGCGCAGGTCCATGGCGAGCGTACGTAGCCCGCTGTTGGTCAAGGTGTCGTCCACGCTCACCGACCGAGTGATCGCGTTGAGCAGCTCGTAGGTACGCAGCGGGTCGGACAACATCCCGTTGGACATCACCCTGCTCAGCAGGGCGCGCAGCGCGTTCTGCTGCCGCTGGACGCGGTCGAGATCACCTCGTGGCAGGCCGTGCCGCTGGCGTACGTAGGCCAGCGCGTGCTCGCCGTCGAGGTGGTTCAGCCCGGCGTCGAAGGACAGCGCCCCGAAGCTGGTCGGTCTCGCGACATTGACGTCGATGCCGCCGACGGCGTCAGTCATCGCCTGGAAGCCAGCGAAGTCGATCACGCCAAAGTGGTCCACCCGGATGTGCGTGACCGACTCCACCGTCTGGACCAGCAACGAAGGGCCGCCGAACGCGAACGCCGCGTTGATCTTGTTGAAGCCGTGGCCAGGCACCGGCACCCAGCCGTCTCGCGGTATGGACACCACCGTGGCACCCCGCCGGTCCGCGTTGACCTGCGCGAGCATGATGACGTCGCTGCGCCCGCCGCCGGGGATCTGGCCCTTGGCCGCTGCCTCGCTACCTGTCGTCGGATGCTCCGACAGCGAGTCGGTGCCGACGAACAGGAACGTCAATGCCCGCGTTGCCGGCGGCCGAGCGTCCTTCTCCAGGTTCGAGAAGACGTTCGGGTAGCGGTGCACCTGGCCCGCGAGTCGCTCGCTCACCACGAAGACGGCACCGGCGAGTAGCCCGAGCAGGCTCATCAGCATGACGACGCTGCACAGCAGAACCCGGCGGGTTCGCCGGCGTCGGTGTGTGGTCGGCGGCTGGTCGGAGCCGTCGCCGGCCCAGATGGGCCGTTGCTCGTGGTCGTCGGCCTCAGCCGTGGCGGTTTGGCCGGCCTTGCGCGAGAACATCGTGGGTCTCCACTCTGCTGCCGGACTCGCCGGAGGGGATCCAGCCGGTCGTCGGGCCAGCAACCCGCTGGGTGTCGACATGGTCCTGCACCGTGCTCGGACCGGCGGTGTAGCCCGGCGAGTGCCACTGAGAAATCGGTGCCGGGTGATCGTGCCGGGCGTCACCCCTGCCCGGCGAGTAGTAGTGGTAGTACGCGTCCGGCCCACTGCTCGGTGCCATGGTCAGCACGGTGCCGAGCATGCGGACCGAAACGGCGTCCAGCGCCGCCACTGCGGTCGCGACCTGGTTGCGGGTAGCTCTTCCATGGCGGACGACCAACAGCGCGCCGTCGCACCACGTCCCCAGCGCTGCCGCGTCGGTGACCGGCAGCAACGGTGGTGCGTCGACCAACACCACGTCGTACCGGGTGCCCAGTTCGGCCAACAGGTTGGCCATCTGCCTGGAGGCGACCAGCTCGCTCGGGTTGGGTGGGATCGGCCCGCTGGCCAGCACGTCGAACATCCCGCGCCCCCACGGCTGAATGGCTTGGCCTAGCGCCACCCGGCCGGCCAGCAGGCTGGTAAGGCCGACACCGCCCTCCAGGCCGAGATAGTCGGCTACCTTCGGTCGGCGCAGGTCACCCTCTACCAGTACGACCCGGCTGCCGCCGTGTGCGAGCGCGATCCCCAGATTGCACAACGTGGTGGTCTTGCCCTCCTCGGAGATCGAGCTGGTCACGACGATGACCTTGCGCTGGCGGTCCACATCCACGAACTGAAGATTGGTGCGGATCTGCCGGAACGCCTCGGCGACCGGGGACTGCGGGCGCTGGTGCACAACCAGCGGGTGCAGCGGAACCTCCCGGTCGAACGCGATCGCGCCGAGGTTGGGGGCGTCGGTGATCCGGCGGAGCTGGTCGACCGACTTCACCGTCGTGTCCAGCGCATTTCGGATCAACGCCGCCGCACCGCCGGCCAGCAGACCCAGCAGCGCACCGAGCGCCAGGTTGACGGCAGGTCGCGGGATGACCGGCGTCGTCGGTAGCTGCGCCGGCTCGACGACCTTGGCCATCACCGCCGGTGCGCGAGTAGGGTCCGCCGGCTGCTCGAGCTCGGCGACGAGACGGCCGAATGCCGCACCGACGGCGTCCGCGATCTCTCGTGCCCGCTGGGGCGAGCGGTCCGTGACCGTGACGGTGAGCAACACCGTCTCCGGCTTTGCCGACGCTACGATCTTGTTGCGGACCTCGCCGGATGAGACGTCGAGGTGGAGCTGGTCGACGACATCGCCGGCGATGCGATGGCTGGTCAACAATTGGGTGTATGACTTTACTTTCTGCTCGGAAAGCAGATTGCCCTGGTAAGCCGAGACGGCATCGTTAGCGCCGGCCTGCGCGGAAACGTAGATGGTCACCTGGGCGGCATATTCCTGCGGCGTGACCCAGATTAGGACCGCCGCGGCTATGAGACCGACGAGCAAACCAGCCAGGACTAGTTTCCACCGCTCCTTGGCAAGCTCGAGGTAGTCACGAACGGTCACGCTTCACCTCCACGGGTCCACTTCTTGGCCCAGTGCTTTCTTGGCCCAGTGCTTTCTTGGCCCAGTGTTCGCCAGGATGCTGGGCTCGCCAGGATGCTGGACCGAGGATTGCGACCAGCCTACACCGCACTTTGGGTAATACCGAGGCCACATCACCCGAATGAGGTTGGCTTACGCTGACGAATTGGCGCGGCCCGATGGCGTCAGCGGGAAGCGTAGACATAGTAGGGGATCCACGGGCGTCGGTCGTCTCGCCGGGTGCTGATGGCGTAGCCCGCGTTGGCGAGCAGCGCTCGGACCGCCGCGTACGTGCGCTGCCAATCTTCACCGCCACGATCCGCCTTGAAATCATGGCAGGACACCACCAGATTCCCGACGATGGGCAGGACTTCGACGGCCGCTTCGAGCACGGCCAGTTCGGCACCCTCGATATTCATCTTGAGCAGGTCGATGTGGCCTATGCCGAGGCTGTCGACGATTTCCGCGAGGGTATGCCCAGGCACGGCGACACCGTTCGCCTCATCGAAAGTGATTCCATTGGAGACATGGGATTCTGCACCGTCCTCAATAAGCACGGTGCCGGGTGCTCCGGTAACCGCACACGGCACCGCAATCACGTTGTTCAGCCGGTTCAGCTCGATAGTGCGCCGCAGGCAACTGAAGGTCCGCGGATGCGCTTCCACGCTAACCACGCGGCCGGCCGGCCCGACTAGCCGAGACAGTAGCCGCACTTCGCTACCAACGCCCGCGCCAAGATCGAGTACCGTATCGCCGGCCTTCGGCCGGTACCCATACAGGAAGATGTCCAGGGTGTCGCGGTCCTGCAGCCCCGCTGAGGCGCCACCGATAAACGGCTGCACGACCGTGCCGGCTCGGTACCGATGGATCCAGTCGCCGTCGGCGAATCGGACAACGCATCGATCCCGGCGCTTGACGGTAATCAGCATCGAGCCGAGAGGGCCGACGAGCCGAGGATCAAGTCGGTTTTGCAGCTCAGTGAATATTCGCCTTGCGAGTGGCACGGTTCTCCTTTTTGCGAGTAGGGCCATCAAGTCGCTCCCGATGCCGTGGCAGGACGGACGACGCGGGCCGGGACGCCAACGACAGTGGCTGCCTGGGCGACATCGCGCGTTACCACGGCGCCAGCCCCCACCGTCGCCCCGTCGCCGATGCTGACCCCGCGTAGCACGGTGGCCCGGCAACCCAGCCAGACGTCCTGTCCGATGTGGACTGGTGACGACCGGTGCCGCCCCGCGCGCAGCCGCGCCCCGCCAGGGCGGTCGTGGTCGGAATCGCGCACGACCGTCATCTCCGCAAGCATTGACCCCTCGCCGATCTCGATATGCTCGCGCGCGACGATCACCGAGTGCGGGCCGATCGACTCGGCCGCGATGCTCAGTCGCGCGCCGGGCCCAGCGATGAGCTGGCACCCTCGGCCGACGACGACGCCGCGCAGCTCGATCCTGGCCCCGTGACCGGCGTACACCTCGCATCCCGGGCCCAGCACCGAACCTGTGATCGTGGCCCCGGGAATGGCGAGCCGGACGTAGGCGACCCGCACTGCCGATGCGGCCAGCAGGCAGGCACGCCGCGCACCGCGCAGAACCCGCCGCATGTCAACCACTGCCCACCGGCTGTGGCCGGCTGCCGACCCGCCGGCGCAGCATCCGGTAAGACACGAACGACAGGCCGGCGTAGACGGCAACCGACCCGG
>Ga0184609_10000450_pt1 | contig 11964 bp, 10 predicted proteins | sample PLM1_60_coex_FD_133165 | JGI IMG/M metagenome (GOLD analysis project Ga0184609, IMG submission 133165) | Groundwater sediment microbial communities from an aquifer in East River, Colorado, USA - PLM1_60_coex | ecosystem: Environmental > Terrestrial > Soil > Riparian zone | place: USA: East... | reverse complement strand
TACGCCGCCCCGCATGTGCCGCTCCCCCCGCGCCGCCGGCCCCGCCCGCCCGGACGCGCGGCAACCACCCAGGCCACTGAGGCCACCGGGGCCGCCGAACCCACCGGGGTCACCGAACCCACCGGGGTCACCGAACCCACCGGGGCCGCCGAGACGCAGCCAACGCAGCCCGAGCCGCCCGCACTGCCGCCGATGCGGCCATTGCCGCGCGCCGCGCTCCCGCAGCCGACCAGGGCCCCGCGGCTGCTGGAGGCCGTGGACGAGTACGTCGGCGAGCCGCAGGCACCCGCCACGCCGTACCGCGCCCCCGGCTGGCTGCGCGCCGCCCAGGCCATGGTCGCGCTGCCGGACGACCCGCTCGGGCTGCCACTGCCCGTCGCCAAGGAACCACCGCGGTTCACGCCACCCACCCCGCGGCCGCCGGCGGGGCCGCGTGCCCCCGGCCGCCCGGTGCCGAGCCCCCGCGGCCGGGCGCCGCGCCGCCCGGGCCTTGGCGCGCCACTGCCGCAACCACAGCCGGAGCCGGAACCGGAGCCGGCCCGCACCGAGGCCGTGCCGCCCGACCTGGTCACCGCGTTCCGCTCGTCGCACGGCGCCGACGTCTCCGACGTTGCGGTGCACCGCAGCCCGCAGGCCAGCCAGCAGGCCCAGGCCATCCAGGCCGGCGCGTTCACCACCGGCGGCGAGGTGTTCCTGCCGGCCGAGGCCGGCCCGCTCACCGAGCCGACCGCCCGCGGCATGCTCGCCCACGAGCTGGTCCACGTCGTGCAGCAACGCCAGCTCGGCAGCTTCCTGCCCGCCGAGCACACCGGCCACGGCCAGCACCTGGAAGACCAGGCGCGGGCCCACGAGGACTGGGCAAGGCACGGCGCCGTCGGCGCCCCGCCGGTCAGCCTGCGCGCCACCCCAACCCAGCAGCTCGCACCCGGCACCCCCATGATCCACCCCAAGGTGCAGCGCATCCCGCGCTCCACCACCGCCGACGCCCCGGCGCCCAGCTCGACGCCGACCAGCACCCCGACGAGCACGCCCACCAGCTCAACGCCGACGAGCACGCCCACCAGCACCCCCACGAGCACACTGCCGTCGTCCGGTGGTTCGACCGGCTCGTCCGACTCGTCAGCCGCAGGCGCATCCGAGCTGGTCGGCGGCGTCCGGCTGCCGGACAACCGCTGGACCCAGCAGCACGACGCTCTCACCCCGCGCAACGCTGGCGAGCTGGGCAACGCGTTCGCCGAGTCGTTCGGCGGCGTCGTGCTCGACGAGTGGGGCATCGACGGCGCGGACCTGCCGGGCGCCGACTTCGCGCGCGACACCCGGCGCACCCAGCTCCGCACCCAGCTCCTCGACGAGGTCAACGCCGAGCGCCGGCGGCTGCACATGGCGCCGCTGCAGATGCACGAGTTCCTCGACCGTCCGGAAAACCCCGCCCAGATGGTCGAGGACCAGCTCGACCACGAGCGGTTGCAGGCCCAGGGCCTCAGCGGAGGCGGCGGCCGTGGCGGCGGCAGCGGCACGGGAACAGGCACCGGAGCCGGCCGCGGCACCGGAACCGTCGGAACCGGCACCGGCACCGGCTCGGGACAGCAACAGGACGACGGCCGGGTCCGCACCTGGCGCCAGTTCGGCGGCGAGCTGGCCCTTGGCTACGTCGATCTGGTCGGCGGCGGCATGTTCGACCTGACCGGCGACGAGGAGAACGAGATCCGCGGCCGGCCGGCCCAGCAGCCCGCCACCGGCTCCGGCGCTGGCGCCGGCACCGCAACGGGCACCGGCGCGGGCCACGCCGACACCCACGCCGCCGCCCACCACGAGGACCTGATCGAGCCGGACCGGATGGACCTCGACGAGCTGGCTATCCGCATCTACGACCGGCTGCGCACCCGGCTGCGCCGCGAACTGCTGGTGGACCGCGAGCGGGCCGGCCTGCTCAGCGACTTTCGATAGGGATTTCGGGATAGGAGCGCGACATGCCTGCGATCAGCGACAGCTCGAAGCTGGGCCTTGCCAACCGGTTCGAGGTCACCGTGGAGGGCTCCATCCCGCTGGGCAGCTGGGCGAAGGCGGACGGTCTGGACGTCACATGGGACGTCTGCGACTACCGGGCCGGCGACCAGGGCAACGAGCGCTACTACTTTCCCGGCAACACCAAGTACTCGGTGATCCGGCTGACCAGGGCGGCCTCCGCCGAGGACACCCCCAAGGTCCGCGAGTGGCTGTCCAAGAACTCGTTCAAGTACAAGCCGATCACCGCGTCCATCGTGCTCAAGGACTCCGGCAACAACCCGGTCAACACCTGGGACCTGCGCAGGGTGATGCCGACCAAGTGGTCGATCACCAGCTTCGACGCGCACGCCAGCAGCGTCGCGACCGAGACGCTGGAGTTTGTGCACAACGGCTTCCTGGACGACTGACATGCCCATTGCAGACGGCACGCAGCTTGGGCTGACCACCCGGTTCAGGGTCGTCGTGCAGGACGTCGACCTCGGTGGCTGGGCGACCTGCCGCGGCCTGCTCGTCGACTTCAGGCACGACATGATCAGGGAGGGTGGCAACTACGACTCGTTCACGATCATCCCGGAGCGGGTGCTCTACACCCCGATCACCCTGACAAGGGCGATGAACGCGGCCGACTCCGGTGCCGTGCAGGGCTGGCTGCAGCGCGTGGTCAGGGAGTGGTACGCGGACAGCTCCGATGGCGGCTACTCCGACCACACCGCGCAGATCACGCTGCTGGACGCGCACCAGGAGACGGTCATGTCGTGGAGCCTGCGCAACGTCTACCCGCTGCGGTGGCGCGGCCCCGACCTGGACGCCCGGACGGGCAACATCGCGGTCGAGACCCTGGACCTGGCGCACGAGGGTTTCCTGTGAGGAGGGATCTGTCATGCAGGCGACCCTGGTGAGCAAGACGATCACCGCGCCCGGTGCGTTGACGTTCAAGTTCAACCCGGAGCAGATCCGGATCAGCCGCCGGGCCAACATCACCAACCGGCCGAGCGCCAGCAGCAACACCGGCTCGCCGGCCGGCGCGTCCGGCTCGATCTTCCGCAGGTCCACCGCGTCCACCATCACGATCAGCAACGCGTGGTTCCGCGGCAGCGGCATCAAGCACGAGCTCGACCAGCTGCTGAACTGGCTCTCGCCGGGCGGCGGCCTGCTCGGCATGGCCGCCGGCATGCTGCTGTCGGCCGCGACCGGCGGCGCGATGAACCTGGCTGCCAAGCTGCCGACGCTGATCTTCACGTGGGGCCCGCTGACCTACGAGGTGTGCCTGGTCAACGCGGACATCAACTACGTGCGGTTCACCGAGGCCGGCGAGCCGATCCGGGCCAAGGTCAGCATCACCATGCAGGAGCAGCCGAGCCTGCTGGCCGTCCTGTCCACCAACCCGACGTCGGGCGGGCTGCCCGGCCGCGGCCAGCACGTGGTGGCCACCGGCGACAGCCTGCAGTCGATCGCCAACGCGAACTACGGCAGCCCCGGCAGGTGGCGCGCGCTTGCCGACGCCAACGGCATCGACGACCCGACCCGGCTGCGCCCCGGCCAGGTCGTGTACCTGCCCAATGCCGGCGAGGTGCTCTGATGGGCCTGATGGACTTCCTCGCCGGCGGCAATGCGACGGTCCGGGCCAGCGTCAAGCTGAACATGATGCCGCTGCGGCCCGACGTCGAGCCGCACCTGGTGCGGGTGGTGGTGGACACCCACCTGCAGCTGCCGGACATGTTCGAGCTGACGTTCCTCGACGAGGAGTGCACGCTTGCCAGCACGGCCGGCCTCGACATCGGCGGCAAGGTCGAGGTCTTCGGCGGCGCGCCGGACTCGATGGAGGCCAAGTCGCTGATCAAGGGCGAGATCACCTCGATCGAGGCGGTGTGCGCCCAACTGCACGTCTACACCGTGGTCCGCGGCTACGAGAAGGCGCACCGGCTGCAGCGCGTGCCGCGCACCAGGACGTTCCTGAACATGAAGGACTCCGACATCGCGCGGCAGATCGCCGGCGACGCGGGCCTGGACATCGGCACGATCGACGACACGAGGACAACGCACGAGCACCTCAGCCAGGTCGCGCAGACGGACTGGAGCTTCCTCAAGCAGCGCTCCCGCGAGCTCGGCTACGAGACCGGCGTCACCGGTGGCGAGTTCTACTTCCGCAAGCCGTCGGGGCGGCCGGACGGTGGGCTCGGCGGCCTCGCCGGCGCCGCCGCGGGCGCCGCCGCGTCGATGGTCGGCGCTGGGCCGCCGACGCTGGCGTTCAAGGACAACCTGCTGGAGTTCATGCCGCGGATCAGCGCGGCCAACATCACCCCCAAGGTCGAGGTGCGGGTGTGGGACCCGTGCGCAGCCTCCGTGGTCACCGCGAAGGAGGACACCACGACGGGCACCGCGACGATCGACGGCCAGGAGCCCAAGCCGCTCGCCGGCAGGGTGATGTCGTCGCTGCCGTTCCCGGTGCCGTCGCTGCCGTCCATCCCGGGCCTGCCGGACTTCGGCCAGGCGCCGGACGACACCGCCTACGTCATCGCTGGCCGCCCGCTCGCCGAGGGCTCCAACGCCACCGCGGCGGCCGAGGAGATGGCCGTCGGGCTGTCCGAGCACATCGGCAGCATCTTCGCCGAGGCCGAGGGCTACGCCATCGGCAACCCGGACGTGCAGGCCGGCAAGCAGGTCAACATCGCCGGCGTGCCCTCGCACTTCGCGGGCAAGTGGACGGTGAGCAACGCCAAGCACACCTTCGACGAGGCCGAGGGCGGCTACCACGTCCGGTTCTACGTGAGCGGGCGGCACGAGCGCTCGCTGCTCGGCCTGTCCTCGCTCGGCGGCACCCAGGGCCCGCCGGCGACGATCCCCGGCCTGGTGTGCGGCGTGGTCACCAACGTCAACGACCCGGACACCAAGGGCAGGGTCAAGGTGTCGCTGCCGTGGCTGGCGCCGTCGTACGAGACGGGCTGGGCCCGAGTCGTGCAGTTCGGCGCCGGCAAGACCGGCGGCGCCGTGTTCGTCCCCGACGTCACCGACGAGGTGCTCGTCGGCTTCGAGTACGGCGACCCGCGCCGGCCGTACGTGCTCGGTGGGCTGGTCAACGACAACACCGACTTCGACCTCGGCGACGACGCGGTGAAGGCCACCGGAGCGTCCGCGTCTGTCATCCGCCGTGGGTTCGCCACCCCGACCGAGAACGGGCTGGTGTTCCACGACGAGCTGATGCCGGCGCCGCCGATGCCGGGCGGCCGCCCGACGGAGTCGGTGGTGCTGCTCGGCGCGCTGGACGAGTCGGTCGCGGTGAGCATCGACAAGGGCACCGGCGAGATCGTGATCAAATGCGATCCCACACCGGGCGCGACCAACGCGACCACCGGCACCATCCGCATCGAGTGCGGCAACGCCGGCAACGTCGAGATCAAGGCCGGCATGGGCGGGTCGATGACCATCGACGGCGGCAACTCGCTCGAGCTCAAGGCGATGCAGTCGGTCAAGATCGGCAGCCCGTCCGCGACGGTCGAGGTCTCCGGCATGCAGATCAAGCTGAACTGAGGGGTTGGCGGTCATGACGGACTTCATCGGTGCCGGGTGGGCGTTCCCGGCCGGCGTCGACACCCGCGGCGGTGTCGCGCTGGTGCGCGGCGAGACCGAGCTGGTGCAGGCCATGCGGCTGATCCTGTCCACCTATCCCGGCGAGCGGCCCATGCGGCCCGACTTCGGCAGCCGGCTGCGCGACTACGTCTTCCGCCACGCGGACGACGCCACGAAGGCCGAGCTGGTGCAGGAGGTGCGCACCGCGCTGCTGCGCTGGGAGCCGCGGGTGGACGTGCAGTCCGTCGACGTCAAGCCCGACCCCGACGACCACAGCCTGCTGTTCATCGACATCGCGTACACCCCGAAGGGCACCAACGACCGGCGCAACCTGGTCTTTCCGTTCTACACGATCCCTGAGGACGGGAGCGACTACTGATGGCCCTGCCAGCGCCGAACCTGGACGACCGCCGCTTCCAGGACCTGGTCGACGACGCCAAGCGGATGGTCATGCGCAAGTGTCCTGAGTGGACCGACCACAACGTGTCCGACCCCGGTGTGACGCTGATCGAGACGTTCGCGTTCATGACCGACCAGCTGCTGTACCGGCTCAACCGGGTGCCCGACCGGCTGTACGTGAAGTTCCTCGAGCTGATCGGGCTGCGGCTGCTGCCGCCGACGCCGGCCGCGGCGCCGGTCACGTTCTGGCTGTCCGCGCCGGCGGTCGCCCCGCTCACCGTGCCGATCAGCACGTCGGCGGCGACGCTGCGCAGCGAGCTCGCCGAGCCGGTGGTGTTCAGCACGATCGAGGACCTGCTGCTCATCCCGTGCATGCTGACCGAGGTGCGGCTGGGCTCCGGCAGCGCGCTGGAGGACGCCGGCAACCGGTGGGCCAAGGGCGAGCCGTTCCCCGCGTTCGGGGCGCTGCCGGCGGTCGACGACGTGATGTGCCTCGGCCTGTCCAACCCGGTGCCGCGCTGCGCCGTGCGGGTGGACTTCCGCGGGCAGGTCGAGGGCGTCGGCGTCGATCCGCGGCACCCGCCGCTGGTGTGGGAGGCGCTGACCGACACCGGCTGGGTGCAGTGCGAGGTCTCCGGTGACGAGACCGGTGGGCTGAACCGGTCGGGGCCGCTGATCGTGCACGTGCCGGCATCGCACGTGCCGGCCGTGCTCGACGGCACCAGGGCCGGCTGGCTGCGGGCCAGGGTGGTGGCGCCGGAGGTCGGCCAGCCGGCCTACACGGCCTCGCCGATGGTGCACGGGCTGGCCGCCGGCACGGTCGGTGGCACCGTGGACGCGCTGCACGCCGAGGTGGTGCAGAACGAGCCGCTCGGCGTCTCCGAGGGTGTGGCCGGCCAGTCGTTCGCGGTGCTGCGCTCGCCCGTGCTCGGCGGCGCCGGCGGGGCCATCCTCGACGTCTCCGGCGAGGACGGCTGGGTGCGGTGGACGCAGGTCGAGCACTTCGCCGACAGCGGCAAGGACGACGAGCACTTCATGCTGGACGCCGCGGCCGGCACCGTCCACTTCGGACCGGCGGTGCGCGAGCCGGATGGCGGCATCCGGCAGCACGGCGCCATACCCCCCAAGGACTCCGCGATCCGGCTGCGCCGCTACACCATCGGCGGTGGCTCTGCCGGCAACGTCAGCAAGGGCGCGATCCGCACGCTGAAGTCGTCGATCCCGTTCGTGGCCGCCGTGCAGAACCGGCGGCGCGCGCAGGGCGGCGTCGACGGCGAGACGCTGGAGCAGGCCAGGCACCGCGCGCCGATCCTGCTGCGCACCCGGTCGCGGGCGGTCACCGCGGAGGACTACGAGGCGATCGCGCGGGAGACCGCGCCTGAGGTGTCGCGGGTGCGCTGCCTGACGGCCGGCGAGGAGGGCGTCGACGCCGGTTCGGTGCGGGTGCTCGTGGTGCCGGCGGCGGCGCGCACCGATGGCCGGCTGTCCTTCCCCGACCTGGTGCCCGACCGCTCGGTGCTCGATCGCATTGCCGCGCGGCTGGACGAGGTGCGGCTGCTCGGCGCGCGGGTGGTGGTCGAGCCGCCGCTGTACCGCGGCGTCACCGTGGTGGCCACCGCGATCGCCCGCCCGCGGGTGGACACGGCCGTGGTACAGCGGGCGGCTGTGGAGGCGCTGTACGCCTTCCTCGACCCGATCAGCGGTGGGCCGGACGGTTATGGGTGGGAGTTCGGCCGGCCGGTGCACGCCGGCGACGTCTTCGGTGTGCTGCAACGGGTCCGCGGCGTCGAGGCCGTCGAGGACGTGCGGCTGTACGGCGCCAACCCGGTGACCGGCGCGCGCGGCGCCGAGACCACACGGCTGGAGCTGCCGCCGAACTCGCTGGTCTTCTCGTTCGGCCACCAGGTGCGGGTGGTGCTGCGATGAGGTCGACCGTCGTCGGGCTGCCGAACGCGCTGCCGCTCGGCGCCATGCTGCCCTCGATCTACCAGACCGACGACGAGTTCATCATGCGCTTCACGTCGGGGCTCGACGAGGTGCTCTCCCCCATCCTGTCCACATTGGACTGCCTTCCGTCCTATGTGGACCCGCGGGTGGCGCCGGCCGACTTCCTCGACTGGCTGGCGAACTGGGTCGGCCTCGAGGTCACCTTCGGCGACACCGACCTGGCCAGGATGCGGCTCGCGGTGGCCGCCGCGGTGCGGCTGTACCGGCTGCGCGGCACCCCGGCCGGGCTGCGCGACCACCTCGAGCTGATCACCGGCGGCCGGGTGGAACTGGCGGACAGCGGCGGCGTGGTTGCCTCGACGACACCGGACACGCCGCTGCCAGGCCAGGACACCCCGCGGCTGGCCATCAGGGTCACCGGGGCGTCCGACGCGGTCGCGCCGCTGGTGGAGGCCGTGGTCAGGGCAAGCAAACCGGCGCACGTCATGCACGCGGTGGAGGTGGTTTGAGGTGGCATTCGAGGTGGCAGAGCCGTGATCGTCTGCAAGCAGTGCGGGACGCACAATGCGGACAAGGACACCTTCTGCGGGTCGTGCGGGGCATTCCTGGAATGGACCGGCGAGCGGATCAAGCCGGCGCCGGCGTCGGCGGCCGTCCAGGAGGCCGAGGAGGAGGCGCCCCGCAAGCGCGGGCTGCTGTCCAACCTGCAGTCGATGCTGTACATGGACGTCGGCGCCAAGCCGCCGCCCGGCAAGGCGGGAGCCGGTGGTGGCGGCTCCTCCGGACCGGGCGGCCCTGGTGGTGCCGGTGGCTTCCCCGGCGGCCCGCCCGGCGGCGGAGGCTTTCCGAAGGGCCCCCCCGGCGGTGGTGGCGGCTTCCCCATGGGCTCGTCGGCGCCGAAGTTTCCGATGGGCAGCATGGCGCCCCCCGGCCCGCCAGGAGGACCTCCCGGCCCACCTCCCGGTCCGCCGGGAGGACCTCCAGGGCCACCGCCCCCCGGACCACCCGGCCCGCCCCCCGGCCCGCCCGGTCCAGGTGCCGCACCCCGCCCGCCTGGGCCGCCTGGGCCGCCGCCCGGTCCTCCCGGGCCGCCGCCCGGTCCCCCCGGTCCGCCGGCTCCCGGTGGCGGGATGCCGCTGCCGCCCGGTCCGCCGGCTCCCGGTGGCGGGATGCCGCCCGGCCCGCCCGGTAAGCCTGCCGGTGGAAATGGCGCGATAGCGGCCGGGGGCGCGCCGCCCTTGACGTTGCCACCGGTGCCGAGCGCGCCACCGCCGACGCTGAGCACGCCACCGCCGACGCTGCCGCCGAAGGAGGCCGCGCTGGTGGCGCCGGTCGGGCCGTCGACCGGCAGGCCGCAGCCGGCCCAGCCGGAGGCCGTTGCGCCGACCGAGGCCGTGCCGCGGCCGGCGGTGAGCACGCAGCGCAGGCCACCGACCCGCCGGCTGGAGCCCGGCGACCTCATCTGCGGCGAGTGCGGCGAGGGCAACCCGCCGATCCGCAAGTTCTGCAGCCGGTGCGGCGCGTCGCTGGGGCAGGCCGAGGTCGTCCGCACGAGGTGGTGGAAGCGGCTGGTCCCCTGGCGCAGGGTCAAGGTGCACGAGGCCGGCTCCCGGCCGGGCCAGCGCGGCGTGCGCAGCGGCCGTGGCGGCAAGCTCGGCGCGGGGCTGCGCCGGGTGTTCCCCATGGTCAGGAACGTGGCCGCGATCGTGCTGCTGCTCGGCGGCATCGTGTACTCGATCTACCCGCCGTTCCGGGTCGAGGCGAACCAGCGGTACTTCGCGGCCAAGAACAAGGTCGTGTCCATGGTCATCCCGCAGTACGTGCCGGTCCGGCCTACCAAGGTGACGGCGACGGTCGCACTTCCGGACCACCCGGCCGAGATGGTGGCCGATGGCTTCAGCAACACGTTCTGGGCCGCCCCCGGTGAGAGCAACCCGGCTCTGGTGTTCACCTTCGATCACGAGATCAACCTTGGCCGGGCCATCGTGCGGCTGGGCAACAGCGCCAAGTTCCAGTCGGCGCACCGCCCGCAGCAGCTGCACCTGGTGTTCTCCAACGGTGGCACGTTCGACCTCAACCTCAAGGACACCCCCGACCCGCAGGAGGTCAAGATCGAGGGAGGGAAGGGCAGCACGAGCGTCGAGATTCACGTGCAGTCACTGTTCCGCTCGCTCGACGGCACCGACACCGCCGTCACCGAGATCGAACTCTTCGAACGCAAGTAACGGCTCGCGAGTTTGTCCGTGACCTCGACAGCACGGGGGTTCGATCATGCCTCGACCCCGCTGCTGTCGAGTTCACGGACCGGGGCGGCCCATAAGCCACGTGGCAGCACCTGGCCAACTGAGAAAGGTTTCAGCCGCACAGTGCACTATGGACATGTGACCACGAAGATCCCTGAACGCGAGCGCCGCGCGCCGCTGCTGGCGCCGGTCGATGTGCTGGTGCGAGGCGTGTGGGAGGTGCCGGCCGCGATCGGTGGCCGGGCCACCGGCGCGCGGCTGGAGCGCATGCGCCGCTCGCCGCAGTACCGCGACGGCTCGTTCCACAACGCGGTGCCGGCCAGCGTGATGCCGGCGGGCAACGGCAAGGACATCGGCCGCGAGCTGCTCCGCAACCGCGGGACGCGTCGGCCGTCGCACGCCATACCCATCGTGCGGCCGACCGCGGCCGACTTCGCCGCGCCGGCGCTCGACGGCCTGCGGCTGACCTGGCTCGGCCACGCCACCGCCCTGGTCGAGCTGGAGGGCCGGCGCCTGCTGCTCGACCCGATGTGGAGCGAGCGCTGCTCGCCGTCCGCGCTGATCGGCCCGCGCCGGCTGCATCCGGCGCCGCTTCCGTTGACGGAGCTGCCGCCGCTGGACGCCGTGGTCATCTCGCACGACCACTACGACCACCTCGACATGACGACCATCCGGCGGCTCGCGGCGTTGCAGCCCGGGGTGCCGTTCGTCGTGCCGCTTGGCGTCGGCGCGCACCTGGAACGCTGGTCCGTGCCGCCGTCGCGGATCATCGAGCTCGACTGGGACGAGAGCACGTCCGTTGCCGGGGTGTCGTTGACGGCGACGGCGGCGCGCCACTTCTCCGGCAGGCTGCGGCAGGACAACAGCACGCTGTGGGCGTCGTGGGTGATCGCCGGCCGGGACCGGCGGGTCTTCTACACCGGCGACTCGGGTTTCTTCGGCGACTACGCCGCGATCGGCGCCGCGCACGGCCCGTTCGACGCCACCCTCGTCCAGATCGGCGCCTACTCGCCGTACTGGCCGGACATCCACATGACCCCGGAGGAGGGGGTCGCCACCCATGTCGCGGTGGGCGGCTCGGTCATGATCCCGGTGCACTGGTGCACGTTCACCCTCGCGCTGCACACCTGGGCCGAGCCGGTGGAGCGGCTGACCCTGGAGGCGGCCGCGCGCGGCGTGTCCCTCGCGGTGCCCCGCCCCGGCCAGATCCTCGACGTGGACGCCCTGCCGGCCGGCGACCCGTGGTGGCGCGCCGTCGCCTGACAAGATTTTTTCGGCCGCGTGTCGAAACCCCGCCCTCCCGCTCGACGCATTGGTAAGCGACCCGCTTCCAGCGAGAGGACAGGACGATGACCCAGGCGACCACCACCCGCAGCACCACCGCCCACACCGCTGTCCAGACGTCGGCCCAGACGCCGGCCCGGACGCCCGCCCCGCGGCGGCGGCGCGCAAACGTCGCGCTGTGGGTGCTCCAGTACGTCACCGCGGCCCTCTACGTGTTCGCTGCCCTTCCCAAGCTCACCAGTAATCCCCAGGCGGTCGCCGGCTTCGACGCCATCGGCTTCGGCGACTGGTTCCGCTACCTCATCGGCACCCTCGAGCTGGCCGGTGCCGTTGCACTGCTGGTCCCGGTCCTCTGTGGCGTGGCCGGCATTGCCTTCGTCGGCCTCATGATCGGCGCCACCATCACCCAGATCACCGTCTTCCACGGCCAGATGGCCGCCTTCCCAGCCATGATCGGCGTCGTCGTGGCCGTCATCGCCTGGGCCCGCCGCGACCGCACCCGCCGGCTGGTCCACCT
>Ga0184609_10000445_pt1 | contig 11985 bp, 8 predicted proteins | sample PLM1_60_coex_FD_133165 | JGI IMG/M metagenome (GOLD analysis project Ga0184609, IMG submission 133165) | Groundwater sediment microbial communities from an aquifer in East River, Colorado, USA - PLM1_60_coex | ecosystem: Environmental > Terrestrial > Soil > Riparian zone | place: USA: East... | reverse complement strand
CTGCTCGACTCCGGCGTGCTGCGCGGGTTCACCGCGGTGGTCGACCCGGCGGCGCTCGGCTGGGGCACCGAGGCGTTCGTCGAGGTGCACTGCAGGGGCAACGTCGCGCCAGGCCACATCCGCGCCGGGCTCGAACCGCTCGCCGAGGTGGTAGCGGCCTACACGGTGTCCGGCTCGGCGGACGCCATCGTGCACCTGCGCGCCGCCGACATCTCGCACCTGGAGACCGCACTGGAACGGCTGCGCAACGTCGACTTCGTGGACCGCACGGTGTCCACCGTCGTGCTGTCCACCCTGCTCGAACGCCCACCCCCGCCCTAGCCCGCGCCGCACGCCGCGTCCGCGCCCTTCGGCGTGTCCGCACTTTCGGACACATGAATTGGCAGTTTCGACACATGGGAGGCGGGCGCCGGAGCTACCGAAACGCCCAACACGCGCGCACCAACCGCCCAACACGCGCGCACGAACCGGCGAACACGCGGGGGGAGGGGCGGACACGCAGGGGCGGCGGGGCGGAGGGGGCGGGGAGCTAGGGTGCGCAGCATGGCGGAGGTACGGGTGCACCGGGAGGGCGGCGTCGCGGTGCTGACGGTGTCCGACCCGGCACGGCGCAATGCCCTGTCGCCGGAGCTGTCGATGCAGCTCGCGGACGCGGTGGCCGGGTGCGAGGCCGACGAGGACGTCAACGCCGTCGTGGTCACCGGCGAGCCACCGGCGTTCTGTGCCGGCGCGGACCTGTCGCTGCTCGGCGCCGGCGCGACCACGGCCGACCGCGAGCAGGGCCTGCGTGCGGTCTACGCCGGGTTCCTCGCGGTGGCCGCGTGCACGCTGCCGACGGTCGCGGCCGTCGCCGGTCCGGCCGTCGGCGCAGGCCTGAACCTCGCGCTGGCCTGCGACGTGCGGCTGGCCGGGCCGGCGGCGCGGTTCGACGCGAGGTTCCTCAAGCTGGGGCTGCACCCCGGCGGTGGCATGACGTGGCTGATCCACCGCGCCGTCGGGCCGCAGGCGGCGGCCGCGCTGGCGCTGTTCGGCGAGGTGCTAGACGCCGCGGAGGCGCGGCGGCTCGGCCTGGTGCTGCGGGTGGTCGAGGACGGCGACGGCGGCGACGGCGGCGTGCTGGCCGCGGCGACCGCGCTGGCCGGCCGGGCCGCCGCCGCGCCCCGCGAGCTGGTGCTGGCTACCAAGCGCTCGATGCGCGCCACCGCCGGCCCGATCGGGCACGCCGATGCGGTGCAGCTCGAGCTGGGGCCGCAGCTGGAGTCGATCAGCTCGCCGGCCTTCGCCGAACGGGTCGCGGCGGCCAGGTCGCGCCGTTGAGGCGGCCGTGGCAGGGGCCTGCGAACCGGCCGGGCGCTCTCTAGCGGGTCTATGGCAATGCCAAGGTCGGCGTCCAAACGGAAGGGCTACTCTCGATTCGGCGCGGCATCCGGCATGCAGTCAGGCACGTGACTAGGATGGCAGGCAGGAAGAGGAATTGTGACCCAATGAGCGGTGACCCTACGACGGTGAGGCAGCGATCGGTCCACAAGCTGGACCGGGTGGTGATCCGTTTCGCCGGCGACTCCGGTGACGGTATGCAACTCGCCGGCGATCGTTTCACATCCGAAGCCGCTGCGTTCGGTAATGACTTGGCTACGCTGCCGAATTTCCCCGCCGAGATCCGCGCTCCACAGGGCACGTTGCCCGGTGTCTCGAGCTTCCAGATCCACTTCGCCGACTACGACATCCTCACTGCGGGTGACCGTCCGGACGTGCTGGTGGCGATGAACCCGGCGGCGTTGAAGGCGAACCTGCCGGACCTGCCGCCTGGCGCGACGATCATCGTGAACACCGACGAGTTCAGCAAGCGGAACCTGACCAAGGTCAGCTACCCGGAGAACCCGCTGGACAACGGGGTGCTGGATCGGTTCACCGTGCACAAGGTCGCGATGACCACGCTGACCCGCGGCGCGGTTAATGCCGACGAGTCGCTGACCGTGTCGAAGAAGGACGCCGAGCGGGCCAAGAACATGTTCGCGCTCGGCCTGCTGTCGTGGATGTATCACCGGCCGACCGACGGCACCGAAAGGTTCCTGCGGGAGAAATTCGCGAAGAAGCCCGACATCGCCTCGGCGAACATCCTGGCCTTCCGCGCGGGCTGGAACTACGGGGAGACAACGGAAAGCTTCGCGACGACCTACCACGTGGCGCCGGCGAAGCTGGCCTCTGGCATCTACCGGCAGATCACCGGGAACACCGCGCTGGCGTACGGGATCGTGACGGCCGGCGTCCGGTCGGGGTTGGCGGTGTTCCTCGGTTCCTACCCGATCACCCCGGCCTCGGACATCCTGCACGAGCTGAGCAAGCACAAGGGGTTCGGCGTCACGACCTTCCAGGCCGAGGACGAGATCGCCGGGATCGGCGCGGCGCTGGGTGCGGCGTTCGGTGGCGCGATCGGCGTGACGACAACGTCGGGGCCGGGGTTGGCGCTGAAGTCGGAGACGATCGGCCTCGGGGTGGCTCTGGAGCTGCCGCTGCTGGTGGTGGACGTGCAGCGGGGCGGACCGTCCACCGGGTTGCCGACCAAGACCGAACAGGCCGACCTGCTGCAGGCGCTGTTCGGGCGCAACGGCGAGTGCCCGGTGCCGGTGATCGCGCCCCGGTCCCCCGGCGACTGCTTCAACGCGGCGCTGGAGGCCATCCGGATCGCGCTGACCTACCGCACGCCGGTGCTGCTGCTGTCCGACGGGTCGCTGGCCAACGGGTCCGAGCCGTGGCTCGTCCCGTCGATCGACGATCTTCCGGAGCTGGGTGTGAAGTTCGCCACAGAGCCGAACGCGGCGGACGGCTCCGGCGAGTTCTGGCCGTACCTGCGCGACCCGGTCACGCTGGCGCGGCCGTGGGCGATCCCGGGCACGGCCGGGCTCGAGCACCGCATCGGCGGCCTCGAGAAGCAGGACGGCAAGGGCAACATCTCCTACGACCCCGACAACCACGACCGCATGGTCCGCATCCGCCAGGCCAAGGTGGACGGCATCATCGTGCCCGACGTCGAGGTGGACGACCCGAGCGGCGCGGCGGAGGTGCTGGCGCTGGGCTGGGGCTCGACCTATGGCCCTATCGGCGCGGGCTGCCGGCGGGTACGTAAGGCGGGCATGAACATCGCCCAGGCGCACCTGCGCAACCTCAACCCGCTGCCGGCCAACCTCGGCGACGTACTGCGCGCCTTCCGGCGAGTGGTAATCCCTGAAATGAATCTCGGTCAGTTAGCGATGCTCTTACGGGCCCGCTATCTGGTCGACGCGATCTCCTACACCAAGGTTGCCGGGCTGCCGTTCAAGGCCGAGGAGCTGCAAGGAGTGTTCACAGACATCGTGCTGGGGGCCCGATCATGACCGCGATCGAACTGGGGATTCCCGCGATCGGCGCGCTGCACGGCGTGCCACTCGCCGAGGGCAAGCAGACCGCCAAGGACTTCACCAGCGACCAGGAGGTTCGCTGGTGTCCCGGCTGCGGCGACTACGCCATCCTCGCCGCCGTCCGCGGGTTCCTGCCAGAGCTAGGGCTGCGCCGGGAGAACATCGTGTTCGTCTCCGGCATCGGCTGCTCCTCCCGGTTCCCGTACTACCTGGAGACCTACGGGCTGCACTCAATCCATGGCCGCGCACCGGCCGTCGCCACCGGCCTGTCCGTCAGCCGCCCCGACCTGTCGGTGTGGGTGGTCACCGGCGACGGGGACGCGCTGTCCATCGGCGGTAACCACCTCATCCACGCGCTGCGCCGCAACGTCAACCTCAAGATCCTGCTCTTCAACAACCGCATCTACGGCCTCACCAAGGGCCAGTACTCGCCGACGTCCGAGGTAGGCAAGGTCACCAAGTCCACCCCGCTCGGCTCGGTGGACCACCCGTTCAACCCCATCTCGCTGGCCTTGGGCGCCGAGGCGACCTTCGTCGGCCGCGCCCTCGACAGCGACCGCCGCGGGCTCACCAGCGTGCTGCGCGCAGCCACCCAGCACCGCGGCACCGCGCTCGTCGAGATCTACCAGGACTGCCCGATCTTCAACGACGGCGCGTTCGACGTGCTGCGCCGCGGCGAGGACGCCGAGTCCCGGCTCATCCCCCTTGTGCCGGGCGAGCCCATCCTGTTCGGGCCGGAAAGGGAGTTCGCGGTCGTCCGCGAGGGCTTCGGCCTAGGCATCGCCAAGGTTGACGAGGTCGACACGACCGAGGTCGTCGTGCACGACCCCACCGACCTCACGCTCGCCTTCGCCCTCTCCCGACTCTCCGACCAGGACCTCACCCACACCGTCACCGGCGTCTTCCGAGCGGTCGCACGACCAACCTACGATGACAGCGTCCGCGCCCAAGTGGCCGGCGCCCGCAACGGACACGCCCCCGACCTGGCCAAACTCCTCCGCGGCCGGGACACCTGGTCGGTCGCCTAGCCTTGGCGCACGGTCCGCCATGCGGAGAAGCCGGCACGTTGGGCGTCAGCCTCGTTGCGGAACCACACCTCGGCCCTGGTCACCCCGTAGAACGGTGACTCCTTGGTGTGGTAGAGCTTCGAGTCCTCGGTGCCCTTGACGGTGAACTCCTCGCTCGGCGCGGCACCGCCGCTGGCCGGCACGGCCGATCCTGGGTACGGGCCCTCCTCGAAGGTCGGCGGGATCACGACCTTCGGTTCGGGGCGGCGCTCGTTCCACGCCGTGAAACCCGCGTGCTCTGCGTCCCGAGCGCCGTCCGGCCGCGGCGGCGCGGAGCCAGGTCCGTGCGGCTCCCTGGCGCCGCCCGCGACGACGGCCGCCACCGCCGGCGACGGGGTCAGGCCCTGCATCGCGCTGTGCGGCGCGCTCGGGTCCTCCGCATCCTCGGCGTCGTTCGCGGCCGCACCGTCGTCCGTCGCCGGCCCGACCGCCGATGCGGCCGGCATGGCCTTGTCGGCCGTGGCCGTGGCGTCGGTGGTGCTACCAACCCCGTCGACGGTGCTCCCGGCGGTCACATCGTCGGCCGTCGTGCCCAGAATGGCAGGTCTTGCCGCTGTGCCGGCAGCCGCAGTCTCGCCCATCGTGCCTTCACCGCTGCCGGCCTTGGCCGAGCGGGTGACGTGGTCGGACGTGGTGGCTGTCCTGCTGCGCGGCCGCACCAGGAACAACCAGGTCAGCAGGGCACTGGCGAAGACGCTGAGCAACATCAGCAGCCAGCCCTGAGCAAAGAGCCACTTCACTTCGACGTTCCTCCTAGCGAACGGTGATCCCGACCCGACGGCTGGCCGCTGGATCGGGCTTGGGTTGGGTGTCGCCGACCTCCACCTGGATGCCCGGCGCGGACCGCAGGACGGCGGCGACCCGGTCGGGTCTCGCCGTCCTGGAGCTCGCGCGGTGGGGGTGCCCAAGCCCCGCCTCCCGTTCGGTGATGAGCAGCTGGAGCAGTGACGTCGGAGAGCGATGGGCCGCGGACGCTCAGTGCATGAGCTTTGGCTATCACCCATTTGGGTGCAAATCCAGGGTCTGCGAGGCAACACGCCGCAGGTTCACCCAAAAATCACGCGACATGAGCGAATCCGTTACGTCGAGTGGACTAATACCCCCGCGGCCGTCCACGACCGGACCAACGGCCATTCGGGTGAGGTCAGCGGGTGCGCTCGACCACGAAGCGGGTCAGCGAGTGCAGCGCGTCGGCAGCGGGCGCGGCCGGCAGCACGGCCAACTCGGCGCGGGCCTGCTCGGCGAAGGAGAGCACGGTCTGCCGCGCCCGCTCCAGACCGGCGCTGCCGCGCAGCAGGGCCAGTGCCTCGTCCACCAGGTCGCCGGAGCCGTCGCCGGAGCCGATGGGTCCGGCGAGCAGCTCGGCGAGCCGGCCGGACGGCTCGTCGGCGAGGGCGTACAGCATAGGCAGGGTGCGGATGCCCTCGCGCAGGTCGGTGCCTGGCGTCTTGCCCGACTCGGTGGCCGGCGAGGCGATGTCGATGACGTCGTCGGAGATCTGGAACGCCATGCCGATCAGCTCGCCGTACCGCGACAGCGCCTGCACGCGGTCCGGCGACAGGCCGGCGAACATGGCGCCGAACCGGCCGGCCGTGGCGATCAGCGAGCCGGTCTTGCCGGCCACCACCCGCAGGTAGTGCTCGACCGGGTCGTCGCCGGGCTCGGGCCCGAGGCTCTCCTGCATCTGCCCGGTGACCAGCCTGGCGAAGGTCCGCGCGATGATCCGCACCGCCTCCGGGCCGAGGTCGGCGACCAGCCGCGACGCGTTGGCGAACAGGTAGTCGCCGGTCAAGATCGCGACCGTGTTGTCCCAGCGGGCGTTGGCGCTGGCCGCGCCGCGGCGCATGGTGGCCTCGTCCATCACGTCGTCGTGGTAGAGCGTGGCGAGGTGCACGAGCTCGACGACCGCGGCGGCGCGCACCACCTCGTCGGAGTCGCCGCCGCCGAACTGCGCGGCGAGCAGGGTGAACAGCGGGCGGAACCGCTTCCCGCCGGCGTCGATGAGGTGCAGCGACGCCTGCGTGATGAAGTCCAGCTCGCTGCGCAGCTCGTCACGAAGCAGCTTCTCGACGCGTTCCAGGCCGATCTTGACGGCGGCGGCCAGGTCGGGATCGGCCAGGTCGAAGCCCAGCCCACTGCGTGACGTCGACCCGCCCATCGCGGCCCACCTTAGTTGGCCGCACCGGCACGCCGTGCGCCGAGGTGTGAGTATCCGGTCAGCGCGATCACCCTATGAGGTGAAGGCGCCGACCGAGGCCCAGTCCAGCGCGAACGTCGGGGCGATGCCGAGCAGCAGCGTCACCACGACGCCGAGGGTTATCGCCGCCGTGGTGAACGCGCCTGGCACGCTGACCGTCGGCCCGTCGGCCGCCGGCTCGGAGAAGTACATGAGCACGATGACCCGCAGGTAGTAGAACGCGGCGACCGCGGACGCCACCAGCGCGATGACGACCAGCGGCGCCATGCCGTCGTCCAACGCCGCCTTGAACACCGCGAACTTGCTGATGAAACCGCTGGTCAGCGGGATGCCGGCGAGCGCGAGCAGGAGGAAGGCGAACACGGCGGCTACCAGCGGTGAGCGCTTCGCCAGCCCGGCCCACGAGGACAGGTGGGTTGCCTCGCCGTCCGCGGTCCGCACCAGGCTGACGACGCCGAACGCGGCGAGCGTGCTGAAGCCGTACGCAAGCAGGTAGAACAGCGTGCCGCTCAGGCCCTGCGTGGTGATCGCGATCGCGCCGACAAGCAGGAACCCGGCGTGCGCGATGGAGGAGTAGGCGAGCATCCGCTTGACGTCGGTCTGGGTGAGGCCGAGCACTGCGCCGATGACCATGGAGATCACCGCGACGGTCCAGAGCACGCCGCGCCACTCCCATCTGGTCGAGCCGAACGCCACCGTGAGCACCCGCAGGATCGCGCCGAACGCCGCGACCTTCGTGCACGCCGCCATGAACGCGGTGACCGGGGTCGGCGCGCCCTGGTAGACGTCCGGCGTCCAGGCGTGGAACGGGCCGACCGAGGCCTTGAACAGCAGCCCGATCATCAGCAGCGCGAGGCCGCCGAACAGCAGCGTGTCGGACCGGTCGGTGCCGGCCGCCGCGGCCGCGATCCTGGCCAGTTCGACCGAGCCGGCGTAGCCGTACAGCAGGGCCAGCCCGTAGAGGAAGAACGCCGAGGCGAACGCGCCGAGCAGGAAGTACTTGACGGCCGCCTCCTGGGACAGCAGCCTGCGGCGCCTGGCCAGCCCGCACATCAGATACAGCGGCAGCGACAGCACCTCGAGCGCGACGAACATGGTCAGCAGGTCGTTCGCCGCGCAGAACACCATCATGCCGCCGAGCGCGAACAGCGCCAGCGGGAACACCTCGGTCTGCATGCTCGCCTCGGCCGCCTGCGCCCGGTCCTTGGCGGTGCCGGGGCGGATGGCGGCGTCGGCGACGAAGGCACCGCCGGGCTCGACGGAGCGGTCCGCGATCAGCAGCATGCCGCCGAACGCCAGCGCCAGCAGGGTGCCCCACAGGAACAGCGTCGGACGGTCGACCGCGAGCGTGCGGCCGAACGTCACGATGTCGGCGCGGGTGTCGCCGGTCGCGTACAGGCCGAGCGCGACTCCGGCCGCGGCCAGCGCGCCGAGGGTCAGCACGACCTGCGCCGACCAGCGCTGCCGCCGCGGCAGGAACGCCTCGACGAGCACACCGACGCAGGCGGCGCCGAGCACGATCAGCACCGGCCAGACGGCCTTGTACTCGATCGCCGGGGCCTGCACGGTCTGGGCGGCTGCCTGGACGGCTCTGGCCAGCAGGTGAGCGCTCACCTCACTTGCCTCCTGGTTGCGCTGGTTGTGCGGTCACCGGGTCGGTCAGCCCGACCTCGGTCATGGTGGCGTTCACCGACGGGGTGATCACGTCGAGCACCGGCTTCGGGTACACGCCGAGCCCGATGATCAGCACGACCAGCGGGGCGAGCACCGCGATCTCGCGCCGGGACAGGTCGGGGAACCTCGGCCGGCCGGTCACCGGGTTGACGCCCTCGGCCAGCGATGACGCCACGGCGGCGCCCCGCACCGGCCCCTGCGCGACCCGCTGGTAGACCCACAGCACGTACAGCGCCGCGAAGATGATCCCGATGGTGGCCAGCACGGTGTACGCCGGGAACCGCGGGAAGGACCCGATCAGCACCAGGAACTCGGAGACGAAGGAGTTCATCCCCGGCAGGGCCAGCGAGGACAGCGCGGCGACGAGGAACAGGCCGGCCAGCAGCGGCGCGAGCTTGGCCACCCCGCCGTAGTCCTCGATGAGGTGCGAGCCGCCGCGGGCGATGATCATGCCGATGACCAGGAACAGCATGCCGGTCGTGATGCCGTGGTTGACCATGTACAGCACCGCGCCCGCGTGCGCCTGGCTGGAGAAGGCGAACACGCCGAGCGCGATGAACCCGAAGTGCGCGATCGAGGTGTACGCGACGAACCGCTTCAGGTCGGACTGCCCGATGGCCACCAGCGCGCCGTACAGCACCCCGGCCACGGCCAGCACCAGCACGTACGGCGCGAGCTCGCGCGAGGCGGCCGGGAACAGCGGCAGGCAGTAGCGCAGGAAGCCGAACGTGCCGACCTTGTCGAGCACGCCGATGAGCAGCACGCCGGCCCCGAAGGGCGCCTCGGCGCCCGCGTCCGGCAGCCAGGTGTGCAGCGGCACCAGCGGCGCCTTGATCGCGAACGCGACGAAGAAGCCGAGGAACAGCCAGATCTGGGTGGACAGCGGCGCGTCGGCCGCGATGCGCTGCAGGGTCAGCCAGTCGAACGTGCCGCCGCTTGGCAGCCTGCGGCCGCTCACCACGAACAGACCGATCACCGACGCGAGCATGACCAGCCCGCCGAGCAGCGAGTACAGGAAGAACTTGACGGCGGCGTACTGCCGGCGCGGCCCGCCGAACCGGCCGATGAGGAAGTACATCGGCACGAGCATGGCCTCGAACAGCACGTAGAACAGGAACACGTCGGTGGCCGCGAACACCCCGACCATGAGCGACTCGAGCACCAGTATGAGCGAGAAGAGGCCCGCGATGCTGCGCCCTGGCGGCAGCTCTTCCTCCCACGAGGCGCCAAGCACCACCGGCACCAGCACGGCGATCAGCGCGATCATCACCAGCGCGATGCCGTCGACGCCGAGGGAGAACCGGGTGCCGAACGCCGGGATCCACTCGGTGGACACCGTGAGCTGCAGCCGCTGCCCCCCGTCGGCGTGGAAGGCCGCCCAGGTGACGGCGGCCAGCACCAGCTCGCCGATGGCGAACACCATCGCGGTGGCGCGGGCAGCGCCGTCGGAGCCGCGCAGGAAGGCCACCGCCGCCGCGCCGACCAGCGGCACGACGAGCAGGGCCGGCAGGTACCAGTTCACGAGAACCTCACCACCAGCAGGGCGGCGACGATGAGCACGCCGCCGCCGAGCATGCTCAGCGCGTAGCTGCGAACAAAGCCCGTCTGCAGCCGTCGCAGGCGCCCGGACGTGCCGCCGAGCAACGCCGCCGTGCCGTTCACCACGCCGTCGAACCCCTTGTTGTCCAGGAACACGGCCAGCCTGGTCAGCCAGATGCCCGGCCGCTCCAGCAGCGCCTCGGCCACCGCGTTCGCGTACAGGTCTGCGCGGGCGGCGCGCACCGGCGACGCGACCCTGCTTGGCCGCAGCACCGGCACCTCGCGGCGCCCGACGAACAGCCACGCCAGCAGCACGCCGAGCGCGATCAGCCCCAGCGTGAGTGCCGCGACGGTCGACTTCGGCAGCACACCCTGCTCGGACTCCCGCAGCGGGCCGACCACCGGTTCGAGCCAGTGGTCGAGCCGGTTGCCTGCCTGGAAGAACCACCCTGCGCCGATCGAGCCGACCGCGAGGAGGATCATCGGCACGGTCATCACCGGCGGCGACTCGTGCGGGTGGTAGGCGCGCCCGTCAGCGCTCTCCAGCCGGCGCCAGCGCTGCTCGCCGAAGAACACCATGAGCATCAGCCGGGTCATGTAGAACGCGGTGAGCCCGGCGCCGGCCACCGTGGCGCCGCCGAACACCCAGCCCTGCCAGCCCTCGCGCAGGAAGGCGGCCTCGATGATCGCGTCCTTGGAGTAGTAGCCGGACAGGAACGGGAACCCGATCAGCGCGAGGTAGCCGAGGGTGAACGTGGCGAAGGTGATCGGCAGGTGCCGCCACAGGCCACCGAGGCGGCGGATGTCGCCCTCGTCGTTCATGGCGTGCATCACCGAGCCGGCGCCGAGGAACAGGCCGGCCTTGAAGAAGCCGTGGGTCAGCAGGTGCGCGATGCCCAGCGCGTACCCGAACGGCCCGAGGCCGACGGCAAGGAACATGTAGCCGATCTGGCTGACCGTCGAGTACGCGAGCACCTTCTTGAAGTCGTCGTACGCGCAGCCGACGATCGCGCCGATCAGCAGCGTGATCGCGCCGACCGCGACCACCGCGAGCCGGCCGTCCTGCGTGAGGTTGAACAGCGGCGCGCACCGTGCGATCAGGTACACCCCGGCCGTGACCATGGTCGCGGCGTGGATCAGCGCGGACACCGGCGTCGGGCCGGCCATGGCGTCGGGCAACCAGGACTGCAGCGGGAACTGGCCGGACTTGCCGCAGCCGCCGAGCAGCAGCAGCAGCGCGATCGCGGTGAGCGTCGGACCGTCGATCTCGCCGACCCTGGCGAACACCTCGGCGAACCGCACGGTGCCAAGCTCGCGCCAGATCAGGAAGATCGCCAGCGCCAGCCCGACGTCGCCGACCCGGTTCATGATGAACGCCTTCTTGGCGGCCGTCGCGGCGTACGGCCGGTCCTGGTACCACCCGATCAGCAGGTACGAGGCGAGGCCGACGCCCTCCCACCCGAGGTAGAGGCTGACGAAGTTGTCGCCGAGGACGAGGACCAGCATGGACGCGACGAACAGGTTGAAGTAGCCGAAGAACCTGCGCCGGCCGGGGTCGTCCGCCATGTACCCGATCGCGTACACGTGGATCAGCCCGCCGACGCCGGTGATCAGCAGCACGAACACCAGCGACAGCGGGTCGAGCCGCAGCCCGAAGTCCGCGTGCAGCGCGCCGACGTTGATCCAGTCGTACACCCGCAGCTCGCGGACCCGCTCCTCGGCCGGCAGCCCGGCGGTGTCGGCGAACAGCGCAACGCCGTACCCGAACGCGCCGAGCACGGTGGCGCAGCCGAGCAGGTGACCCCACGCGTTCGTCCGCCGCCCACCAACCAGCAGCACGAGCGCACCAGCCGCGGGCAGCGCCACCAGCACCCACGCGTACTCAACCATGCCGGCGCCCCCGGGTGCCGCCTTCGCGAGCGTCCAGACGCGCGATACGCGGGCTTATCGCGCCTTCGCGAGCGTCCAGACGCGCGATACGCGGGCTTATCGCGCCTTCGTGAGCGTCGAGATGCGCGATACGCGGGCTTATCGCGCTCCGAGAGGACGCGGAGGACGCGTGCGCGGTCACGTGCGGCACCCCTTTAGTACTTGAGGAGGTTGGCGTCGT
>Ga0184609_10000444_pt1 | contig 11986 bp, 7 predicted proteins | sample PLM1_60_coex_FD_133165 | JGI IMG/M metagenome (GOLD analysis project Ga0184609, IMG submission 133165) | Groundwater sediment microbial communities from an aquifer in East River, Colorado, USA - PLM1_60_coex | ecosystem: Environmental > Terrestrial > Soil > Riparian zone | place: USA: East... | reverse complement strand
CCCTCGAACACACCGCTCCCGTAATGCAATGCATGGGAGAGCACGTGCACCTGGGCGTCTTGCCAAGGCACCAGCTCGCCGTCCATCCAGATCTTCTCGACCTCTGTGATCGGCACCGGGCCCTCCTTCGACGAGTTGTCAGGATACCCGGCGCCCGTCAGGGGAGGTCGTACGCGTGCCACGCGATCGCGACGTCCCGCCCGCCGGGCGGATCCAGCGTTCCCCAACGCTCGAGCGCCCACGCACGGAGCTCGGCGACGGCCTCCCGTCGCGTCTCCTCGTCGACCTCCCATGTCCACGAGTGCATACCGGCTGTCATCTGGTCGAGGAACTCCCCCATCGTCTGCGCGACCCGTTCGGTGATCCTCGGGAGCTGACGAGCCTCGGCTCCGTGCGCGCGAAACGCCCGCTCGATCGCGCCGTCCTCCCAAGCATCGAGCGCGGCGCCGAAGGACGGGCGGCCGACCCGGTCCATGAACCGTTCCGTCAGCTCGTGCCATGGCTCGGGGACCTGACCGCTCGACACCAGCACCAGCCCCCCCGGGGCCGCGACTCGGACGAGCTCCGCGACGACCTGCCTCCACGCCGGCACCAGATGCAGGACGTGGCGGACCACGGCTGCGCCGAAGCTGTCGTCGGCGAAGGGCAGCGTCGTCGCGTCCCCGACGACCAAGGGGAATGGCGCCTGGCCACCCGCCTTCTCCACGAGCTTCGTGAGCATCGGCCCGGAGAGGTCCAGGCCGACGAGCGGCACGCCCGCCGCCGCGAGCGGCAGGGCAACGAGCCCAGTGCCGACGCCGATCTCGAGGGTTCGACCGCGACCCCGGAGCTCGCTCGTGAGGAGGGCGGTCATTTCGCGCGAGGCCTCCTGGGAGAGGCCGCGAGTGCGGTCGTAGTACTCGACCGCTCGATCGAAGGCCATCGAGCCACTCACGACTTCGGGATCGCTTTCGCAGGGTCCACGAACGGCAGCGCAGCCACCGTCGCGGCCCGAGCAGCACCGTTCGCGTGGAGCGCCAATGGGGTTCCGACGTCCAGGTGCGAAGCCGGCACCCACGCGTAGCCGATGTTCCGCTCGAGCCGAGGCGACCAGGCCCCCGCGGTGACACGGCCGATCGGTCCACCCCCGGGCTCGTGCACGGGCCAGAGCTCGTTCAACGCGCCCTCATCCGTCATCGGCACCCCGTCGATGTCGATCCCGACGAGCTTGCGATCAACACCCTCCTCGGCAACACGGCGGAGCGCGTCCTTCCCGATGAAGTCCGCCTCCTGATCCAGCTCGACGAGCCGCTCCAGCCCGGTGACGTGGAACGGGGTGTCCTCGGTCCGCATGTCGGAGCCGTAGTTGAAGATGCCCGCCTCGATCCGGCGCGCCTCAGACGGCGCGATCGCCCGGATGTCGAACGGGGCGCCGGCCTCCTCGACGAGCCGCCACAGCTCGTCGCCCCGTGATGAGTCCCGCAGGTAGACCTCGAAGCCCACCTCCCCCGTCCAGCCGGTGCGTGACACGACGACCGGGATGCCGTTCACCTCGGCCTCGGCGCACCAGTAGTACCGGAGGTCTGCGATCTCGACGCCGAAGAGGTCGCGCACGACATCCTTCGACTTCGGACCCTGGATCTGCATCGGCGACACATCGGCTTCTTCGATGTCGACATCCAGGCCGGCGAAGGCAGCCACTCCCTTCGCGTAGAGGAGCGCGTCGGAGTCGGCCAGAGCGAGCCAGAACCGATCCTCTTCGAGACGGAGCAGCACGGGGTCGTTCACGATCCCGCCGCGCCGCGCGGTGAGCAGCACGTACTTGCATTGACCTACCGCGCAGGTCGTGAGATCGCGGCACGTGAGCAGGTTCGTGAACTCGAACGCGTCCGGACCGGAGATCTCGACGCAACGCTCGACCGCGACGTCCCACATCGTCACGCCGTTGAGGAGCGCCCAGTACTCCGTGACGGGGTCGTCGTACAGGGTCGGGAGCAGCATGTGGTTGTAGAGACCCCAGCTCCGGCAGCCGGCGCGCTTCGTCGACTCGAAGAACGGGGACTTCCGGTACCAGGGCTGGATGTAGAAGGTGAACGTCTCTGACATCGAGGCTCCTCGGTAAAGGGACCGGCGGAGCCTACGATGAAGGGGACGTCGAGGACCGACCGCCCATTCGATGGGGGGATCGGAGGTCTGTGCCGCATATCACCGTTGAGGGCCAAACGACCGAAGGGCGGTCGCGTGGCGACCGGCCCCGAAGCGGAGCTCCCCTCTCACGTCGAGGGCCAGGAGCGCCGATGCTTCAGCTGACCCGAGCCGAAGGACCTGAGCATCCTTGAGCACACCCACACCGCTCGACGCACGAGATCTCCCGGTCTTCGACCCGGGATTCCATCATGTGCTCGGGTCGATGCCCGGGGTGGCGTACGTCGAGGCCGAGGGCTTGAACGGCGTGACCCTGTACATGAGCCCCCGGGTCGAGGCGCTGACCGGGCACCCTCCCGAGCGCTTCCTCGAGTCCAGGGACTTCTGGTTCACCCTCGTGCACGCGGACGACCGCGAACGGGTGGAGGCGGCCGAGGAGGCCGCGAACACCACCTTGTCCTACCTCGAGGAATACCGGCTGGTCACGCCGGATAACCGAGTCGTCTGGGTTCGTGACGAAGCCGTCCACGTCGCCGCGACGGAGCGACGGCCTGCCCACTGGATCGGGCTGATCGTCGACATCACGCGAGAGAACGAGGCGGAGACGCGCGCCGCCGAGGTCGAGCAGCGGTACCGGACGTTGATCGAGCAGCTTCCGATCGTCACCTACATCGACGCACCGGACGAAAGTCTCACCAACCTCTTCGTCAGCCCCCAGATCAACGACCTGCTCGGGCGTCCCTCCGGGACCACGGGCGACGAGTGGGCCGCGCGCGTCCATCCGGAGGATCGCGAGCGGGCGCGGCAGGAGACGATCGATGGGGTTCGCTCCGGCGGGCCGTTCACCCTGGAGTATCGGATGGTCCGTGACGACGGTCGTGAGATCTGGGTGCGCGACTCGGCGACGACCGTGCGGGACGACAACGGTGAGCCCGAATATGTCCTGGGATCCTTCTTCGACATCACGCAACGCAAGGAGGCGGAACTCCGGCTGCAAGAGCTGGAGCGCCGGTACCGCAGTCTCGTGGAGCAGCTCCCGGCGGTCACCTACATGGATACGGCCGACGAGAACATGTCGTCGATCTACGTGAGTCCGCAGGTCGAGAGCGTGCTCGGTCTGTCGGCCGACGCGTTCGTGACCGACGACGCCTGGTCGGCACACCTCCATCCGGACGATCGCGAGCAAGCGCTCGCGGCGCTCCGCGAGGCGGTCCGGGCAGGCGATCCCTTCACCCTCGAATACCGGATGGTCCGTCCCGACGGGAGCACCGTGTGGATCCGCGACCGGGGGACCGTGGTGAAGGACGAGACGGGGAAGCCCTCGTACGTGCAAGGGCTGTACGAGGACATCTCCGAGCAGAAGTGGCTCGAGTCGGAACTGCGATCGGAGGCCGTGAAGTTCAAGTCGCTCGCGGAGCGGATCCCCGCCGTCGTCTACATCGAAGGCGAGGGCGGCTCGGACGACGCACCCTTCTACATGAGCCCGCAGTACGAGGAGCTGTTCGGCTACACGCCGGAGGAGCGGCAGGCCAACCCCACCCTCTGGCGGGAGTTGCTGCACCCGGAGGATCGCGCGCGCGCGGTCGAGGCGGCACGGCTCTCCTATGAGGCGGGCGGCTTCAGCGAGGACTACCGGATGGTGGCCCGGGACGGGCGGATCGTGTGGGTCCACGACGAGACCGTGTTGATCGAAGACGAGGATGGGATGCCCTTGTTCTGGCAGGGCGTGATGTACGACATCAGCGAGCAGAAGCGTGCCGAGCAAGAGCTCGCGCAGGCGCTCGAGATGGAACGCCGGGCCGTCGAGCGCCTCCGCGAGGCCGACGACATGAAGAACACGTTCCTGACCGCCGTGTCGCACGATCTGCGGACGCCGCTGTCGGCGATCCTCGGAAGCGCGATCACGTTGGAGAACGCGGACGAGCTCGGGGTCTCCGACGAGGATCGCCGACCGCTGATGAGGAGTCTCGCGAAGAAGGCCAAGCGCCTCACCGCGATGGTCAACGATCTGCTCGACATAGATCGGCTCACCCGTGGCCTCGTGCACCCGCGGCGGGAGCTCATGGATCTGGGCGCCATGCTCGGCCGTACCGTCGCCGAGTCCGACGTCCTCGAGGAGCGCACGGTCCACGTCCAGGCCGAGCCGATCGATGCCTGGATCGATGAGTCGATGGTCGTGAGGATCGTCGAGAACCTGCTCGTGAACGCCGTGAAGCACACCCCGCCCACGGCCACCATCTGGGTCGGCGCCCGCCGCGTGGACAACGGCGTCATCCTCCGCGTGGAAGACAACGGGCCCGGCGTGGCCGCCGACGAGCGAGACCGTCTCTTCGAGCCGTTCGAGCGAGGAGAGCGATCGGCGCCCTCGCCCGGCCTCGGTGTCGGCCTATCGCTGGTGGCTCGATTCGCGGAAGCACACGGCGGTCGCGCGTGGGTGGAGGACCGGGAGGGCGGGGGTGCTTCGTTCCGGGTGCTGTTCCCGGATCCCACGGGCCGGCTGGCCAGCTCCTAGGACTTCGCGGTCCGGTCGACGGCGACGGCTTTCGCGGGCCCGAATTCGAACGCCTTGTCCGCCTGATGGGGCGGCAAGCCCGGATGGCGCATCGGGCCGGCCATGATCAGCGCGGCGATCAGGGTGGTCACGCCTCCGATGTTGTACGCGGCCCGCGGCCCGACCACGTCGACGATCTGGCCGCCGATGGCGAACGAGATCGCGAGCGCGATCAAGGTGGCCGCCTCGACGGCGCCCACGACGCGGCTGCGCACATCATCCGGGGTCCGCCGTTGAAGGAGACCCTGCTCGGCGACGCTCGCGAAGCCCTCGCAGATCCCCTCGGTCACGACGAAGGCCAGGGCGAGGATCCAGAGCGGAGACCATCCGATCCCGAACATGATGAGCCCGCCGACGAGGATCGCGAACAATAGGGTCTGCGGCTCCCGCCGCGCGGTCAGCCATCGGCCGGCGAGCACGGCGCCGAGCGCGGCGCCCCCCGCCCACAGCGCATTCAAGAGCCCGTAGCCGAACGCACCTTGTTCGAAGGAGTCGGCAAGCGGAAGCTCCGCGACCAGGATCAGACCTGCGCCGAGGATCAGCACCGACCAGCCGACGAGGATCGCCCGAAGGACCCGGTCGCTCATCGCGTAGCGGAAGCCCGCCCGGATCCCGACGTGCTCGCCCTCCGCGTGACGCTCGTCGTTGAAACGACCCGGTGTCCTGCCGATAAGCCAGGCGGACACAAGGAACGAGACGGCGTTGATCCCGAAGACGAACGCGCCGGCCACGTACAGCCGGTCGGACAGCGGATGCATGCCGGGAGCAAGTGCGGCGGCGATCGCGGTCCCGAGCAACGGCCCGGCGAAGCTCCCGAGGTTCCTCCCGATCGCCACCTGACCGTTGGCCCACGACAGGTGGTCCTCGTCGACGAGGTTGGGGATCGCGGCGGCCGCGACGGCCCACACCGGTGCCTCGAGGATCGCGGTCACGCAGGCGATCGCCACCAGCTGGCCGGGCGTCCGAGCGAAGGCGAGTGCGACGAACCCGCCGGCCGCGAGCAGATCCGACACCACGAGGACGCGCCGACGATCGAATCGATCCCCGAACCAGCTCGCGACCGGCTGTACGAGCCCCTGCATGCCCATCGTGAGCAGCAAGGTCACCGACAGCCAGGCCGCCGACTCGTTCGTCAGGCGGTAGACGATGTACGCGAGGGCAGCGAACGCGGCCTGGCTGCCGGTGAGCGAGATGCCTCGTGCCGCCGCGACCCGCCGTACCGCTGAGCGCCCCGTGCCCTCGGTCATCGAGAGCAAGAATCACACAGTCGCGCGGCTCTCGGTAGTCGGCTCCGGCACGGCAACTTCTAGGCCGCCCGTCCTACCGTCGTCGGCCCTCAGGCGGACCAGCGGGAGGAGGACGATGGTGGCCCCGAGCGCGAATACGCCGGCGATCAGGTAGACCGTCTGCGGACCCACCGCCCGGAGCACCGGCCCTGCGGCCAGGTACGCCACAGCCAGGCCCAGGGACAGGACGGCCTCGAGCGCGGCCATGGTGCGGCTCCGGACCGCGTCCGGTGTGCGCCGCTGCATGATGCCATTCTCGGCCACGATCGAGACCCCGTCCGAAGTGCCCATCACGAGCAGGGACACGAGGACGAGCGGGAACAGGCCGAAGAGACCGACCCCCAAGGCCGAGACCGCGACACCCGCCGCTCCGAACACCATCCACAGCGGCTCCGTGCGGGCGTTCATCCAACGCCCGACCAACGTGCCGAGCACGGAGCCGGTCCCCCAACAAGCGATCAGCAGCCCGAAGCCCCAGCCGCCCGTCCCGAACGACTCGGCGAGCGGGGCGTCGGCCACCATCCCCATGCCCATCCCGAGGACGAACACCAGCCAGGCGAACGCCATCCGGCGGAGCACCCGCTCGCGGAACAGATAGGTCGCGCCGGCGAACAGGCCCTCGTGCTCCGGGTCTGGTTCGGCCGACCGCTCCTGCTCGAACCGACCGCGGACCGTCAGCGTGATCGCGAGCGAGACGAGGAACGAGATCGTGTTCAGCCCGAAGACGACGGCGCCGGCCAGGTGCAGCCGGTCCGCGGACGGCATCTCGCCGGGCGCGAGGATCGCGACGAGGCCGCCACCGATGACCGGACCGACGGCGATGCCGGCGTGCACGCCCATCGTGACCATGCTGTTCCCCCACGAGAGGTCCTCCTCGGACTCGACGAGGTTCGGGATCGCCGCGCGCGACGCCGAGAAGAAGGGGAGCTCCGCGATCGCGGACCCGAACGCGAAAGCGATCAGGAGTCCCGGGTCCTTCGCGAAGATCATCGCCGCGAAGAAGACGGCCGAGATCGCCTCGGACCAGATCATCACGGTCCTGCGGTTGTACCGGTCCCCCAGCGCGCCCGTGAGTGGACCGACCAGGCCGGCGACGCCGAACGTGAGCAGGAGCGACAGCGCCTGCATGAAGGGCGAGTGGGTTCGCTCCCACACGGTGTAGTTGAGCGCCGTGTACGCGGCGGCTCCACCGGTGACAGAGATCAGCCGTCCGATGGCGAGACGACGAACGTTGGACTTCGGTGAGCGGTTCATGGAGCGGTCTCCTTGTGATGCGAAAGGGCGACGAAAGGACTACGGGGCGCGACGCGTGAGACGCGTCAGAGAGCCCCGTGCACTGGTCGTTTCGTCATGTACCGCTTCATGGTCCGTCCAGGGTAGCACGGGGGACAGAGGGTCCGGCTAGGAGGAGGGAAGACCTCGGGTCACAGGTCGAGCGTGATCGCACGGATCGTGTGGGCATCGATCGCGGCCGCGACCGACCGCATCACGTCGGTCGGCACCGCCGAGTCGACCGTGAGACCCATCAAGGCGTCACCGCCGGCGGCCTTCCGACCGACCTCCATCGTCGCGATGTTGATGTCGTGCTCACCGAGGATCGTCCCGACCTTGCCGATGATGCCGGGGCGATCCTCGTAGACGAAGAAGATCATGTGTCGCGCGGGCTCGATCTCGACCTCGAAGTCCCAGACCTGGATCACGCGCTCCGCGTTCTTCTTGCCCAACAGTGTCCCCGCCACCTCGACGCCGGACTCCGACTCGGTCTCGGCGCGGACCGACACCTGACTCACGTAGTCCTGGGAACCGGTCGAGCGCATCTCGCTGACCGTGATGCCTCGGTCGCGGGCGAGCATCGGTGCGTTCACGAACGACACCGGCTCGTTCACGGACCGGCCGAGGATGCCCTTCAAGATCGCGAGCGTCAGCACCCTGGTGTCGTGCTCCGCGATCCTGCCGAGGTAGGACGCGACGATCGACCGAACGCCGCCATCCGCCAAGCCCGCGACCAGCACCCCCAGACGTTCGGCCAGGCCCACGAACGGACGGACCGCCTCGCTCACCTCGGCGCCTGCGGACACGTTCACCGCGTACGGGACGAACTGGCCCTCGAGGGCGAGTCGCACCATCTCGGCGACGGTCGTCCCCGCCTTGTCCTGCGCCTCCACGGTCGAGGCGCCGAGATGCGGCGTGACCACCACCTGATCCAAGCCGAACAGCGGGGAGTCGGTGGAGGGCTCCACCGCGAAGACATCGAGCGCGGCGCCTGCGAGCCGCCCGTCCTCGAGCGCCTTCGCCAACGCCTCCTCGTCCACGATCCCGCCGCGGGAGGTGTTCACGAGACGCGCGCCCTGCTTCACCATCGCGAGCTGGTGTGCTCCGATCAATCCCTGGGTGTCCGGTGAGCCCGGCAGGTGGATCGACACGAAGTCCGACTGCACGAGGAGCGACTCGAGCGTGGGCATCACGTCAACCCCCAGCTCCTTCGCCCGCTCGGCCGAGACGTACGGGTCGAACGCGACCACGCGCATGCCGAAGCCCTGCGCACGAGAAGCGACGAGTGTGCCGACGCGACCGAGCCCGATCAGCCCGATGGTCTTGCCCTCGAGCTCGACACCCTCCCATCGCTCCCGATCCCATCGTCCGGCGTGCAGTTCGCTGTTGGCCTGCGGGATGTTGCGAGCCTGCGCGAGCAGGAGCGCCATCGTGTGTTCCGCCGCGCTGATCGTGTTGGACTGCGGCGCGTTCACGACCATGACCCCGCGCCGGGTCGCGGCCTCCACGTCCACGTTGTCGACCCCGATACCGGCGCGGGCGACGACCTTGAGGCGCGGCGCCGCCTCAAGGACGTCGGCGGTGACGCGGGTCGCGCTCCTGATCACGAGGGCGTCGTACGGGGCGATCTCCGCGGCCAGGTCGCCGTGCGCGAGATCCTCGCGCACGTCGACCTGGAACCGCTGTCGCAACAGCTCGAGACCCGCCTCGGACAGCTTCTCGGTGACGAGGACCCGCACCTCTAGGTCGCCGCTTCCTGGAAGACACCCTCGGCCGAGGCCACGGCCGCCCCCCGCTTCACGGGATGGCCGAGCCGTTCGAGGGTCATCTCCAGGGCGGCCAGGCCGCGGATGATGTCCAGTTCGCTGACGTATCCGAAGTGGCCGATGCGGAAGACCTTCCCTTTGAGCGGTCCCTGACCGGGAGCCAGGACGCACCCGAAGTCCGACCGGATGCGGTCGCTGATCGTGTCCGCGTCGATCCCCTCGGGGGCACTGATCGCCGTGACGGTCCAGTTCCGCTCCAGACCCTCACCGAACAGATCTAGCCCGAGCGCCTTCACGCCTTCCTTGACGGCGCGCGAGAGGAGCTCGTGCCGCCGGTACGCCGCTTCGACACCGTCCTGGAAGTACAGCTCGAGGGCCGCGTGGAGCCCCTGCATCACGCTGATCGCCGGCGTCCACGGGTTCTCCGGCTCGGGCAGCTCGGCGAAACGCCGATAGATCGACCAGTCGAAGTAGAACCGAGGCAGATCCGCGGCCGCGTGCGCGCGCCATGCGCGCTCGCTGATCGCGACGAACGCGATCCCCGGGCTCGCCGACAGCGCCTTCTGCGAGCCGCCGACGGCCACGTCGATCCCCCACCCGTCGAACTCGAAGGGCACGGCGCCGAGGCTGCTCACGACGTCCGCGACCACCATCGCGCCGGCCTCGTTGGCGACGCGGGCGAGCTCCTCCATCGGCTGGATCACGCCTGTCGAGGTCTCCGAGTGGGTGAGCAGCACCGCCTTGACGGGATGCTCCGCGAGCGCGTCCGCGACCCGCGACACGTCGATCTTCTCCCCCCAATCGTGGGCCACCGTGCGGACCGAAAGACCCATCGCCGTGGCCAGAGCGCGCCATCGTTCCGAGAAGAACCCGGCCAGCGGGATGAGGACCTCGTCGCCCGGAGAGAAGACGTTCTGGACGGCCGACTCGAGCCCGCCGGTACCAGATGACGTCATGAGGAGCACGTCAGCCCCATCCGTCCGGTACAGCTCCTTCAGTCGTGCCGTCACGTCGCGCATCAGTCGCCCGAAACCGGGGCCCCGGTGATAGACGAGCGGACTCCCCTGGGCGAGGAGCACCTCGGGCGGGATAGGGGTGGGGCCGGGCGCCAGGATGATCTCGGGCCTGTCCATCTGCACTCCTGTCGTGGCTATCTGGCGGTCTTCTCGACGTGGACTGGCGGTCGCTCGCAGCCTAGCAAGCGCTCACCCGGGGGCAAGGTTCCGACACTCCGTGCCATCGGCAAGGAAGCACGGGTCCGTATCATCGAACGAACGGGGCCCTCGCCGGGCCCCGAGGTGTGTATGGCGACCCTTCGGTTCCTGTTGAAACGCTTCGTCGCTCAGCGGCTGCTGGGCCTCGCGGTCGTGGTCACGCTCGCCTTCTCGGTCGGGGTGCTCGTCGCCGGCCCGATCTACGCGGAAGCGGCGCGCGAAGCGATCCTCTCTTCAGAGCTCACCGGCGCTCCACCGACGGTGCGCAACGCCCGGTTGCAGGTCTTCGGCGACGAGAGCTTCGATTGGGCGGCAGCCGACGAGGTGGTCACGGATCGGATCGACGCTCTGCCCCTCGACAAGATCGTCCGCCAGGGACTCAGCACGGTCCGTCTCCTCACGCCGGATGGTCCATCCGTGCCGATCCTCGCCAGGGAAGGCGCCCAGGATCACCTCGAGATCCGCGGTGAGCCGCCCGGCGACGACGACATCCTGCTCCATGTGGCGATGGCGCGGACGCTCGGTGTCCGACGCGGTGATCGGATCGCGATCATCGGCCCGACGGGTCGGCAGCTGAAGCTCATCGTCCGTGGGACCTACTCGCCACCGGATCAGGACGATCCCTTCTGGTTCGGATCGCAGAGCCCGTTCCCGAACCGAACCGGTGACACGGACTCGACGCGGCCGCAGCCGGCCATCGTCGACATCGACACCTTGGTCCGCGCGACGCAGAAGCTGGAGCTGACCACCCAGTATTCGTGGGACGCCTATCTCGCCCTCAGCGGCGTGCCGTTCGAGCAGGCATCTGCGGTCCCGAACGATCTCCAGCGCGTCTTCACGAGCTTGCAGGACGAGGAGGGCCTGAGCTCGGTCAGCCTGGTCACCGGACTCGGCACGCTCCTGGACATCGTCCGACAGCGGGTCGCCGATCTGGCCGTGCCGATCCTGCTCGTGGTCTTCCAGATCGGTGCCGTCACGCTGGCCGTGTTGGCCGGTGTCGGCGCACTCGCGCTCACCCGGCAGGGTTTCGAGCTGGCGGTGCTCCACAGTCGGGGGTTCGGCCGGGCTGTGTTGCTCGCCGCCCAAGGCATCCAGGCGGTCTTCGCTGCGATCGTCGCGTTCCCGCTCGGGCTGCTCCTGGGGATGGGCCTGGCGGCGCTCGCGAGCACCGCGAACGGACCCGATCTCCCGGGGGTGAGCTTCCCCATCCGCCTGAACCCCACCGCCGAGTTGCTCGGGCTCGTCGCCGCCGTGGTGGGTGGCGTGATCCTCCTGGGACTCTCGGTCCCGTACGTGTCGCGGACGGTCCTCGAGGAGCGGAGGGCCGCGTCGCGGGAGGACCGTCCGCTCCTCGCGCGGGTGCCGGTGGAGCTGTTCGTCCTGCCGCTCGGGGTGTTCGCGTTCCTCCAGTTGCGGTCCGGGACGCAGCCGGAGGCCGGGTCCGGCGAGATCGACCCCCTGATCCTCGTCGCACCGACCCTCCTGCTGTTCGGCGGGTCGTTCCTCGCGCTCAGGCTCCTGCTTCTCGTGTTCCGGGGACTCGACTCCCGGATCGGCCGGTCGAAGCGCTTGCCGAGGTACCTCGCGGGGAGACGGATCGGACGCTCGCCGGGGACGGGTTTCGCCGCAGCCCTGCTGCTCCTGCTCGCTATGGGACTCCTGGTCGTCTCGACCTCATACCGAGCCATCGTGCTCCGGAACCACGAGGACGCGGCGCACGCCCAGGTGGGTGCCGACTGGCGTGTCAACGTCACGCCGCCTGAGGACGTCCTG
>Ga0184609_10000443_pt1 | contig 11999 bp, 13 predicted proteins | sample PLM1_60_coex_FD_133165 | JGI IMG/M metagenome (GOLD analysis project Ga0184609, IMG submission 133165) | Groundwater sediment microbial communities from an aquifer in East River, Colorado, USA - PLM1_60_coex | ecosystem: Environmental > Terrestrial > Soil > Riparian zone | place: USA: East... | reverse complement strand
GAAGACGTGCCGCGCGCCGGTCTCCCTCGCCGCCTGGACGGCTCGGAGGATGACGGAGCGAGCGACCCCGCGGCCGCGGAACTGCTTGAGCGTGCCAACGTGCTCGACCTGTGCGTCGTCCCCACTTTGGTACAGCTCGCAGTTGCCCGCCAGCCGGCCATCCACTCGCGCGGCGAAGAATCGCGCACCCGCGACCCGCTCGTACTTGCCGTGCTGTTCGGCGAAGAGGAGCGCGATGTCTCCCGGCACGTCCGGGTCCTCCCTGTATGTCTCCTGGATGAGCGGTCTCACCACAGCGAACGGGACCTCCTCCACCGGCAGATTGGCGTCCCTGTCGGGATCTCGCCGGTGCCTCATGGTGACCTCGCGCGACGTGGAGAAACCGAGAGCCTGGAACGCATGCGCGATGCGTTCGGCCAGTCGCTCATCCTGCAGGATGATCAGTCGATGCTCGTACCCGGCCCCCCCGAGGATCCGCTCCCCCGCTTCGATCAACGCCGCAGCCGACGCGTCACCCAACCTCTTGTCGGCAAGGAGGAAGTTCGAGTAGTAGCGCTGCCGGTTCTCCTCGTCCAGGTACGCGACGCCGAACTCGAACCGCTCCAGACGTGTGCTGAGTCGTTCGAGCCTTCGTCGTTCGAACTCGAAGGCACGCGTCAGTTCGTCCATGCGGCCAGGGTAACCAGAGGTCACGCGGAGCGCGCGCTCAAGAGACGTCGCCGATCTTCGTCGCCTTCTCACATCCGAACGCCCTCCCGAGGCCTATCCGAGCGAGCTGGGCTGACGAGCGGCCGGAAATCGCAGCGTCCTCCGAGGTCCTCGCGGAGCGAACGGAGCGTCGCTCGCGGCTGAAGTCAACGATCCAGCAAGGGATCGAGCCACTCCGGCACGACCCGCCCCTCGACCCGCACGAACGGCGGTTCGAGGTCGGGCAGCCGCTCGAGGGTGGCAGCGGCCTCATCGATCGGGATGGAAGCGATGCGTTGCTCCGCCTCGATCTGCATCGGAACGAGACGCACGTCACCCGCCGTGCACACGCCCGTCGCCTCCCGCCGACCCAGGGCGAAGGCCATCGCCGCGTCGATCGTCGACTGCTCGTCGAGCGGCTCGTACCACGTGGCGAACCGGTGCTCCTCGCCCGCTCTCCAGAGGTTGCGGGCGACGGCCTTGATCAACATGAGCCCCGCATCCTGCGCGTGGACCTCCTCGACGAGCGCCTCGAAGTCGTGCAGGAACTCCGGGTAGCGAGTGAGGCGGTAGTTGTACGGGGTGAGGACCGTGTCGAAACGGAATCGTCGCAGCGCCTCCAGATGCACCGCGGGCGCCTTCATCCCGTGCCCGGTGATGCCGATCGCGGCGACGAGCCCTTCCTCACGAGCGCGGATCGCGCCCTCGAGCGCTCCGCCGGACGCCGTTCGCCGGTCGAGATCGTCGAAGGCCCCGACGGAGTGGAGTTGGACCAGGTCCACTCGCGTTACCTGCAGCCGTTCGATCGAGCGGCGGATGCTGTCGTACGCCTCGGTTGCGGTCGGGTCTCCCGTCTTGGTCGCGAGGAAGATCCGATCGCGGATCCTCGGCATCCACGTTCCGAGCCTCAGCTCCGAGTCGCCGTAGTCCGCCGCCGTGTCGAAGTGATTGATGCCCGAATGCAGCGCAAGCTGGATCGAACGATCGGCGACCTCATGCGTGACCTCGGAGAGGGCTGCCCCGCCGTAGATCAGCACGCTGCTCATGTGGCCGAGACGCCCGAGTCTGCGTTGCTCCATCGGCGCTGAACCTCCCGGTCGACCCTTCCACCCTATCGAAGAGACCCAGGGCAGGCCGACCCCTGCAGGCCGAGAAGGCCATCTTGCTGATTCTCGTAGGCTCCCGTTCGCCCGTTCCTCGGCGGCGAGCGGAGGGATGGCAGGTTGGACCCTCGAGGTCGGGCGACGGGGGTCGGGAGGTCGATATGCAGATCGCCTCGGGCATCCACCGCATCGGAGACCGCAGCATCATCAACGCCTATCTCATCGAGGAGGCGAACGAGGTCACCCTCGTCGACGCGGGGGTGGCCGGCCTGTACCGCGACCTTCCGAAGGAGCTCGCGTCGATGGGCCGAACGATCGAGGACGTGCGCGCCCTGGTGTTGACCCACGGCCACAGCGACCACATCGGCTTCGCCGAGCGGCTCCGCACCGAGCGACACGTCCCCGTGTCGGTCCACGAGGCCGACGCGGCGCTCGCTCGCGGCGAGGTGCCGAACCCCTCGAAGGGTCTCGGTCCGACCAAGGTCGGTCCGCTGCTCGGGTTCCTCTGGTTCTCGTTGCTGCGTGGCGGCCTTCGGACCCGTCACCTCGGTGAGGTCTCGACGTTCGGTGACGGCGCGACCCTCGACGTGCCCGGGAGCCCGGTCGTCACCCTCACGCCCGGTCACACGCCGGGCAGCGCCGTGCTCCACTTCCGGTCGCGCGGCGCGCTCTTGATCGGCGATGCGTTCGCGACCTACGCGGTGACGACGGGGGTTCGGGGTCCGGGCATCGCTCCGTTCACCGCCGACGCCGCGCAGGCGGTCGAGTCGTTGACGCGGATCGAGGATGTGTCCTCGGGTCTCGTGCTCCCCGGTCACGGCGATCCCTGGACGGGAGGCGTGGAGGAGGCGGTTCGGCTGGTGCGCGAGTCTGCTGCGTCTCCGATGCCGAACTCGTGATGCGAGGTGCGCCGATGACCGCATGGACGGACGAGGAACTTGAACGCATCGGCGAGGCCCAGGAGCTGCAGCTCGCCTCGGAACGCCCGGACGGCACACTCCGGCCGTATGTCACGATGTGGGTCGTCCGCGTGGACGACGAACTGTACGTACGGTCGGCGTACGGCGCGAACAACCCGTGGTTCCGGCGGGCGAAGGCGAGCGGTGTCGGTCGCATCCGGGCCGGTGGCTTGGAGCGGGACGTCACGTTCGCCGAGCCCGCTCCGGACGTTCACCCCGACATCGACGCCACCTACCGTGGGAAGTACGACCGGTACGGCCCCGCGATCGTCGGAACCGTCGTGGGATCTCTCGCCCACGCGGTGACGATCAGGCTCGTGCCGCGTTCGACGAGCTAGGGATGGACGCTCAGCGAGACGAGCGCGAGCAGCGGGTTACGCCGCTGGAGCTCTTCTTCGATCTCGTCGTGGTCTTCGCCTTCACGCAGGTGACCCAGCTCATGTCGGACGACCTCACCTGGCGGGGGATCGGTCGCGGACTGCTCGTCCTCGCCGCGATCTGGTGGGCGTGGACGGGCTATGCGTGGCTCACGAACGCGCTCGAACCGGAGGAGGGCCAGGTCCGCGCAGGCATGTTCGGGGCGATGGCTGCGATGCTCGTCGTCGCCCTCGCCGTCCCGGGCGCGTTCGGAGCCGACGCCGTGCTGTTCGGGGTCGCCTACCTGCTCGTGCGTCTGCTCAATCTCGTGCTCTACGCGATCGCCGGCAGGCGCGACCGCGACCTCCTTCGCGCGCTCATCGGGTTCGCACCGGCGGCCACGATCGGGCCCGTGTGCATCCTGCTGGCCGGGTTCGTCGACGGCGGCGCGCAGACGGCGCTCTGGGGCGTCGGGCTCGCCGTCCTGTACGGGGGAGCCCTGATCGGCCGCGGGCGGGGCTGGCACATCTCGCCGTCACACTTCGCGGAACGGTACGGGCTCATCGTCATCATCGCGCTCGGGGAGTCGATCATCGCGCTCGGCGTGGGGGCCGCCGGCTTCTCGCTTTCCGCCGGCATCATCTCCGCCGCCGTCCTGGGTGTCGTCGTCGTGGCCTCGCTCTGGTGGGCGTATTTCGACGTCGTCGCCGTCATGTCGCAACGTCAACTCGCGCAGACGACCGGGGCAGCGCGAGCACGGCTCGCCCGCGACTATTACAGCTACCTGCACGAGCCGATGATCGCCGGGATCGTCCTGTTCGCTCTCGGCCTCAAGACGACGATCGAGCACGTTGGCGAGCCGCTGGCCGCGGTGCCCGCCGTGGCACTCTGCGGTGGCCTCGCGCTCTATTTCCTCACCCACGTCGGCCTGCGTGTGCGCCTGGTCCGCTTCATCCGCCGCACGACGGCCGAGCGACCTGGGTGGATCGGCCCGGGCAGGCTCGCGACGGGCATCGCCATGCTGGCGCTCATCCCGGCGGCGCTCGAGTTGCCGGCGCTCGCCTCCCTCGCACTCGTGACGGCGGTCTGTTGCGCGCTCATCGCCTGGGATGTCATCCACTACCGGGAGCACCGCGCCGAGGTACGACGCGCACGGCCCTAGACGATCGCTGCCGGGACCGGAGGTCGGCGGTCCGTCCACCCTTGAGTCGGCCGAGCCCCACTCATTCGGCGGTCGGGCGTGGCTCGAGGACGACGACCGCCGTCTCTCGCGGGCGTCGCGCAGCGTAGCCGTCCAGGTTCTTGTCGATTTCGGCCCAACGGTGCCACAGCCGTTCACGCTCCTCTTCCGTCGCAGCCCTCCCGAGCACCTCCCGCCGGATCCCGCCGGCCAGCTCGACGATCGCCTCTGGGTGGGCCTGGAGGTTCAGCCACCATGCCGGCTCGGCCGCACCCCAGCCGTTCATGGCCATCGAGACCAGGTTGGGACCGTCCTCGTAGTAGCCGACGATCACCTGCCGCGGCTCGCCGCTGCGCCGGCCGCGGGTCGTGAGCCGCAAGGCACCCCACTTGTCCGGGCGCGGAGGCCAGAGTCCCTTGCGCCGCCCGGTGGCCCGGACGATCCATCGGTGAACGTGCCAAGCGGTCACGACGAACCACCGAGGTGGGACACGCGCCTTGCCGCCTGCCATACGCGCTCCTCTCCCTAGAGCGACCTCGTCTTCAGCACGGCCGCCGCATCCCGAAGCACTTTCGCGTCGAGTAGATGCTCGACCCGGTAGTTTCGGTCCGGATGCGCACGATCGGGCTCCTCGGCGTGCCGACGAACTCGGCGGGCAAGATCGACGGAGTCGCACAGGGCCCAGTCGTGTTGCGGGAAGTGGGTCTGGTCGATGCCCTCCATCGGCACGCGAAGGTACACGACTACGGGGACGTCACGTTGCCCGACCCGTCGCCGACACGTGAATCGCGGTCCCACGTCATCGATCCGGACGGCCTGGATGCGCTCGTCGCCCGTGTTCGAGATGCGGTCGCGCCGATCCTCGATCACGGGCACCTCCCTCTGGTCATCGGCGGCGATTGCCCCCTGGTGCTCGGGTGCCTCGCCGCGTCCTCGGGACGGGAGCGAGTCGGTCTCCTGTTCGTCGACGGACACGAGGATGCCTACCTCCCCGTGCAGTCGTCGACCGGAGAGGCGGCCGACATGGAGCTCGCGTTCGCGCTGGGGATGGCGGATGCCTCATGGTCCCGGGAGCTCTCCACCCTGCTTCCTCTCGTCGCGCCTGCCGACGTTCGGATCCTCGGCGCACGTGACGCGGATCTCCTTCGCGCCGAGGGTGTCGCGTCGCTGCGTGACAGGGTGGCGCTCGTCGACGGTGAGCGTCTCGCGGCCGATCCCGCTCGGATCGCGGCGGCCGCCTGCGCGTCGGTTCCGCGGCCGTGGTGGTTCCATCTCGACCTCGACGTGCTGTCGACGGAGGCGCTTCCTGCGATCGATTACCCGCAGCCGGGGGGCCTCGGCTGGGACGAGCTCGTGGCTGTCGCCACCACGGCCCTACGCGCCGACCCCCGTGGCTGGGATGTCACCATCTACAACCCCGACCTCGATCCCACACGGGTCCACGCGCGACGGATCGTCCGGTTCCTGGGATCCGTGATCGAGCAGGTATTTGATCTCGAGGCCGTCTGAGGTCGCCTTGGAGTTCGGTTGGTGGGTGACTCTGCTGCGTCGAACGCTCAGGGCTGACGTCGATCAGCGAGGTGCAGCGGCGCGTCGTGGCCGAAGCGACTTACGCACCACGGGCCGGGTGGGTTTCCGACGGGCCACCTCCCGGAATCCGGCGCGGTCGTAGATGGACTTCGCGCCGAAGAACATGTCATCCGGGTGACCGCGTTGGTCCTTGTCCACCGGATACGCCTCGACGAGGCGAGCGCCACGCGAACGCGCGTAGTCCACGGCGGCCTCGAGCATGCGCTGTGAGAGGCCTCGGCCTCGAGCGTTGCGGTCGACGAAGAAGCACACGATGGACCACACCGGCTGGTCGTCCACGGGCTTCATCACCGGGGAACGGCGGAGCTTCGCGTCGTCCTCTCTGGGCCCGAGGGACACCCATGCGACCGGAACGCCGTCCTCGTATCCGATCAACCCGGGCACGGAGCCCCGATCCACGAGTGCCTTCATCGCCCGCCGGTTCTGCTGTCCGACGCCGGTACCGGCTCCGACCTTCCGGTAGAACATGCAGAAACAGGTTCGAACGATGGGCCGATCGAACAGCTGGACCAGGTCAGGCCAGCGTTCCTTCGTGACCGGGTGCGCTTCGAACCTCATGGGGCATTCAATCTACCCCGCACCGTCGGCGGGTACGGTTCCGTCCCGGGCGACGTTCGGATCGCGAGGGGAGAGGTAGATGGGAAAGTCCGAGAAGGACAAGATGCTGACGGGGGAGTTGTATCGGGCGTCTGATCCGGAGCTCGTTCACGAACGTCAGCGGTGTCGATCGGTGCTCCAAGCGTTCAACGCCCAACAGGATGAGGATCAGCGTCTGGCCCTCCTGAAGCAACTTCTGGGCAGGATCGGCAGCGGCGCGTTCATCCAGCCGCCCTTCGCTTGCGACTACGGGCACAACCTGTCCATCGGCGACAACGTCTTCGTCAACTTCAACACCGTGATCTTGGATTGCGCCTCGGTGACGATCGGTGAAGGGACGCAGATGGGCCCTGGCGTCCAGCTCCTCGCGGCCGACCATCCGCGAGACCCGCAGGCCCGCCGGAGCCTCCTGGAGCTCGCTCGGCCCGTCTCGATCGGATCGAACGTGTGGATCGGCGCGGCGGCCGTCGTGCTCCCGGGAGTCTCGGTGGGGGACGACTCGATCATCGGGGCGGGCAGCGTGGTCACGCGGGACATCCCGAGTGGGGTGGTGGCGGTGGGTTCCCCGTGCCGAGTCGTGCGGACGCTCTGAGGGCAGCTCGGTCCATGGCGTAGCCAGGATCCGGGCTCTCCGAGACCGCTTTTTTTTGGGCCCCTTTGTCATGCTCATCGCCTAGGGTATGGAACGGGAGTCGAGCACGACGACCGACCGTTTCGACCAAGCTCGACCAGACAGAAAGGAACACCAGCCACGTCACTCGTCCGCGTCCAGTTCTTCTCCGTCTCGCTCGACGGGTTCGGCACCGGCGAAGGCCTGAGCCACGACGCCCCGTTCGGCCATGCCGGCGAACGGCTGCACGAGTGGATGTTCGTGACCCGGTGGTGGCATGAGATGGTCGGCGAGCCGGGCGGCGGCGGCGGCATCGACGACGCGGTCCTGCGGCTACACGATCCGGGGATCGGCGCCGAGATCATGGGCGCCGGGAAGTTCGGCTACCCCGGGTGGCACGAGGATCCGGCGTGGAAGGGCTGGTGGGGTGACGAGCCGCCGTTCCACACACCGGTATTCGTCCTCACCCACCACCCACACCCGTCGATCGAGATGAAGGGCGGCACGACCTTCCACTTCCTCGACGCGGCGCCGGCAGAGGCGCTCGAGACGGCCCGCGACGCGGCGAGCGGCCAGGATGTACGCATCGGCGGAGGTCTAACCACGCTCCGCGACTTCCTTGCCGCCGGGCTGGTCGACCACATGCACATCGTGGTGGTCCCGATCGTGCTCGGCCGAGGCGTACGCCTTTGGGACGGACTGGAGGGCCTCGAGAAGGACTACCAGGTCGAGGCCACCTCCTCACCCAGCGGAGTCACGCATGTGACGTTCACCCGTACCGCTCTCTGAACCGCCTGGGTCGACAAGACCCGAGGGGCGCATGCGGGGCCAACAGCACCGCCGCCCAGACGGGATTTCTCTACGCCCCGTTCACACGGCCTAGGCAAGCGCTCCTCTTTCGGTCACAAGCACGACGTCTGCGGTTAGACGTCGAGCGCGTGCTGAGCCTGTTGCGTGGGCAGGAGGAGGGCCGCTCCGAGCCCGACGATCCCGATGATGGCGAGAACGATCATCGAGGCGGCGTAGGACCGGTTCGTGAGGCCGGAGACGAGGATGGTGCCGGCGACCGCGGTGCCGAGCGACGAGCCCAGGTTGGAGATGCAGCGCGACAAGCCGGAGATCTCGCCCTGTTGTTCTTCGGGGAATGCGGATTGCACGACGTTGACGGAAGGGGTCAGCATGACGCCGACGCCGAGGCCGATGAGCAAGAGTCCCGGCGCGAACGCCCAGGGGCTCGGCGAGCCCTTCACGAGGGCGAGCAGGACGAGGACCCCGGCGATCGTGGTGATGAAGCCGGCCATGATGAGCGTCCGCTGCGCGTACTTCTTGGCGAGCCGTTCGGCTGCGAGCGACGACAGCAGGATGCCTCCGGTCGCGGCGGTGAAGATCACGCCCGTCTGGATGGCGTTGTAGCCGCGGACGACCTGCAGGTACGCGGAGACGACGAAGGCGGTGCCAATGAGCATCAGCCATTGCACGTTCTGGGTGACCAGCCCGAGGTTCGACGTGCGGTTGCGGAACAGTCCGGTCGACAGCAGTGGCTCTTCGTGGCGGCGTTCGCGGGCGCGGATGTGGAGGAAGAACATGGCGAGGAAGACGGCGCCGACCACCAACAGGACCGCCATGAGTGCGAGGTCGTTGTCGGCGGAGAGGACGCCCATCACGACGAGGATGAGGCCTGCGGCCGACAGGACCGCCCCGAGCGTATCGAAGGGCCGGGTCGGGTCGGGCGCGATGGGGTCGACGATGCCGCGGCTCAGCCAGAGGATCACCGCGACGATCAGCGCTTGGAAGAGGAATGCGGCCCGCCAGCTGATGGCGGTGGTGATGAGCCCGCCGATCAACGGTCCGGCGGCGGCGCCGACGCCGCCCATCCCGGTGATGATCCCGAAGGCCCGGGCCGGCGACGTGGTGTCGCTGAAGAGCAGCGTGGTGAGGATGTAGACGGGCGGGATCAGCAATGCGGTGCCGACCCCTTCGAAGATCGAGTTGCCGAGGATGAGGATGCCGAGACCGGGAGAGGCCGCACTCATCAGCGCGCCGACCCCGTAGATGACGAGGCCGATGGTGAAGCAGCGCTTGCGGCCCCACCGGTCGGTGAGCTTGCCGCCGGGAATCATGAGGGCGGCCATCACCAGCAAGAACAGGGTGATCGCGATCTGAACGCCCTGCACGGTCGTATCGAGGTCCTTGCTGATGTCCGTGATCATGACGTTCATGTTCGAGCCGGCGAAGCTGCAGATGAACTGCGCAAGCGCGAGCGGAACGAGGATCTTCCGCAACGCGCCCGAGGGCCGTCCGACGCCGACAGCTTCACTCATGCGTCCCCCTACCGATCGGCCGTTCCCTATCTACTAGCACAGACGCTCGAGTGTCTGGTGAAGGATGCCCCGAATCCAGCGATGGGTGGACGTTAAGGCTCGTTCGGCCCCGGCCCGATACATCTTCGTGCAGACCTGATCGCAAAACTTGGAGTTCGGCCATGAATCCATTTCCATCGGATCAACCTCTCGGGTCGTCTGGGGAGGACCGCCGGGACCGCGTCGTCGGGCCCTCCGGAGCCTATGAGTCCCGATCGGAAGCCCCCCACCGGATCCGCCCGACGAGGCGGATCGCGGATGCGGTCGTCGCATTGCTCGCCACGCAGGTCTTCCTGCTCGGCGCCGAAGCGCTTGCCCTGCTCAATCGGATCCGCCTCGCCGAACGCGCCAGGGAGGGCCACTTCGTGACGCTGGCTGAGGTCGAGCAAGCCAACAACCTGGTCGTCGCGTCGGCGGTCGTCTGGTTCGTCCTGTTCGCCGTGACGGGGATCGTGTGGTGTGTGTGGCAACACCGCGCGCAGCGAAACGCGATCGAGCTCGCGGACGGGAAGCTCGAGTTCACCCCGGGATGGGCGGTGGGGTGGTGGTTCGTCCCGTTCGCGAACCTGGTCAAGCCGTTCCAGACGGTGCGAGAGCTGTGGAAGGCGAGCCATGATGGGTACAACGGACGGGTCGTCGCCACCTGGAGTGTGATCGGCTGGTGGTGGGGCCTTTGGCTCGGTGCGAGTGTGCTCGGGCGGTTCATCGTCCGCGGTGGTTCGTTGAAGAGCCCTTCGGACGTCATCCGTCACGACACGTGGGAGATCGTCGCAAACGGCGTCACGATCGTCGCGGCGATCTTGGCGATCATGATCGTGCGCTCCGTCGTTGCTCTTCAGGAACGCGCCGTTGCCCCACCGGTCCTTGGCCCTTTACCGCCGATGCCGATCGCCGGCGTCCTCGTGCCAGAGATGCCGCCGCCTCCGCCAGCCGGGTAGCGCTGGGTAACCGGTTTCGCGGGGCCACCGGGCCGAACCAAGTGCTCTGGTCGTCCGATTATTCGAGCCGCGGCCGAAGCGGCAGCCCCGACCAATCCCGCCACGACCTCGGGCCGATCCCGTCCCCGGCTCTATTCCTCGCTTCCAACCAGAGGAGGAGGGGCCGGGAAGTACTCGCTTGGAGTTCGTCCACTTGCTCCCAGTTCGTCCAGAACCCATGTGATGAGCGCGTGCGTGCAGTTCCGTACCGCCTGGAGCGGCCACCCCAGGGTGGCAGCGATCTCCTCACTGCTCTCGCCCAAGACGAGATGCCGAAGAACGAGTTGTTCATCTTGTGTGAGTAGCATGGCCATGATCCTCTCCAGCTCCCGAATCGACTATGACTCGTGGCCATTGCTCGTTTACATACCGCGGGTGCAGTCAGCCGGATGACTGATACCTAGATTCGTGGCGCTCCGCGCTGCGCTGGTGTCCGGTTGTGCGGTTCAGGATTGCGTGGCTTTGGCGCCTAACGCCCTCGGTCGGACTCCCGCAACATCCCGACCACATGGCCCGGAGCGTCCGATCCTCCTCGCAGTCGATCAGGAGCTCGGCGAAGATCGCGCTCGGTCGCGCCCGGCGACGAAGTACACGCGCTCCCACCCGAGCATCGGTTGGGTGCTGCCGGGCGGCGCGATGACGGTCGGCCGATCCAGGTCCAAGACGAAGCCGAACCAGTCGGTCCGGCCCTCGCGACGAAGTCGCTCGGCGTGCTCATTCACGTTCGCCTTCGCGTCGTCCAGGTCCTCGGTGAGGCCGCGCTGCTCGCTGGAGTGACCTCTGCCCGCCACCACGAGCCACATGAACCTGGGCGACGTCATCGTCAGCCTGGACTCGAGCGGTCGGCCTCTCGCAGCATGCCGGCGAGACGCTCCTGTAGTTGCTTCTTTGGCTCATCCAGACGCATGGTGAACGAGAGACTACGGGGTCGCCGGACGGCGCGAGACCGCCGCCGAGCCCTCGACCACGGATGCCTTGATCCTGTAGCGGGTGACGGGCGGTTGGCGGCTCAGATCCGAACGTTGCCAAGCCAGCTGCGGTAGAGGCCGGCGTAGGTCCCGCCGATCTCGACGAGCTCGCTGTGCGGGCCGCGCTCCACGATGCGCCCGGCGTCGAAGACGAAGATCTCGTTGGCGCCCTCGGCCGTGCTCAGGCGGTGGGCGATCGTGATCGTGGTGCGGCCCGCCGAAAGGCGACGGAGCGCTTCGGAGATCCGTCGTTCGGTGGCGGGATCCACGGCGCTCGTGGCCTCGTCGAGGATCAGCACGCCTGGGTTGCCGATCTGCGCCCTCGCGAGCGAGACGAGCTGGCGCTCGCCGACCGAGAGCCACTCGCCCCGCTCGCCCACGCGCGTGTCGATGCCCGTGCGCAGCGACTCGACCCAATCGCCGAGGCCGAGATCGTCGAACGCGGCCTCGACCTCGCGATCGGTCGCGCCCTCGCGTCCTGCCCGGACGTTCTCGCGCACGGTGAGGTCGAACAGGAACCCGTCCTGGGGCACCATCCGTATCGCGTCCCTGCGTGAGGCCGGCGCAACCTCGCGCAGGTCGGCGCCCTCGAGCTCGATCCGACCGCGCAG
>Ga0184609_10000440_pt1 | contig 12033 bp, 11 predicted proteins | sample PLM1_60_coex_FD_133165 | JGI IMG/M metagenome (GOLD analysis project Ga0184609, IMG submission 133165) | Groundwater sediment microbial communities from an aquifer in East River, Colorado, USA - PLM1_60_coex | ecosystem: Environmental > Terrestrial > Soil > Riparian zone | place: USA: East... | reverse complement strand
GTAGCGTCGCGGTCGATGACGAGTGCGCAGCTGCTCACCGACGCGTTCGGCCGGATCCGGGGCGTGGTCCACCGGGTCGTCGACGGGCTCACCCGTGCGGAGCTCGCCTTCCGGGTCGACGACCAGGCAAACTCGATCGCCTGGCTGGTGTGGCACCTGACCCGCATCCAGGACGACCACCTCGCCGACGCCGCCGGCCGGCCGCAGGTGTGGACCGCGCAGGGCTGGGCGCGGCGGTTCGACCTGGCCTTGGACGCATCGGACACCGGGTGCGGCCACACCGGCGACGACGTGGCGCTCGTCCTGGTCGAGTCCGCAAGCCTGCTGGCCGGCTACCACGACGCCGTGTACGAGCAGACCATCGACTACGTCGGCACCCTGACCGACGACGACCTCACCCGGATCGTGGACCGGTCGTGGACACCGCCGGTCACCCTTGGCGTGCGGCTGGTCAGCGTCATCGCCGACGACCTGCAACACGCCGGCCAGGCCGCCTTCGTCCGCGGCCTCGTCGAACGCCGGCGCTGACGGACCAGCCGCTGCCGCCGGTCGTGCGTCATCGGCGGCGGACACTCCAGTCGAACGTGCCGCGGCACACCAGCGTGCCGGCCTCGTCCACCACATCGGCGGTCGTGCTGAACCTGGCGCGGTCCTTCGCCGCCGACAGCACCGGTCGCAGCGCCAGCCTTGCGTCGTGATCGAGCTGGCAGGAGGCGACGAGCCGGCCGCGGGCCGGCGCGCGGAACTCCAGCGATGCGGCCGCGCCGAGCGGAACGACGCCGTCGAAGCCGGTCCCGGTCTCACACCCGGCGATGATCGCGGCCAGCCCGGCGGCGTCGATCAGCGCAATCAGACCGCTGGAGTGCAGGGAACCGATGACGTTCGTCATGGCCGGTGGAACGTCCAGCGCGATCTCCGCGGCGCCGTCGGCGGCGCGCAGCACCTCGATACCGAGGCTGCGATGGGCCGGTATCGGCTCGAGCAGCGAGCGGGCCAGCGCGGTGACGTCCACCCGGAACAACCTAATTGCTCCCGGCACGGTCTAACGTGCCGCTGGGTCTGTCGATACGTCAACCCGTGCGAGGGGAGACACCGTGGGTATCGAGTTTCCAGGAGAGTCGGCCGAGTACCGCGCGGCGCGGGACCGGCTGCTGGCGCAGGAGATCGAGTTGCGCCGTGCCACCGAGGAGGTGGCCGCGGCGAGGCGGCGGCTGCCGCCGGGTGGGGTGGTGCCGCAGGACTACGTCTTCCAGGGGCGAGGCGGGCACGGCGAGCCGACCGACGTGCGGCTGTCCGAGCTGTTCGCGCCGGGCAGGGACTCCCTGGTGATCTACAGCATGATGTTCCCCCGCGACCCTGGCGACGATCGGCCTGGCCCCGTCGACGGCCGGACGGCGCAGCTTCCGCTGGTGCAGGGCCCGTGCCCGTCGTGCACCGCGCTGCTCGACCAGCTCGACGGCGCGGTCGAGCACGCCTCGCAGCATGTCAACCTCGCGGTCGTCGGGAAGGCGCCGCTGCCGCACATGCTGACCTTCGCCGAGGAGCGCGGCTGGCGCCGCCTTCGCCTGCTGTCCTCGGTCGGCAACACCTACAACCGCGACTACTTCGGCGAGACGGCGCAGGGCCATCAGCGGCCCATGCTGAACGTGTTCCACCGCGACGGGCAGGCGATCCGCCACTTCTGGGGCTCCGAGCTGCTCTACGCGCCGACCGAACCGGGGCAGGACCCCCGCCACGTCGGCACCATCGAACCGATCTGGAACATCTTCGATCTGACCCCCGCCGGCCGTGGAACCGTCTGGGACGAGCAACTGAGCTACCCTCAGGTTGCCACCGGGAACATCTCCGGCTCGTCGTAGCGGATCAGGCCGTGGCGTAAGGCCGTCATCAGCGCCTGGGCGCGGTTGGTCGCACCGAGCTTGTCGTACAGCCGCGCGACGTAGGTCTTGGCGGTGGACTGGCTGACGAACATGGCGCGCGCGATGGCCGGCACGGAGCGGCCGTCCCGCAGGTGCTGGAGCATCTCGCGTTCGCGGGTGCTGAGCGCGAACCGGCCGTCGGTGTTGCGCCGGCGGGCCAGCGCGTCGACAAGGCCGGCCGCGGTGAACGAGGTCGCCGCGACCGCGGCGTGCCTGATCGCGCCGAGCACCTCGTCCACCGGCGCGGTCTTCGCCACGAAGGCCGACGCGCCGGTGTCCAGCGCGCGGAAGAGCACGTCGTCCTCGCCGCTCGAGGTCAGCACGACGATGCCGAGGTTGGCGTACCGGTCGCGCAGCTCGCGGGCCAGTTGCAGTCCGTCACCGTCGGGAAGGGAGACGTCGATGGTCACCACGTCGGGCCGGGTCAGGGCGATCACCCGCCGCGCCTCGGCAGCCGACCAGGTCTCGGCCACGATCTCGAGGTCGGCGTGCTGCGCCACCAGGCCGGATAACCCGTACCGGGTGAGCGTGTGGCCGTCGATGACGACGATACGGATCGACATTTCTGATCCTTCCGGCTGGCGGCAGGCCGCCCCGTTCGGTCGTACGCTTGCTGACTCAACTTGACTTCGGTTACAGGACGTCACAAGTTACGGCTCATGACGCCCTAACGGGTCAATTTGCGTCAAGCATCCCCGAATGGGGTCTTTCGTCCAGCGGCGCCGGACCGTCGAGCAGCCCGAACACAGACGAAAGGCCGGGCCCGCGACGAGTGCCACGAGCCCGTCCGTGACCAGTAGCCGGATCGGCGCGTGCGCCTACCTACCGCAGGCACACCGTCACGTAGCGCAGCGGCGCGGTCGATTGTGACGTCATGATGGTTGCCCCGAATCAATTTGTCATTCGATTCGAGCTGTCGATTCGTCGACCCGGCTGCCTTACCGAATTCGGTGAAGTCGGGACCTTGGTCCCGCGGCCTTGTCGGGCGAACGTATGACACGCGTCATCCGACCGGCGATCCGTGTCGACCATTGGCCACGCAGACCTGGCCGATCACCCGATTACGGTTGGGCAGCCGGTGACCGAATCTTCTCGTCGTGCAGCTTTCCCATTCGAGGCGAGGAGGTGTCCGATGAACGGGCGCATCCTCACCGTCTTCGCTGCCAAGGGCGGGTGCGGCAAGACCACGCTGGCCACCAACCTGGCCGTGGTGCTCAACGCGGGCGGGGCGCGCCGGGTGTGCCTTGTCGACCTGGACCTGGCGTTCGGCGACGTGGCCAGCATGCTGGCGCTGGAGCCGGCCGGCAGCCTGGTCGACGCTGTCACGGGTGACGGCGGTGGCCGGCTCGACGTCGCGGCGGTCTCGTCGCTGGTGACGCCGATCGGGTCCAACCTGGACGGCGTCCTCACGCCGGTGGTGCCGGGGGACGCCGCGAGGGTGCCGGTGACCCTGGTCGAGGAGCTGCTCGCGATCCTCCCGTCGATCTACGACTACGCCGTCGTCGACACGCCGGCGCAGTTCTCGGCGAACGTGCTGGCGGCGCTGGACAACTCCCATTACCACGTGCTGCTGACCACGCCGGAGCGGCCGGCGCTGCACAACCTGCGGCGCACTCTCGACATGCTCGACATGCTCTCCTACAGCCGGGCCTCGCGGTCGGTCGTGCTCAACCGCTGCGACTCGCGCGTCGGCCTAACCACGCGGGACGTCGAGCGGACCATCAAGGCGCCGATCGCCGGCGAGTTGCCGTCCAGCTGGGACGTCTCGGCCTCGATCAACCGCGGCGTGCCGCTGGCCGCCGCCCAACCCGAGCACCGCTACAGCCAGGCCGTCCGCCGGTTCGTCGAGAGCCACATCACCACGGCGCGGTTCAACACCGGAACGACCGAAACGGGCCGGCCATGGTGAACGTCAACAGCGGCCGCGATCCCCCGGCGTGATTTACGACCCCCGCAGTTTCATCGCTCGCAGTTTCATCCCTCAACCCAATCCCGAACAACCCCAATGAAAAGGAACAGACAATGCTTGAGCGTATCCGTGAGACCCGCAAGAACGAGAACGGCTTCACCCTCATCGAGCTCCTGCTCGTCATCGTCATTCTCGGCGTGCTGTCCGGCATCGTCGTCTTCGCGGTCGGCGGCATCACCGACCGCGGCGAAGTGTCGGCATGCAAGGCCGAGGTCAAGACCATCTCGGTCGCCGAGGAGGCGTACTACGCGAAGACCACGCCGGGTGCATACACCGACCTCGCCGGCCTGGTCACCGCCGGCCTGCTGCGCCCGGGCACGCCGAAGTACGTGGCCACCGCCAGCGGCGCCAACGGCTCGCTGACCCTGGTCGGCACCGCGCCCGCCGGCTGCACCGCCTGATCAACCGTGGGAGGGCCACGAGGGGTGGCCCTCCCCAACCCCTCTGTCTCCTGGAAGGAACCGTCATGGATGAACGACTGGACGCCCTGCTCGGTGAGCTGTGGCGCGCCGGCGGCACGGACCTGCTGCTCACGGTCGGCATCCCGCCGCAGGTGCGGGTGCACGGCGCGCTGCACCCGGTGCCGGGGCAGGACGCTCTGACCGGCCGCGAGATCGACGCGATGCTGGAGTCTCTGCTCACCGCCGAGCAGGCGGCGCAGTGGCACGCACAGCGCGAGTACGACTTCTCCTTCGCCTGGCGGGACAGCGCCCGCATCCGCGGCAACGCGTTCACCCAGCGCGGCGTCACCGCGGTGGCGCTGCGGATGATCCCGACCGACATCCCGACGATGGACGAGCTCGGGCTGCCGCCGGCACTTGGCGAGTTCGCCCGCCGGCACCAGGGGCTGGTGCTGGTCACCGGGCCGACCGGGTCCGGCAAGTCGACCACGCTCGCGGCGGTCATCGACCGGATCAACACCTACCGGGCGTGCCACATCATCACGATCGAGGACCCGATCGAGTACGTGCACGAGCACAAGCGCTCGGTGGTGAACCAGCGCGAGGTCGGCACCGACACCGAGTCCTTCTCCGACGCCCTGCGCAACGCCCTGCGCGAGGACCCCGACGTGCTGCTGGTCGGCGAGATGCGGGACCTGGAGTCGATCCGGTTCGCGCTGACCATCGCCGAGACCGGCCACCTGGTCTTCGCCACCCTGCACACCAACGACACCGCGCAGTCCCTCGCGCGGATCATCGACGTCTTCCCCGCCGAGCAGCAGGCCCAGGTGCGGGTGCAGCTGGCCGCGGCGCTCACCGGGATCGTCTACCAGCGGCTGCTGCCGCGAGTCGGCGGCGGGCTGGTCGCCGCGTACGAGGTGCTGGTGGCCGACACCGCGATCCGCAACCTGATCAAGGAAGGCAAGACCCACCAGCTTCGCAACTCGCTGGTCACCGGCCAGCGGCAGGGCATGGTCACGTTCGAGCAGTCGCTGTCGGCGCTGGTGCGGGGCGGCCAGGTGACCTATGAGGACGCGGTCGCCCGCAGCCTCTACCCGAAGGACGTCGAAGCGACCCCACGACCGCGGATGAGCGTGAGCGCATGAAGCTGCGACCAAGACAAGAGGCACGGCCGGCGCCGCAACGCCCGGCCACCCCGCCGGCGCTGGCGACATCAGCCGCCGCGACAGGAGACCTCGGCGGCTTCCCCACCGCCTCGGTGGACCTGCGCACGGTGACCCCGGACCCGGCCGCGACGGCGCTGCTCGACGAGGCAACGGCCCGCGAGCTGGTCGCCATCCCGCTGTCGGTCGGCCCGAGCGGCGTGGTCGTCGCGATGGCCGACCCGTCGGCGGCCAACCAGCTACGGCTGCGGCAGGCCGTCGGCCGCCCGGTGGTGGCGCGGCTGGCGCCGGCCGCGGACATCCTGCTGGCGATCGGCAACACCTACCGCGCACTGGCCGGCATCGAGTCGAGGGTGAAGGCGTTCGAGGCCCGCGACTCGATGCGCAGGGACGCCGCCCGCGCCGAGGCCGTGGTGGCCAGCGACGACGCCCCCGTCGTCCAGGTCGTCCAGCTCGTCATCACCCAGGCGCTGCGGGACAGGGCCTCCGACATCCACGTCGAACCGCAGGGCGAGCGGCTGCGGGTGCGCTACCGCATCGACGGGGCGCTGCACGACGTCGCCGACCTGCCCGCATCCATCGGCCCCGCGGTGGTGAGCCGGATCAAGATCCTCGGCGGGATGAACATCGTCGAGCGGCGCCGCCCGCAGGACGGCCAGATCAGCATGGACGTCGAGGGCCGTGCCGTCGACATCCGGGTATCCACGACCGCGGTGGTCGGCGGTGAGAAGGTCGTGCTGCGGCTGCTGGACAAGAGCCGCCCGCTGTACCGCCTCGAGCAGCTCGGCATGCCGCACGACATGGCCGGCAGGTACTCCGCGCTGCTGCGCTCGCCCTACGGCATGGTGATCTGCGCCGGGCCGACCGGCAGCGGCAAGACGACCACGCTGTACGGGTCGCTCGGCGAGATCAACACGCCGGACCGCAACATCATGACCATCGAGGACCCCGTCGAGTACACCTTCCCCTCGATCAACCAGATCCAGATCAACGAGCAGGCCGGCATCACCTTCGCCGGCGGCCTGAGGTCGATCCTGCGGCAGGACCCCGACGTCATCCTGGTCGGCGAGGTGCGCGACGTCGAAACCGCGCGGATCGCCGTGCAGTCCGCGCTCACCGGCCACTTCGTGCTGTCCTCGCTGCACGCGACGGACGCGCCGTCCGCGCTGCACCGGCTGCTGGACATGGGGATCGAGAACTTCCTGATCGCCTCCTCGGTCACCACGGTGCTCGCCCAGCGCCTGGTGCGCCGGGTGTGCACGCACTGCCGGGAGCACTACCGGCCATCGCCGGAGGAGCTGGCGTTCCTCGAGGCCATCGGCGGCCAGCCACCGGAGGGCTACCTGCGTGGCGCCGGCTGCAACTTCTGCGCGCACACCGGCTTCCTCGACCGGACCGGGGTCTACGAGATCATGCCGGTCACCGACGCCATCCGCGAGCTGATCCTAGACCGCGCGCCGCACGGCGAGATGCGCAAGGCCGCCCGCTACGAGGGCATGCGCACCCTGCAGGAGGAGGCCGTCCGCCTCGTGCACGCCGGCGTCACCACGCTCGCCGAGGTCATGCGTTCCATCTACCTGGTAGGGAGCTGACAATGACGAGGTTCGCCTATGTCGCGATGGCACCGGACGGGCAGCTCACCAGTGGCGTGCAGAAGGCCGCCAACCGGGAGGCCGCCGAGCTGGCGCTGTACGAGCAGGAGCTGCGCGACATCCGGGTCACCGAGCGCAGGAGCCTGCTGAAGGCCGAGCTCACCGCGCCGAGGGTCAAGCGGGAGGCGGTCATGCACCTGTCCCGCCAGCTCGGCGCGTTCATCAGGGCCGGCCTGCCGCTGATCGACGCGGTCCACACGCTCGGCGCGGAGGCCGAAAACTCCTCGGTGCGGCGCATGATGCGCGAGGTCGAGGATGGGCTGCGCGGCGGCGAGAAGCTGTCCGACTGCTTCGACCGGCACCCGAAGATCTTCCCGGAGTACTACCGCGGCATCCTGCGCTCGGCCGAGCTGAGCGGGCAGCTCGACACCGTCATGGAGCAGCTTGCCAAGTACCTGGAGCGCGATCTCGAGGCCCGCCGGAAGATCAAGGCCGCGATGATCTACCCGGCGATGATCGCGGCGATGTCCGTGGTCACCGTGGTGGTGCTGGCCAGCTTCGTGCTGCCGCGGTTCAAGGAATTCTTCGCCAGCCTGCACGCCGAGCTGCCGCTGCCGACCCGGATGCTGCTGGCCGTCACCGACTTCCTGTCGAACTGGTGGTGGGCGCTGCTGGCCGGGCTGGTGACGGTCGCGGTGGTCGTGGCGGCCGCGCTGCGCACCGAGGCCGGCCGCTACGCCAGGGACCGGATCGTCCTCAAGGTGCCGGCGCTCGGGCCGACGGTGCGGTTCGCGCTGGTCGAGCGGTTCTGCCGGATCCTGTCTTCGATGGTGGGCGCCGGGGTGGCGCTGCCTGAGGCGCTGCGGGTGGCCACCGAGTCGCTGCGCAGCCTGGTGTTCATGCGGGCGCTGTCCCGCGTCGGCGAGGCGCTGCTGGAAGGCGAGGGCCTGGCCGCACCGCTGGCCGCCACCGCGCTGTTCCCGATGACCGCGGCGCAGATGATGCGCGTCGGCGAGGAGACCGGCACGCTGGACGCCCAGCTCGAGGTCGCCGCCCGCTACTACGAGGGCGAGCTGGACTACAAGCTCAAGAAGCTGATCTCGCTGTTCGAGCCCGCCGTGATCATCGTCATGGGCCTGGTCGTCGGGTTCGTCGCGGTGGCCCTGGTGTCGGCCATGTACGGCATCTTCAACCAGGTGAACGTCTGATGGGCACCCGGCCCGGCCGGCGTGCGGCGGCAGACGACCGCGGCGAGAGCCTGCTCGAGGTGCTGATCGCGGTGACGATCATGGGTCTCGCGATCGTCGCGATCGTCGGCGGCCTTGTCACCGTCGTCCTGATCTCGGGCATACACCGGCAGCAGGCCACCGCCGGCGCCACCGTCCGCGACTACGGGGAGGCCATCGAGAGCGCCGTCGCCGGCGGCGGTTACGCCACGTGCGCCACCGCGGCCAGCTACGCCTCGCCGGCCGGCTTCGGCACCCCGAGCGGCTACGCGAAGTCCGTGGTCGCCGGCTCCCTGCGGTACTGGAGCGGCGGCGCCTGGCAGACCGGCTGCACCACCGACACCGGCCTGCAGCAGCTCACCATCCAGGTTGCCAGCGACGACGGCAGGGCCACCGAGCGGCTCGTCGTCGTCCTGCGCAAGCCGTGCAGACTCTCGGACTCGCCATGCTGACGCTCGTGAGTGGTAAATGGTGCCAGAACACCATTTACCACTCACGACGCCTGACCAGGTCGGATGCCGGCTTCACCCTCGTCGAGCTGCTGCTCGTGATCGTGATCCTCGGCGTGATCACCATCCCGCTCGGCAATGTGATCATCGCGGCGCTGCGCAACCACCAGGCCACCTCGGACCGCCTGGAGCTCTCGCACGACGCGCAGATCAGCGCCGCGTACTTCGCCCACGACGTGGCGACGGTCGGGGTGCGCGACTACAGCACGCCACCGCCGCCGAACTCCGGCCCGCCGTACCGGCCGTCGGTCCAGCTCGACGCCGCATACGACGCCGCCGGCACGGTGTGCGGCACCGCGGCCACACCGGCGGCGAAGCTGCGCCTGCTGTCGGACAACTGGGACGGCGCCGCCACCCCGCCAACGGTGGGCACCGACGTCGTCGCCTACTACCTGGCCGGCAGCGAGCTGCACCGGATGAAGTGCGCCGGCTCGTCCACACCGGCCTCCGACGTGGTGCTCGCCCACCACGTCGACGCCGCGACGCTGACCGTGGCCTGCTCGAGCACCTGCGACGCCGCGGCCGTCCCACAGCAGGTGACGCTGTCCTTCTCGGTCACCCTGCCGAGCGTCGGCGGGTACCCGATCACCCTGAACGGCCAACGGAGGCAGACATGAGGCGCCGGCTGCAACTACGGGCCACGCTGGCCGACGACCGCGGGACGTCGCTGGTGCTGGTGCTCGTCATCGTCACGGTGCTCTCCGTCGGGCTGGCCGCGCTGCTGTCGCTGGCCGACACCAGCCTGCGCACCACCGTCGGGCTGCGCGGCCAGGCTGCCGACGTGTACAACGCCGACGGCGCGATGCAGGCCGCGATCAACGGCATCCGCAACAGCGGCTACAACAACGCGACCGGCCAGAGCTGCTTCGGCGGCTCCGACACGCTGTCGCTGCCGAACTTCTACGGCGCGGACTCGGCGGCGGTGAGCTGCACCGCCGACCCGGCCAAGGTCCTGATCCAGTGCCCGTCGCTGAGCCAGTGCAACCGGCCGGGCAACGCGATCCTGACCCTCGGCAGCGTCGCCGGCGAGGACGGCGTGAACATCCAGCAGCCGACCGGCTCGTCCTTCCGGGTGCACGGCGTGGTGTTCTCCAACTCGACCATCGACATCGTCAACGGCAGCCTGAACACCAACACCAGGGTGTACGCCCGCGGCGGGTGCGCCGGCACGATCGTCAGCACGCCGCCGGCGTGGTGCAACTACGGCACCACCCCGAACGTGCTCGGCGACGACCCGAACTACCCGCCGGCCGCCAGCACCGTGCCGGTGCGCCGGGCGCTGCCGGCGTGCACCACGGCGAACTCGGTGGTCACGTTCGAGCCCGGCTACTACGACGACGCGCACGGGCTGTCGGCCATGATGGACGGCAACAGCCCATGCCGGCACAGCACGTGGTGGTTCAAGCCGGGCACCTACTACTTCGACTTCCACAACAGCGGCGCCAACGCCAACCCGCTGCTCAACTCCGGCGGCGGCAACGTCTGGACGGTCGACGACGGCTACCTCGTCGCGGGCACGCCGGTCGACGCGGCCGGTGCGGTGATCGCCTCGCCGCCGGTGCCGGCCACCATCCCCGGCTCGTGCAACAACCCGATCAGGAGCGCCGGCGCGGTCGGCGTGCAGTTCATCTTCGGCGGCGACAGCCAGTTCGCCGTCAAGACCGGCCAGGTCGAGATCTGCGGCACCTACAGCGCCAACAAGCCACCGGTCGCCGTGTACGGCCTCAAGTCCGGCGCGGAGACCACGACGACCAGCACGCTCGGGATGAGCAGCACCAACGGTGTGGTCGCCACCGGCGACTTCGCCAACGCCGACAAGATCGTCGACATCGACGGCCTGTACGCGAGCTGGGCCAAGAACAGCAGCAACAGCCAGACCGGGACCGTCACGGTCAAGGGCTACGCCCCGCCGTCCGCCATCCCGGCCGGCTCGATCCTGCAGTCCGCGAGGCTGCGGGTGGTGCACGCCAACACCGCCAGCTCCGTCAAGGACGCCCTCACCGTTCAGATCGACCCGACCGGCGGAGCCTCCATCCCGGTCGGCGTCCCCTCCTACGACGTCGGCGGCAACCCCGACACCTGGCACGACGACTGGATCGCGATACCCCAGGCCACCACGGGAGAGCTGGCGAGGCTGGTGTACGCCGGCACCTTCACCGGCGCGCAACTGAAGTACTCCGCGGCCGTGAAGCACGCCGGCGAGGAGCGGGTCGACGCCATCCAGCTCGAGCTCAGCTACACGGCGCCGGCCTTGCGGGCCGGCAGCGGCTGCGTCGTCACCGGGCCGTACACCGGCCTCGGCAACGCCTCGACGTGCGCGCTGGTCAGCACCGTCAACAATGCCGGCAACCGCTTCTACGTGCAGGGCACCACCTACGCGCCGCGGGCCGTGCTGGACGTCACCCTGAACAACGTCGCCGAGCAGGTCTTCCGCTTCGGGGTGATCGCCCGGTCGCTGTGGATCAAGGAGACCGGCAGCTTCTCCTACGCCGGGCCGGTGATCGAGGTGCCCGACGACTCGCCAGGGTTCGTGTTCAGCATCTACCTCAGCGTCTACGTCTGCCCCGGCGCCGGCAGCTGCGCGCCGAGCGGGCAGCCCGTGCTGAGCTCGAAGGTGGCCTACGTGGACGCCGACCCGGTGACACCCGTCCCAGGCCAGCGCCAGGTGGTCGTGCTGAGCTGGTCAACCCCACACTAATCGGGCGACCGGCTCGGCCACGAACATCGCCAGGATCGCGGCGGCGATCATGAACGGGCCGAACGGCAGGGCGGTCTTGCGGCCGCCGCGGCCGCTCGCGATGACGGCGAGGCCGACCGCGCTGCCGAGCACGAAGGCGCCGAAGGCGCCGATCAGCAGGGTGGACCAGGACAGGTAGGCGAGCACACCGCCGACGATGCCGGCGAGCTTGACGTCGCCGAACTGCATGCCGGCCGGGTAGGCCAGCGCGACCGCGAGGTAGCAGCCCAGCAGCGCCGCCGCGCCGATGGCGGCCCTGGCCAGCGACCACCAGTGGTGCTGCCACACCGCCGACCCGGCCAGCAGCGCCGCCAGCACCGGGTAGGACGGCAGCACGATGGAGTTCGGCAGCCGGCGGACGTCCAGGTCGATCAGCGCGAGCGCAATGCCGGCGGCCGCGAAGTACAGGTAGGCCGGCAGCGCGCTGAGCAGGTGCAGCTGGCTCAGCCGCAGCGCCACCGCGGGGAAAACCAGCCCGGTGGCCGCCTCGACGAGCGGGTAGCGGCCGCCGATCGGC
>Ga0184609_10000438_pt1 | contig 12053 bp, 9 predicted proteins | sample PLM1_60_coex_FD_133165 | JGI IMG/M metagenome (GOLD analysis project Ga0184609, IMG submission 133165) | Groundwater sediment microbial communities from an aquifer in East River, Colorado, USA - PLM1_60_coex | ecosystem: Environmental > Terrestrial > Soil > Riparian zone | place: USA: East... | reverse complement strand
CATCTAGGTAAGAGAATCATATTTGATAACTTCAAATCCTAACTGTTCCAGTTTATTAATTTCTGGCGTTCTTTCTAAATGCCAAGATTTCTATCCATCTCCATACTTAATGAAATCGTTATCCTGTCTAACCCTGTCCGATATCTAGAGGGATCATACCAGTTTTCCTTCTCATTCATATTGGTTCGTAAGCATACCGTACTCTTTTAGGAGCTCCCAAAAATTCGTAAACTATTGTCTATCATCTAGCATTCAATGTATGTTTGCATTTGAAAAGCTCACATCAATTTGTATTGGTAGAATTACTTGGAGAAATGTCGACATAAATGACTTCAAAATTTTTAACTTAGCTAGATTTTTTCTTGCTTATGAACCCATAGTGGGATCTATGTCTGCGACATAATCAAATCTTACGGGAACTTTACCGAAAATAAGGTTGATTAGTCTGCCTGACCACTAACTTCATCTGAAACAACTTCGTTTCCGTCTCATTTATCCCATTCCAGAACCTCGAGGCCATGATTCTTGGATGGCCGATTGACTATACCATGATGACGTATCCCAATGATTACCGAATTTATCAAACAACTAGAATTCGATGCCTACCCGCCGGAAATTATGTATAGTTGCCTATTAATACACTGAAAAATACGCTCGAATGAGCCAGAAATGCAGTCAGCTCATGACTGAATGAGTTCAAATAAATTCTGCATAGAAATCGGAATCTTTTGCAACCTCTTATAACAAGTATATCTTTTTATCAAGCATTGTCCCCAAAATAACTATTAGGTTGAAAGGGGTTTAGTCAGATTTTATGGGATTTAAAATGCGATATTTAGAACTCAAAAGAAAAGTAAGGGATGTAAGAATGCTTGCAATCCAAGCTATAGCAGAGGCAGGTTCCGGTCACCCGGGGGCGTCATTTTCAGCTGCTGAAATAATGGGTGCCCTCTACTTCCATAAGATGAGGCATGACCCATCTCGACCATTGTGGGATGACAGGGACTATTTCATAAACTCTAAGGCACATTCCGCTCCAGGATTCTATGCTGCCCTTGCTGTCGCTGGTTACATAGATTTCGAAGAAGTGAAGACATTGAGAAAACTTGGGTCCCGCCTTCAGGGCCATCCAGTTAGGTATTCAGAATTACAGAAACATCACAGCTTTCCGGGTATTGAATATTCAGGTGGATCTGAAGGTATCGGATTATCCGTCTCTATAGGCATAGCAATTGCCAAGAAATCCGATGGTAAGCGAAATCGAATTTATACGTTGATTGGAGATGGAGAATCAAATGAAGGACAGATTTGGGAAGCTGCCATGTCGGCCCCGAAGTTCAGGCTTAACAACCTTGTCACAATTTTGGATAGAAACAAGATACAGCAAGACGGTTTCACTGAAGAAATAATGCCACTCGACCCTGTTCGCGACAAATGGATGGCATTTAACTGGAATGTTTTTGAGGTTGACGGACACAAGATTGAGCAGTTAATTGATGCATTGAACAGAGTTGAGAGGTTAGAGGACAAACCGTCAATTATTATAGCCAATACTGTGAAAGGGAACGGTATAAAACATATGGCAAACAACCCGCAATGGCATGGAAGGGCACCGCCAAGGAAACATACGCCTATACTGTTAGAAGAACTGCAAAGTGAGGTTATGATCGCTCCATCGATTATTGCAGGAGAACGAGAAAATTATGAAGAAAAGGTACGTAAGGCAGAACGTGGAGGTGCTGATCTCATTCATCTTGATGTTATGGATGGAAAATTTGTTCCAAATACAACATTTTTTGCTAACAAAATAAGGGATCTTCGAAAAATTACGAGTCTGCCTTTTGATGCCCACTTAATGATCGAAGAACCACTGAAACATATTCAAGATTACATCGAAGCACGCTGTGACATAATAACCATCCATGCCGAGGTCTGTAATGAAGGTGAATTTCTAGACATAAACGAAAATCTACTAAAAGCTGGGATTAGTCCTGGCGTCGCAATAAATCCTGATACAAAATTTCCATCATGGCTGTATAAACATCTTGATAGAATAGATGTTGTAATAATAATGTCAGTTAATCCAGGATTTGCAGGTCAAAAGTTCATCCCCGATAGTCTTGACAAAATGGCCGAAATATCTAAAGAATTGAAAAAGCACAATTATCATGGCTACATTGAAGCGGACGGTGGTATAGACGCAACAAACCTCCAGCAAGTTTTTGACGCGGGAGCTAGGATAATGGTTGCAGGGAATGCAGTATACGGGTCTGCAGATATAAATTCCAATATAATCCAATTAAGACATAAGGCAAATGTTGCACTAGAAAGAAAATTATTGGAAATTGCAACTATAAAGGATATTCGTAATGACTGGATGAAAACACGTAAACATATATTGATTCCATTGGCAAATGAGTTGGGAATAGAGGAGGAACTCCATGCAATTAAGTAGTGAAAGGAAGCTTGCAGACATGAGATCTGCCTATGGTGACGCTCTAATTGAACTTGGACTAAATGATCAGAATGTTGTTTGTGTCGGAGCCGATACTACTGATTCACTCAAAACAAAAAAATTTGGAGATAAATTTCCAACAAGATTATATAATGTTGGCATAGCTGAGGCCAATCTTGTATCGATAGCGGCTGGTCTCTCTATTGCAGGAAAAGTAGTGTTTGCCAGTACATATGCAGCATTTTTACCGGGAAGATGTCTTGACCAAATTCGCAATACAATATGCTATCCCTTTCTTAATGTTAAACTCGTGGTTTCACACGCAGGACTCACTGTCGGACCTGATGGGGCATCGCATCAACAAATTGAAGATATATCTATTATGAGAACAATACCAAATATGAGAGTACTAGTACCATGTGATGCAATAACCGTAAAACATTTGATACCACTTATTGCTAAAACTCCCGGCCCTTTTTATATGCGTCTAGCACGGCCGTCAAGCAACTTGGTGTATGATGAACATGTGAATTCCTTTGAGATTGGAAAAGCAAGTGTTCTTCGGGATGGCTCTGACGCAACTATTATTGCTTGCGGTCTTATGGTTACAGAAGCGCTCAAGGCTGCAGAAATACTTCAAAGAGATTACAGTCTATGTTGTAGAGTAATAGACATGTATTCAATCAAACCAATAGACGCTCAAATAATATATCAAGCGGCGATAGAAACTGGACTCATAATAACTATCGAGGAACATAATGTAATTGGCGGACTTGGCAGTGCGGTTTCAGAAGTTACGTCAGAAAATTATCCTGTTCTGGTAAAGAGAATGGGTGTCTCTGATATATTTGGTGAGTCTGCACGTGATGAGGAAATAGAGGAACTGCTGGATAAATACGGTTTAACTTCCAATCATATCGTGGAAGTAGTTCTTGAAACGAGGAGAAAAACAAAGAAATGAAGATCTTTCTTGATACTGCAAATATCGAATCCATAAAACGGTATAATGATATGGGGGCGGTTGATGGAGTAACTACAAATCCTACTCTTTTGTCTAAAGAAAAAGGACATCCGGCAGAAATTATGAGAGAAATCACGAAGCTTATCAAGGGTCCTGTCAGCCTTGAAGTCGTTGGTATAGAAACGGACGGAATGATAGAAGAAGCACATCGATTAACAAAGTTTGGTCCTAATGTAGTTGTAAAAATTCCAATGATCCCTGAGGGACTGAAAGCAGTTAGACAGCTACGTGAAGAGGGCATTAAGACAAATGTTACGCTAATCTTTTCATCAAATCAAGCTCTCCTTGCAGCCAAGGCAGGAGCTTCTTATGTAAGTCCGTTTATCGGAAGAATTGATGATATTGGCCATGATGGCATGGTAATCATCAAAGAAATAGTCCAGATTTTCGCTAATTATAAATTTGACACAGAAGTTCTAGTCGCAAGCGTAAGGCACCCAGTTCATGTAGTAGAAGCTGCAAAAATTGGAGCGCACATTGTAACTTTGCCACCCGAGATACTGGGTAAGATGATGTTGCATCCGCTAACAGAAAAGGGGCTGAATTCCTTTCTATCTGACTGGGAGAAGATCACTAAACAATATCAAGTTACTTTCTAAACAGATCGATCCATCGTTAAATCTGTAACAGAGACAATACCTTACGGGGGATATCCTGTAGTCTGCTTACAGCCAAAGTTTTTTCAAATTCCAAACCTTTTAGGTTTTGTCCAATATTCACTGCATTATTGACATTTTTGCCTAGTCCTATCCCCACCATGCGTATTCCCATCATCTTGTAACTGGTAACTGCTGATCTTACTGCCCCGTAATCGGCCGGTTCTCCATCAGTAAGTGTTATCAAGATATCTGGCCTGAACATTTTCATTACTGGCAACAACAGGTTATAGATCTCCGCGAGGGGTGTCCCTCCACTTGCCTTGATCTGAGCTAAATTCCGCGCATTAATAGAGGACCATTTTTCTTCAGGTCGTTTTATGATCCAACATTTAACCTTCCTCTCCTTGGTGCTGAACGCGTAGACGGCAAAATTAACTCCGATGAATTTTAAAGATTCACACAAAGCTATGGTAGCCTTTTTGTATTCGATCTCTTCATCCTCGATACTACTGGAGTGATCGAGCAAAAGAGCAATTTTTGTTTTGACAGAGAGTTTGAAGTCGGTGAAAAAGGGTTTGGGTTGTGATTCCAATACTGCATCAGTGTCCAAATCATCTCCTCTTTCATCATGCATTTCAATCCATCCACTCTTCCAATATCTTACCGCAGCCTTCAGTCTTGTAATAAGATCGTTATCGTATATGGCTCTCTCATCAACGGCTAGACTATCTGGCGCAGACAAACCAAATTCTTCCAAGCTCGCATAACCTTTACTTTCCGAACGCTTACTTTCTCGTGCTAAACTTTCAAATTCCTTAAGCAGCTGGGCTCCGTCGACTATGGATTTCACAATCTGGCCATCTTTTTCCTTGTTTTTTGTCTTGACTATTCTTTCGACTTGTTTCATTAAGTCGCTTTGAGAAAGCGAGAGGCCGATTCTCGATCTGGGGGCAATTAGAGGAATAGTTATCAATGGATTTATCTGAAGTAATTTGACAATTTGTGGAACCTGTTGCTCTATCCAATCAGTACTCCGATTATTGTAAAGGGCATCTTTAACCACGGCATTGGCAAAATCAACAGCCTTGTGCACGCGTTCTAATTCACCTCCAAATAATTCTCCTTTTATGTATCCTGTCAGCAGGTATTGAGAAAACGCTTCAATGATCTTTTGTTTGCCGTATAATGCATTTAGTAGAGGTCGAGATAACCACGAAATTCCCTCATTGAATATAACCTCGTTTTCCATACCTTCCCATTCCCCAAGACCCAGAATCTCGATTCTCTTGCTTTCTAAAGTATTGAGGATAAATCCAAAGGCGAGGTCATAGCTGAGAACTTTGGTAGAATATGCGATCCTCATTGATTCATACCATAGTGCCGCCCTCCATTGTCTGTATTTCTGAAATTCAGTTCCCAGATAATAATTCAGGGAAGGTAAAGAGATTGTGAAGTTTTGAATGTTGACAAAGGGTATGGCGCCATCTTTCAGTGTGACGATAGTGTTGGGATTTCCAGACCAACGTCTCGCTAAAAAAGTACCTATATTAATAAGAACATCATTGCGCATCACAAAGCGTTGTTTATAATCAACTGACAATTCAGGAAGCGAATATAGAGGTTATCATGTCCATGACTTTCCTATATTCCACCTCACCCCACTGCTCATAAACATTGGCATATATCACCTCTGCAGCTTCCTTTGCTGTAACACCTTCTCTTATGAGCTTTGCAAACGCAATTGATTCCCTAAGGCTGGGACTATAGTAAAGCTCTTCAAGAGAAGCAGCTTCTCTTAAACCGTTTGCCAACTTGAACGCACGTTCTAGCTCTCTTTCTTCAAGAGTAGTAACACTAACATGATTTTTTACAATTTGCATTTCGATATCCTTCGGGGGATAGTCCAGTCTAATTCTTACAGGAAACCGGCTCAATATCTGGGGTGGAAGTTCTTTGGTGCCTGCGTGGGACAATGGATTTATCGTTGCTATAACAAACCAATCTTGGGAGGCCTTTATTACTTGTCCCTCTGCCTCTTTCAAAATGATTTGACGTCTGTCATCGAGTGCCTCATCAAGGCGTAAGAGGACATCAGCTTCAGCAGCGTTTAATTCATCCAAATAAAGAATTCCACCATTTTTCATTGATTTGATCAATATCCCTTCTACAAAACTGATCTCCCCCTGATTCATTGTTTTAGAGCCAACTAAATGAGATTCCCTTGTTCGAAGACTGAAGTTAACAGAATGAAGCTCTTTGTGGAGATCCGATGTGAATTTCCTAACAAGACTAGTCTTTCCTGTTCCTTTAGGACCAATTATAAGTACAAATAAGGAAGCTTTGTGAGCCTTCCTTAATATGTTAAATGAGTTATTCCAATCCAAGTAAATCATATCTGTATTGGCCATCATCGTAAGTCAGTTCCTCGTGTTGTAAATAAAAACTAATGGTATAAACTATGTATGCGAGGATAGGATGATTTTCTTGTTATTTAAGTAGTCAGTGAGCAGTATTTTGTCAATGTCTGCAGGGTTAATGTAGTAAGAGCGGCCTTTGACTAATCTCTCTAATTCGTTAACATAGCTCAGCAGAGAATCTTCTTCGCTGATCATGATGGTGTCAATTTCAATGCCTGTGTTACGGCACTTCCTCGCCTCTAGAATGGTTTTTTCTCCAATGTACTGATCAACTTGTCTGTACCGATAGCACAGATATACTGTTCTGCCAGATGATGTATCAAGCACCATGTCCAGATTTTTCTTTATTGCATTTAGTGTCTTTGTTTCAGGAGCATAAAATTGAGAATATGGTCTTTGGGACAATATTTTTTCTCTTTCATCAGGGGTATCGACAAAGCAGGCACTAGGATGTCCATCAGTGACCATTACTATTCGTTTGTTAACTGATCCGTCTTTTTGGAGTACCTTTCTCGCTAATCTAAAAGCGGCCTGATAATTTGTGTAGTGTAAGAAATCTGACCCGGGTTCAAATGTCTTAAGATATGGTATATCAAATGGGGACACTTTTGAAGCTAAGGCTCCAAATCCAATTATGTAAATTGAATCAGATGAAAAGTATTTTTGGTTTAGAAAATACAAACTCCATAAAGCACGTTTTGCTGCTTCAATTCTGCTCATGTCTCCATACATCGTAGAATATCTCATTGTAGAACTAAGGTCGATACAATATACAACAGACATTCTAACGTCTTGTTTCGTTTCGTATTCCTCTAGGTCATCTATCGTAATTTCCACAGGGATGGAGATCTTCTGTTTTGTTTTAGACATTCTCTCTATCGCATTCAACATGCTCTTCGGTACATTTAGGAGTCTGATGTCGTTTCCAGCCTCATACTTTTTAGTGGTATCGAAGAGTAACGAACCACTTCCAACATGTGTGGTTTCATGCATACCAGAATCTGCATTTTTCAGTGCCTTCATTACGTCATGAAGTAACCTTCCTCCTACTGCTAGAAATCCTTTTTTACTCAGCCATTTACTGGAATCCTTCAAATATCCCCTACGCTCAAGCTCTGCGATTATGGATACCGAGGTTTGACTAGCATCCATTGTTGAATCATTGTACTTTTGGTTTACATTTGTTCCACCATTGTCTGAATATCCCATTTGCTCCCTTGTAGCCTGTAGCTTTGTTTCAATATCATCAAGGCTGGGTGCTTCATCTCTCATTATCTCTCGACCAATTAATTCCAAGTATTTGTTCAGCAAATTGTTGGGAATAGAATCTTGTGATCCCTTACTATCGTAATTATTACTGTATTCTGATTCTTTCAATAATTTACTGATGCCGAAATAAGTGAATCTCTTGATACTTTCCTCGTAGTTAAACGCTGACGCTGGAGCTGACATACAATCCGTCCTTTCGTTCTATTAACGGTGGATCTATGAATCTGAGGCCTTCCAAAACCAATTCTGCCACAGATGCAGTAAATTCTGAATCGTTCTGTTTGCCTGTGGAGATGTATGGCATTTCTATTCGATGTTTTTTTGCGTTTTCCTCAAACCGTTTTTGCTCTTCAAAAACTTTTCTTGATACTATTCCTACGATCTCTTTTAATACTGGAAATTTTTCTATTTGCAATTCATAACTTTGGATAGAGGCATTATATCCTCCCGGAATGTCTTGCGAGGCTTGAAAATTTCTACCATCCTTGAATTCATCCTTTAATCTCATAAGTTTTTCAGGCTGAATATCTGTAAGATACGATGTAGAGATCTTCTTTATTGCCTCTAAGATGATGGAATCCAATATCTTTTTTCTATTCTCAAATGTATCATCAATTTCAGCTAGCTCGAACTTTGCCGTCTGATGGATACAATGAAGGTCACTGAATCTGGGAATTACCCTAGCCACGTAGAGAAATCCCCGTGTCCTTTCAGCCTCAGATACTACTATCTCAAAGGAATGTATAGACATCCTCACGCTCACTCCTTTGTCATGATTGATTTCTGAGTGCGCACGTGCTATGTGTGAAATTTCGGAAAGGGTTTGCAGAATATAGACTGGAACGAACACATTGGTTAGATCAAAGACCCGTGACTCTTGAACGATAATCAACATTTCATCTAAAGGTGTTCTAGGATAATGTGTAGTTATGTGACTTCGAAGTCTGTCATACAGAGGTTCAATAATTTTTCCAGAATGTGTATAATCAACAGGATTTGCGGTAGCTATGATTTTTGCATCCGGTCTAAATTCAACCGGATAAGATCCTGTTGTGAATTTACCTTCTTGAAGAACACTCAGTAATGCTACCTGTTTCCTGGGATCCAATACGGGAATCTCGTCTATGCATAGTATCCCATGTCTGGCCTGGAGAAGCTGGCCTGGAGAATATGATTCCATGCTATAAATCTCGACTCCTCTTTTGGCGATCTTAATTGCATCAATTTGTCCCACCAGATCTTTTACCGAAATGTCGGGTGTAGCCAATATATATTTAAACCTGGAATGACCGTCAATCCAATCGATTTTGGTGTCAAGCTTGTTGTTTCTAATAATGTTTTCACATTCAATAGACACAGAAAATTCTGGCTTAGTTCGAATTACATCTTTATCACCGAGTAAAGCAACTAATTCAGGCTCAGGAATTAAAGTCGGAACATCATTAGTAATTGTTCCCCTGACAACAGGAATAGGTGATAATAAACTCTGCGCGATAGTTTCAGCTATTTTCGTCTTGGCTTGGCCTATCTGTCCTACTAAAAGGATATCGTGCCCGGAGAGTATAGCTCTATTTAAGGAAGGAACTACTTCATTATCATATCCTATAATTCCAGGGTAGGGAGCCTCCCCTCTTTTTAGTTTGCTTATTAAGTTATTACGAAGCTGTTCCTCCACTGCAAAATGCTTGTAATTAATTCCTAATAGGTCGCCAAGAGTCTTAATGTCATGGTAATTTTCTGGTAGACCAGGACTTGACGAGGTGTAATTTGGATTCGAAGAATAACTCTTATGAACAATTTCATAAAAATCGTCAGAAATCAATCATGCATCTCTCTTGGTTTGCAAATTTAAAGGTTTCAAACATCTATTTCAAAATAATACCTTCTTAAACATCTTCATGCTTCCAGTTTTATATTTATTATTAGTAACAATTTTTGTGCGAGCCCAAATTAAACGTTGGTCTTGAGGTCAATACATTTATAATTATCGTATTATTTAGCTTGTTTCGTCGGTAGAATGATCTAATATAAAATAAATTCCATTTCCCATCATATTAATACCATAATCGTTAGAAACAATTTAGAACCTTCGGTATTTTCTGAGGTTATGCTGTTCTACCAAAGTCATTACTTTTTCACTAGTTGTTAGGATGATCCAGTCAACATCATAAACGCATTCAAGATAAATGATGCCAGCATGGTTTTTATTGCGGAATATTAGTTTATTGCACCGTTGTCGGTAGCCGAGTATAAACATATCCTTAGAATTGCAGGCAAGGATATCGAGGGAGGTAAGAAATTAATTGTTGCTTTAAGTCAAGTTAGAGGTTTAGGTTATAATCTTTCTCAGGTGATAGTTCAATCGTTAAACATTAACCCAAATATGAGAGTTGGGTTCTTGAGCGAGAGAGAAATAGCAGACATTGAAACAGCTATTAGGAATCCAGCTCAAATTGGTGTTCCAAGCTTCTATCTCAATAGGCGTAAAAACATGGATACGGGCTTGGACACACACCTTCTGACTTCAGATCTTGACTTTACTATATCCAATGATATCGAAAGAGAAAAGACTGTGTATAGTTGGAGAGGTTACAGACATATGTTTGGACTGAAAGTTAGAGGACAGTGTACCCGAACATCTGGTAGAAAGGCCGGAGCTGTTGGAGTAAAGAAATTGCCTAAGCCTGGTCCTGCCGGTGCACCTGGAGCTCCCGCAAAAGAAACGCCTCCTGTGAGCGGAACAAGTGCACCAAAAGCTGCGCCTGAAAAAGTGGAGCCATCAAAATAGTCGTGGTTTAGAATGGGAGATCCAAAAAAACCTAAAAAAAGCTATAGACGTCCGAGACGTATCTGGACCTCAGATCAGCTTAGTTCGGAGCTCTATGTAGTTGGTTCCTATGGCCTGAGAAATAAGAAAGAATTATGGAAAGCCCAAACAAAGGTGGCTAACTTTCGAAATCAGGCCAGAACTCTTCTCGCATTGACTACTGAAGATAGACATGGCAAAGAATCCAACTTGCTGTCTTTTTTGAACCGACTTGCATTGGTTAAGGACTCTGCCACCCTTGATGACGTTCTAAATCTCAAGATCGAAGATATTCTTGAGAGGAGGCTTCAGACAATTATTATGAAAAAGATGGCAATAAAGTCTCCTCTGCAAGCAAGGCAGGTGGTTGTTCACGGATTCGTATCAGTTGGGAACAGAAAAGTGAATCTGCCTGGATATTTGGTAAAACGTGAAGAAGAGCCCCAAATACTGGTTCATTTGGAAGTTCCACAAATAGCCAAAGAATAGCGTAAAAAAGTCCACTTATTACATAGTTGCCATAAGGTCGTTAAGGAATTGGAAGAAAAACTTCATCCAAAATATCCACATTATCGATCTTGCCATCGGAGTCCATGTCAAAGCCTTGAACTACCAAAGCCCAGTTCAGGTCTTTCTTATAATTTCTAAGAATACCGTCAGCATAATTTGTGAGGCCAATGATGGAAGATTTGGTGCCAACTGATCTTACTCCAGCCAAGACGATAACATTGCTCTTATCATTGAATGGGTTTCTTATTTTTGCAATTAGTCCGTGATTATCCAGAGTATAAGATTTTCCGCTAGAGCTAGTCAACCCAGACCAAAAATTATTTTCGTTAAAGCGGATTGGGAGGAAGCGGTTAAATTCTGCCGTTATTATGTTAGTACCCGGTCCTCCTATAGATATGATGTTCTCTGCTGTTGTAACTTTTTCAGCTTTTGCATCAGCATCTAATTTGACTGAAAAGTTTCGGGGAATGCCACAAAACGTTCCTAATAGAAAGGCGAGATGAATAGCATAATGACCATCTCTTGAGGAAGATCTATATGGTCCATGGGGGTCCGGGGCACCTACCACTATTAGTCCGTTAAATGAACCATCTTTAATGAAATCCTCAAAGAATAACTGGACTTTGTGATATTTTGTTTGCTTTTTCTTGCCTTCAATTCGTTCCTCACCCAAATCCATTTCCAATCCAAATGCCGGACATGACGTTCTGTAAAATTTCGCAGTGCCACCACGGACCATTGATGTTTCGACATGAGTGATAGCGCCAATAGAGAGTAGTTTTCGGATGTAGTAATAGGCGCTTTGTTCGTATATCTTTAATTCCTTGGCTATCTGAGATGGGTATAACGGCTCTCTAGAGAGCAAATTTATTATTCTCCATGCCACCGGATTTGAAAGTATTCTCATATGACTAGCCTTTTCAAGAACTCCGATTTCCTTTGTCAAGGATTGGTGATCGCCATCGTAGACGAGGTT
>Ga0184609_10000430_pt1 | contig 12115 bp, 11 predicted proteins | sample PLM1_60_coex_FD_133165 | JGI IMG/M metagenome (GOLD analysis project Ga0184609, IMG submission 133165) | Groundwater sediment microbial communities from an aquifer in East River, Colorado, USA - PLM1_60_coex | ecosystem: Environmental > Terrestrial > Soil > Riparian zone | place: USA: East... | reverse complement strand
CGCAGCGAGTCCGCGTCGTCCCAAGGCACCTCGATGACGTCTTCGATCAGCGAGCCGTGCCCCGCCGCGTTCGCGGGGATCCCTGCGAGCGACGTCCCCGCGGTGTGCATCCCGTGGTACGCCTTCTCTCGCCGGATCAGGATGGTGCGATCGGATTCGCCAACGAGCTGCCAGTAATGGCGGGCCATCTTGGTCGCGGTGTCGATCGAGTCGGAGCCACCACTCGTGAGGAAGACCTTGGAGTCGGGGACCGGGGCGAGACCCGCGACACGATCGGCGAGCTCGAGGGTCACCGGGATCACGATGTCGCCGAAGTTCGAGTAGGCCGGCAGCTTCGCCATCTGGGCCGCCGCCGCCTCGCCGATCTCCCGCCGGCCCCAACCGACGTTGCAGTACCAGAGGGATGCGGTCGCATCGAGGTAGCGCTTCCCTTCGACGTCCCAGACGTAGCAGCCTTCACCGCGGTCGAGGACGAGCTCGCCTCCCGACACGACGGCGGCCATGTCGGCGAACGGATGCCAGAACGACTGGGTCACGGCGGGGACGCTACCAGCAGCGACGCAGGGCGCGGGGACTTCTGGACGGGGTCAGCCGGGCTCGTATGCGAGGTTCGGAGCCAGCCAGCGCTCGGCCTCCATGAGCGACTCCCCCTTGCGGCGCGCATAGTCCTCGACCTGGTCCTTCGCGATCCGTCCCACGTGGAAATACCGGGCGGCCGGGTGCGCCAGATACAGGCCGCTGACGCTCGCGGCCGGCATCATCGCGCATGAGGTCGTGAGATCGATGCCGGCGGCCTCGCTCGCATCGAGCAGCTTGAACAACGTTCGTTTCTCGCTGTGGTCCGGGCACGCCGGGTAGCCGAACGCCGGCCTGGTCCCTCGGTAGCGCTCCTTGATCAGCTCGTCGCTGGAGAGCTCCTCGTCGGGCGCGTACCACTCGCGGCGGACCTGCTCGTGGAGACTCTCGGCGAACGCCTCCGCGAGGCGGTCGGCGAGAGCCTTCGCCACGATCGCTCGGTAGTCGTCGTGCTCGGCCTCGTAGGCCTTGGCGAGCTCGTCGGCGCCGAAGCCGGCGGAGACGGCGAAGGCGCCGACGTGATCCTTGACACCGGACTCGAGCGGCGCGACGTGATCCGCGATCGACTTGTTCGGCTCGCCCTCGCCGCGATCGGCCTGCTGCCGGAGGCAGTGGAACACCCAGCCTCCCTCGAGGACGATGTCGTCACCCTCGGCGTGGGCGGGGAAGTACCCGTAGACGCCGCGGGCCTCGAGGAGGTGCTCCGACACGATGCGGTCGAGCACCTCGTTCCCGACCTGGAACAGCTCTCGGGCGGTCTCACCCATCTTCGGGTGGTCGAGGATCTGCGGGTAGCTCCCCTTGAGCTCCCAGGCCGTGAAGAAGAAGGTCCAGTCGATGTAGTCGCGGAGCGCGGCGAGATCGGGCTCCACCGTCCGGGTGCCGACGAACGGAGGCGGCGGGGAATCCTCCTGTTGCCAGTCCACCTGGAGGCGGTTCTCGAGCGCCTTGCGGTAGGGCAGCAGCGGCGTCTTCAGCTTCTCCTCGTGGAGCTTCCGGAGGCGCTCCTGGTCCTTCCGGTTGTCGGCGTCGAGCTTCGCCTTGCGGGGCTCGTCGAGCAGGGCGCTCATCACCCCGACCACCCGGGAGGCATCCACCACGTGGACGACCGGCTCCGCGTACACGGGCGCGATCTTCACCGCCGTGTGCTGCTTCGACGTCGTGGCGCCCCCGATCAGCAGCGGGAGTGTGACCCCGCGCCGCTTCATCTCTGTGGCCACGTTCACCATCTCGGTGAGGGACGGCGTGATGAGCCCCGAGAGTCCGATCACGTCGGCGTTCTCTCGTTCGGCCGTGTCGAGGATCGTCTCGGCGGGCGCCATCACCCCGAGGTCGACGACGCGGTAGTTGTTGCAGCCGAGGACCACGCCAACGATGTTCTTGCCGATGTCGTGGACGTCGCCCTTCACGGTCGCGGTCACGATCGTTCCCTGCGCGGAGTTGACCAGCCCGAGTCGCTCCTTCTCCTCCTGCATGAACGGCTCGAGGTAGGCGACCGCCTTCTTCATCGCTCGTGCGGACTTCACGACCTGCGGCAGGAACATCTTCCCGGCCCCGAAGAGGTCGCCGACGACCTGCATCCCGTCCATCAGCGGCCCTTCGATCACCTCGAGCGGCCGGTCGAAGTGCTGCCTCGCCTCCTCCGCGTCCTCCTCGATGAAGGCGTCGATGCCGTGGACGAGCGCGTGCGAGAGTCGCTCCTCCACGGAGCCCTCCCGCCACGACAGGTCCTGCTCGGTCCGCATCGCCTCGCCCTGGACGGTCTGCGCGAAGATGAGCATGCGCTCGGTCGCGTCGGCACGCCGGTTGAAGATCAGGTCCTCGACGTGCTCCTTGAGGTCCTTGGGGATGTCGTCGTAGACCGGGAGCTGACCGGCGTTCACGATCGCCATGTCGAGCCCGGCCTGGCGTGCGTGGTACAGGAACGCCGAATGCATCGCCTCGCGGACGACGTCGTTCCCGCGGAACGCGAACGAGAGATTCGAAACCCCGCCGGAGACCTTCACGCCGGGCAGGCGCCGTTTGATGATCCGAGTCGCGTCGATGAACGACCTCGCGTAGTCGGCGTGCTCCTCCATCCCGGTGGCGATCGCAAGGATGTTGGGGTCGAAGATGATGTCCGTCGGGTCGTAGCCGGCCTGCTCGGTGAGCAGTCGGTAGGCGCGCTCGCAGATCTCCACCTTGCGCTCGACGGTGTCGGCTTGACCCTGCTGATCGAAGGCCATCACGACGACGGCAGCGCCGTAGCGCTTCACGCGTCGGGCCTTCGCGAGGAAGTCTTCCTCGCCCTCCTTCAGGCTGATCGAGTTCACGACGCCCTTGCCCTGGACGCACTTCAGCCCGGCCTCGATCACATCCCAGCTGGACGAGTCGACCATGATCGGCACGCGGGCGACCTCCGGCTCCGTCGCCAAGAGGTTGAGGTATGTCGTCATCGCCTGCGGCCCGTCGAGCAGATCGGTGTCCATGTTCACGTCGAGCAGGTTCGCGCCGTTCTGCACCTGTTCGCGCGCGACGTCCACCGCTGCCTGGAAGTCGCCGCTCTCGATCAGGCGCCGGAACTTCTTCGAGCCCGTGATGTTCTGGCGCTCGCCCACCATCACGAACCCGGTGTCGGGGCGGACGACGAACGGCTCGAGCCCGCTGAACGACGTGAAGGTCTCCGAAGGTGCGGGGACCTGGCGCGGGGGAAGATCGCGGACGGCGTCCGCGATCTGGCGGATGTGCTCGGGCGTGGTCCCGCAGCAGCCTCCGAGGACGTTGGCGAGTCCGGCGCGGGCGAACTCGCCGACGTAGCCGCTGGTGATCTCCGGGTCCTCGTCGTGCAGGCCGAAGGCGTTCGGCAGTCCGGCGTTGGGATAGCACGCCGTGTACGTCGGAGCGATCCGGGAGAGCGCCTCGAGGTACGGCCGCATCTGCGCGGCCCCGAGCGAGCAATTCACGCCGACGATCATCGGCTCGGCGTGCTCGATCGAGAGCCAGAACGCCTCGGCGGTCTGTCCCGAGAGGTTCCGGCCGCTCTGGTCGACGGCGGTGAACGAGAGCCAGAGCGGCGTATCGGGGGCGACGTCCTCGGCGGCGGCGATCGCCGCCTTCGCGTTCAGCGTGTCGAAGATCGTCTCGATCTGGAGTACGTCGACGCCCCCGTCCACGAGCCCGCGGATCTGCTCGGCATAGGCGGCTGTCAGCTCGTCGAAGGTGATCGTCCGGAACGCCGGGTCCTCCACCTTGGGGGAGATCGAGAGCGTTCGGTTGGTGGGGCCCACGGAGCCGACGACGAAACGGTCGTCGGCTCCGTCGAGCGCTCGCCGGGCGGTCTCGGCCGCGGCCCGGTTCATCTCGTACACGAGATGCTCCAGACCGTATTCGGACTGCGAGACGGGGCTTGCGTTGAAGGTGTTGGTGCTGACGATCCACGCGCCGGCGGCGACGTAGTCCCGATGGATCGCCTCGACGATGTCCGGTCTCGTCAGCCCGAGCAGGTCGTTGTCCCCACGGACATCCTTGGGATGGTCTTTGAGAAGGTCGCCGCGGAAGTCCTCCTCGGAAAGCTCCAACCCCTGGATCGCGGTCCCCTTCGGGCCCTCGAGCACGAGGATCCGCTCGGCCATCAAAGCCTCGAGTCTGTTCCGTGCATCCATCGCATAAACGATACCGCCGCATGCGGACCCGTCCTGCACGAGGAGGTGCGGAGGGGTACGCTCGCGCGATGCGAGCGGTCCCGACGCGAGACACGGTCCTGCCCTCGCATCAGGGCAAACCGCCTTCCCGGCACCGACCCCACGCCACGCTCAAGCGATCCGTGATCGCCCTCGCGGCGGTGCCGCTCTTCGACGGGTTCTCGAAGGGGCATCTGCGACGCCTGGCGGGGGAGGCCGATGTGGTCGAGTTCGGGCCCGGACGGGCGATCGTCGAGGAGGCTCAGGCCGGCGAAGCGATGTTCGTGGTCCTCACCGGCAAGGCCCGGGTCGTTCGCGCGGGCCGGAAGGTCGGGGCTCTCATCCCCGGGGACTTCTTCGGTGAGCTCTCCGCGTTGGACGGCGGCCCCCGGACGGCATCGGTTGTGCCCGACACGCCCATGGAGGTCCTTCGTCTCTTCCGACACACGCTCCACGGGCTCATGAAGCAGGAGCCGGCCCTCGCGATGGGCATGCTCGAGGGCCTCGCGAGAAGGCTCAGGCAGATGCAGCCCGGCACTCCCGTCGTCTGATCTAGGCGAGGATCCCGTCCAGCTCCGCGAGGGTCGTCTCAGCCAGCTCGATGTCGCCCGCGGCGGCATTGGTGCGGACGTGAGCCGGGTTGCGGCTCCCGGCGATCGCTGACGTGACGCCGGGCTGATGGACGTTCCAGGCGAGCGCGAGCTGGGACAGCGAGCACCCGAGGCGCTCCGCAACCGGCCGGATGCGGTCGACGACCTCGAGTGATCGAGGGAGGTCGGCGAAGGGGCCCTTCGTTTGCTTCTGGCCACGCCAGTCACCGGGCGGGAAGCGGGTGTCGGCCGTGATCGCGCCGGTCAGTAGCCCGAACGAGAGGGGACCGTAGCTGACCACCCCCACGCCCTGCTCTCCACACCAGCGGATGAGCCCCGCGTTCTCGCGGTTCAGCATCGAGAACTCCGGCTGGAGGGAATCCACGTGGCGGATCGCGAGGCACCGTTCGATCTGCTCGCGGTCGAAGTTCGAGACACCGATGGCTCCGACCTTCCCCTCGTCCTGAAGCGCCGCCATCGCCCCCCAGGTCTCTTCGAGGGGTGTCCCCCCCGGATCCGGCCAATGGAGCTGATAGAGGTCGATGCGGTCGGTCCCCAGGCGCTCGAGGCTGCCCTCGCACGCCTTCCTGACGTTGTCGGAGCGGAACCCGCTCCCGTCGGGCTGCGGGGCGACCTTGGTCGCGACGACCACGTCGTCTCGGCGCCCCTGGATCGCCTTCCCGACCAACCGTTCCGAGACGCCGTCCCCGTAGACCTCGGCCGTATCGATCCAGTCGATCCCCGCGTCCAGCCCTGCCTGGATCGCCTCCACGACCACCGCCTCGGATTCGTTCGGGCCCCAGGCATCGCCACCCGCCTCCCAGGCGCCGTAGCCGATCACGGAGATCTCCGGGCCTCGCGATCCGAGCCGTCGGGTCCGCATCAGCCAGAAACTACCAAGCGACGGCCATCACAGCCGAACCCGCGGAGTAGGGTGTTCGTTCGGATGAGCAAAGCCGTACGAGAGCGAGAACGGATCGTCGTGCGATTCGCCGGCGACTCTGGCGACGGCATGCAGCTGACCGGCGATCGCTTCACCAGCGCGACGGCGGTGCTCGGCAACGACCTGGCGACCCTGCCGGACTTCCCGGCTGAGATCCGAGCCCCTGCAGGCACGGTCCACGGGGTCTCGGCGTTCCAGATCCAGTTCGCCTCCAGTGACATCACGACGCCCGGCGACCACGCGGACGTGCTGATCGCGATGAACCCGGCGGCCCTGAAAGCGGACCTGGAGACGGTCGCGAAGGGCGGCGTCGTTGTGCTGAACGAGGATTCGTTCACCCAGCGCAACATCGAGAAGGCGGGCTACACGTCGGATCCGACACAGGACGGGACGCTCGAGGGCTACCAGGTCTTCAAGGTGCCGATGACGTCCATCACGGTGCGAGCCACCGAGGACATCGGGATCGGGAAGAAGGAGGCCGAGCGGGCGAAGAACATGTTCGCCCTCGGACTGGTGTCGTGGATGTTCGGCCGTCCGACCGAGACCACGCTCAACTGGCTGGAGAAGAAGTTCAGCTCCCGGCCGGAGATCCTGGATGCGAACGTCGCCGCGTTCAAGGCCGGCTACAACTTCGGCGAGACGACGGAGCTCTTCGCCGAGTCCTACAAGGTGGACGCGGCGCCCCAGGAGCCCGGGACCTACCGGAACATCGCGGGGGCGACGGCGCTGGCGTGGGGTCTGGTCGCCGCGTCCGAGAGGAGCGGGCTCCAGCTCTTCTACGCGAGCTACCCGATCACCCCGGCCTCGGAGCTCCTCCACGAGCTCTCGCGGCACAAGAACTTCGGCGTCATCACGATCCAGGCGGAGGATGAGATCGCCGCGGCGAACATCGCGCTGGGCGCCGCCTTCAGCGGCCAGCTCGCGGTGACGGGGACGAGCGGACCCGGCATCGACCTCAAGGCCGAGACGATCGGGCTGGCGGTGATCATGGAGCTGCCGATGATCGTGGTGGACGTGCAGCGGGCCGGCCCGTCCACAGGGATGCCCACCAAGACCGAGCAAGCGGATCTCCTGTTGGCGATGTACGGCCGCCACGGGGAGTCGCCGCTGCCGATCGTGTCCGCGTCCACGCCATCCGAATGCTTCACGGTCGCGCTCGAAGCCGCCCGGATCGCGGTGCGATACCGGACGCCGGTCATCCTCTTGTCCGACACGTTCATCGCGAACTCATCCGAGCCGTGGGCGATCCCGGACGTCGAGAGCCTGCCGAAGATCGATCCGGCCTTCGCGACACCGAACGGTGGCGACTTCCTGCCCTACTCGCGCGATGAGCAGCTCGCACGTCCGTGGGCCATCCCCGGGACCCCCGGCCTCGTTCACCGGATCGGGGGACTCGAACGACAGGACGGCACCGGCAACATCAGCTACGACGCCGCCAACCACGAGCTGATGACCCGGCTCCGCCAGGCGAAGGTCGACGGGATCGCGGACGACATCCCGCCGCTGGACGTCGACGATCCGACCGGCGACGCCCAGCTGCTCGTCCTGGGATGGGGCTCGTCGCTCGGGACCATCACCGCGGCCGTGATCCGGGCGAGGGCGGACGGTCGGAAGGTCGCGACGGCTCATCTCCGACATCTGAACCCGTTCCCGGCGAACACTGGCGAGGTCGTGCGGAGCTATCCGAAGGTCCTGATCCCGGAGATGAACATGGGCCAGCTCGCCTCGTTGATCAGGTCGAAGTACCTCGTCGACGTCCAGTCGTACTCGAAGGTGCAGGGACTTCCCATCTTCACGGAAGAACTCGAACGCGAGATCACGAGGATGCTCGATGAGTGAGGTGATGCAGGACGGCGGGACGACGCCCGGCGGCGGTGTGACGTCCGGCGACGCGACGACCCTCACGAAGAAGGACTTCACGTCGGACCAGGAGCCTCGCTGGTGTCCCGGCTGCGGGGACTACGCGATCTTGTCGTCCGTTCAAGGGTTCATGCCCGAGCTCGGCATCGAGCCCCACAAGACGGTGTTCGTGTCCGGGATCGGCTGCAGCGGCCGGTTCACCTACTACATGGACACGTACGGGATGCACGGGATCCACGGGCGCGCGCCGGCGCTCGCGACCGGCATCGCGGTCGCGAACCCGGAGCTCTCGGTATGGGTGGTCACCGGGGACGGGGACGGGCTTTCGATCGGCGGCAACCACCTGATCCACGCGCTGCGGCGCAACGTCGACATCAAGATCCTGCTGTTCAACAACCAGATCTACGGGCTGACGAAAGGCCAGTATTCGCCGACGTCGGAAGAGGGCAAGGTCACGAAATCGACGCCGTTCGGGTCGGTCGACCACCCGTTCAACCCGATCGCGCTCGCCCTCGGCGTCGAGGCGACCTTCGTGGCGAGGACGATGGACAACGACCGCCAGCACCTGACCGAGGTCCTTCGCCGCGCCGCGCAGCACAAGGGAACCGCGTTCATCGAGATCTATCAGAACTGCAACGTCTTCAACGACGGCGCGTTCGACCTGCTGCGCGAGAAGGGCCAGGGCAAGCACAACCAGATACGGCTGGAGCACGGCGAGCCGATCGTGTTCGACGACGGGGACCGGTGCGTGCGGGTCGGAGAGAACGGCCGCTACGAGATCGCGCTGACGGCCGAAACGAGCCCGGAGAGCATCGTCGTGCACGATGCGCACGGACGCCCGTCGCTGCCCTTCGCACTCGCACACCTGTCCAAGGGGCCCGATGAGCCATCGTGCATCGGCGTCTTCCACGAGGTCGAGCGCCCGGTGTACGGGCAGGCGATCCAGCACCAGCTCCAGGCGGCGACCGAGCGCCTCGGGGCCGGCGACCTCGGGAAGCTGCTCCGCTCCGGAGACACCTGGACGGTGGAGTAGTCCCGCCGGTCCGGTTGCGATGACCGCGCCGGCGGGCGATGCTTACGCGTCGCCCTGAGGGCTGAACCGTGCCAGCGCCTCGGAAGAGGCGGACTCCATCCGTTGGAGCTCTCGAGCCGTCGCCGAGAGCACGCCCAACAGTCCCTCGAGGTGCGTCTCCGTCACGCCGTCGCCGAGGCTCACCCGGAACCCCGTGGTCCGGGGATAGCCGATCTGGTCGAGGACCGGGGACGGGTCCTCGGGCCGGCCGCTGCAGAGCGAGCCGGCCCCCACCCGGAACCCGCGGTCGTCGAGCGTCATCATCAGCGTCGCCGGATCGAGTCCGGCGACGCTGAAACCCACGAGGTGCGGCGTCCGATGTGTGGGATGCCCGTGGACGGTGGCGCCTGGGACCTCGGTCGCGATCCGATTTCGGAGGGCGGCGGTGAGCGACCAGTTCGCCGCCGCCCGGTCGGCCATCGTGGCCAGGGAGGTCGTGAGGGCTGCCGCCATCCCCGCGATCCCGGGGGTGTTCTCCATCCCGGACCGGCGCTTGCGCTCCCGATCGTCGCCGCACGGGTATGCCGTGATCCCGAGGCCCCGCCGCACGTAGAGGGCTCCCACGCCGGGGGGACCGCCGAACTTGTGCCCGGAGAGCGAGAGGAGATCCACGCCGAGCGCCGGCGCGTCGACGGGAAGCCGGCCCACCGTTTGGCACGCGTCGGTGTGGAACCGGACGCCCGCCTCGCGCGCGAGGCGGGCGGCCTCCGCGACCTGCTGGAGGGTGCCCAGCTCGTGGTTCGCATGCTGGACGGAGGCGAGGAGCGTTCCCGGGGCTCTCACCTCGACCGCGAAGCGATCGAGGTCGACACGACCGTACCGATCGACCGGGATCGTCACGACCTCGAACCCGTCCGACTCGAGCGCGTGGGCGACGCCCCCGACCGCCGGGTGCTCGACGGCTCCGAGGACGATCCGGGTGCCGAGCTCACGGATGGCTCGCACGCCGCCCCAGATCGCGAGGGCGATCGACTCCGTGCCGCCCGACGTGAAGACGATCTCGTCGGGCTGAGCGCCGATCGCGCCGGCGACCTGCTCGCGTGCGCCGTCCAGCAGCGCGCGGGCGGCCCGTCCCTGCGTGTGGATGTGCAACGGATCGCCGTAGAGGTCGAGGGCGGCGATCATCGCGTCCCGCGCTTCGGGCAGCAGGGGAGTGGCCGAGGCCGGGTCGAGGTACAGGTCGGCGACCATCGCCGCCTCAGCGTACCCGGCAGCGACCGTGGACTACGGGGTGGCCGGCTCCTTGCCCCGGAGGAACACCGTCGTATAGAGGACGCCCGCGATGATCCCCCCGGCGATCGGTCCCACGATCCACACCAGCGCGTCGTCCCAGAGCCCGCCGACCAGTGCCGGCCCGAACCAGCGTGCCGGGTTCATCGCGGCGCCCGTGAACGGTCCGAAGGCGAGGATGTCGAAGGCGATCACGAGGCCGATCGTGAAGCCGGCCGTCTTGTTCCAGGGACCCCGGTCGTCCACGGCGGTTCCGAAGACCACGAACACGAGGAAGAACGTGAGGATCGCTTCGAGGACGATGCCCTTGCCGACCGCGACATCTGGTCCCAGAGCCGGAGCCCCCGCACCGCCCGCGTCGAAGAGCGGCCCGCCGACCACGTAACGGACCAGCAGGGCTCCGGCGACCGCGCCGACCAGCTGCGCGACGATCAGGACGGCTCCTCGCTGGGTGGAGATCTTCCCGGCCGTCCACAGCGCGATCGTGACGGCGGGGTTGACCAATCCGCCGGAGATGTGCCCGGTCACCGATACCATGACGGCGAGCACGAGCCCGTGCGCGAGCGCCACGCCCACCAGGTCGAGTTGCCCCGTCCCGACGGAGAGGATCACCGCTCCCGCCCCCACGAAGATCAACGCGAAGGTCGCGACGAACTCCGCGACCGCTGCCTTGCCAAGACTCTCCATCGGCTTCCTCCTCGACTGTGCTCGTCGTCCGCTCGAGATCTGTTCTCGCGATCGTTGGCTCGCGACCTTCGGGGGAAGCGGCCAGGCGGCGCCCGGCGGGGCGAGCGTAGCCCGCCGCCCGCGGTCGTTCAAAGACCGCGGGCGGCGCGGAAGCGAGTAGCATCGCGCGCGTGGACGTCCTGCTGGTCTCGCCGGACGAGCGCTCCCGCCAGCTGATGGCCTTGTCGGTTCGGAGCATCGAGCGGCGGCTCGGGCAGGAGCTGCGGTTCCGCGCCGCCCGCAACGGTGAGCTGGGGACCACGGCGGCGCTCCGGGATCGTCCGGACGTGATCGTGGCGGATGAGATCGCGTCCCGTGCGGGAGCCTTCGGGCTCGCCAGGACGCTCCGGGACGCCGCGGAGCCGTACACCGGGGTCATCATCATCCTGCTGGATCGCAAGCACGACGCCTGGCTCGCGAAGTGGTCGGGCGCCGATGCCTGGTTCGTGAAGCCGGTGGACCCGTTCGAGCTTGCCGACCGGCTGCTCGACCTCGTGACCGAGAAGGAGAGCGCGTGAAGATCAAAGGGACCTGCAAACGGGACGGCCGGGAGTTCTTCGCGGAGCAGGTCATCGACCTGGGTGGAGAGTGCCCCTGGGACGGGGAGCCGTTCAACGCCGACTACGCCGCCGTGCTGGTCGAGTCACTGCGCGAGGCGGAACGGCTCGGGTCGGCGCTCGAGCGGGCGCTCGAGCGGGTCGCCTCGTTGCACCCTGCGTTCACGTTGCACGAAGAGAGCGTGCTGGGGGAGCTGCAGACCCAGCTCGGACGGTTCCATCGGAACCTCGTCCGACAGGGCTGACGAGGGGTGCACACGATGTCGTCGGTCGAGAGCGGGTTCGGCGTCGAGGTCCGGGGCGGCGAGGGCACGTGGCGCGTCGCGATCCTCAGCCCGCAAGGCGAGGTGGTCGCGGAGCGAGCGTGCAGCGACGGCGCGGAGGCCCGGACGTATGCCTCCACGGTGCGACAGCACATCTACTGGCTCTCGCCCGAGAAGTTCCGAGAGTATTACCGGATCGGGGAGTAGGCGATGGGCTTCAACGCGATGCAGCCGGGGAAGGTCAAGAAGGCCGACCTGATCATCGCGGGCGTGGCGTTGTTCGTGATCGTCGGGCTCGTGCTGTGGGCGGTGCTGTGACCGATGAACGGCCGCCCGGCGACCTCGACTACTGCTATCTGACCACCACCGGTCGGCATACGGGGACGCCGCACCGGATCGAGATCTGGTTCTCGCTCCACGACGGGATCGTCTACATCCTGTCGGGCGGGGGTGACCACTCGGACTGGGTGAAGAACCTGATGATCTCGCCCGACGTCGTCCTCGAGATCGGCGACGTGAAACGGACCACGAAGGCTCGGGTGGCGACGGATCCGGCGGAGGACGCGCTGGCGCGACGGCTCCTCACCGAGAAGTACCGACCGCGCTACCACGGAGATCTCGACGAGTGGGGCCGGACCT
>Ga0184609_10000429_pt1 | contig 12193 bp, 12 predicted proteins | sample PLM1_60_coex_FD_133165 | JGI IMG/M metagenome (GOLD analysis project Ga0184609, IMG submission 133165) | Groundwater sediment microbial communities from an aquifer in East River, Colorado, USA - PLM1_60_coex | ecosystem: Environmental > Terrestrial > Soil > Riparian zone | place: USA: East... | reverse complement strand
TTCGTCACCGACCGCACGGAGGCCCCCTCGGCTAGGCCTGATCGAACGGCAGGAGCACCGGAAGGCCGGGCTCGAAGCTGAGAGCCCGGCCTTCGATCGTGTGATCGACGTTCCGCCGCTGGCCGAGGTGGCTACGATCGTCGCCGTGGTTCGGGGTGTCCTCTCCTTGGTCCCTTGGTCGTTCGATGCCGCTACGGACGGTCGAAGCGCAGCGACGCGAGCTGCGCCTGCGCCCGCTCGATCGCTTCCGCGAGCCACGCGCCGTCCTGCGGACCACGTGCATCCTCGCGCGGGAACATGAACTGGTGTGGGTTACGGATTTCCAAGCTCAGCGAGCCGCTCCGCGATGACATCAGCATGCAGTAGACGCCCCTCCGAACCCTCGCGCATGGGCGCGAGAACGGAGCCGGCGAGAGCTGCCCGGAGCGCCCCAGGTTCGACCGTGCATATGTGGGCATCCTGGAATCGAGCAAGGGTCTCAGCGGAAAGGTCGTCGTAGCCGCGCGCCTCCACGGTCGGCAACCCCTGGCCGAGGCAGGCAAGCGAGAGCGCGTGGTCGCGCACGGCACCGACGTAATGCTCCGCCTGCCAGACTCGCCCGCGCTCGATGCACGTGCGCGCATAGACCGCGTAGATGACGCCCCACCCGAAGATGTCCTCTGCGACCGCCGGCGTGGAAAGGAAGAGGTCCCCTGGCACGAACGGGCGGGACCCTCGGACCCGCCTACAGCCGTTTCGCCAAACAGGAGCCTGAATCGTGGCCCGGCGGGACGGAACCTGGCCGCCGGCGTCATCGAGAGATCCAACTGCAACAGGTCCGGCAGCAGGAACACCCGGTAGGTGGTCGGCCCGCGCTCGAGCTCGGCGAGCTGCACCGCGGCGAGTTCGTCGATGAGCGTATGCGTTAAACGGTACGTGGCTCGCGAGGTCTACCGCGCTTTGACCGACGTCCCCGCTGACGCTTCATCGCCCGCGTGACCTTGGAGCGAGCGTTTGCAAGGCCTCACGAGCCGCTTGACGTTTGATAGGAGCATCAGAAGCGACATTCTTCGATACCTGGAACGACTCCGCGCTCTTGCCCCTCTGATCGGCAACGCCCGACGCGGCATTTACGCTGGGAGGGAACCGTGTCACCATCCGCCGTGACGATGTCGCGGTTCAGGCGGGTGGCGATCATCATTGCGGCATTGCTGATCCTCATCGTCCTGACACTCGTCGCCTTTCGTCGGGTCGGGCCATGGGCGCCAGAGCCGTGGCGAAACGTCAAGACCGGGCGGATCGCCGGACCGGACTACGTCGGACAGGATGTGCCGTACGAGAGTTCAGACGGCTGCGGCAGCGCTGGCTACGTGGATTCGTTCTCGTTTCTCCGCGGGTGGTATGTGCAGCGTTGGAACGGGCCGGACAACACGGTGGCGGGTACCTATGACGCCGACGCTACCCTTCCGCCCGGAGCGGTCTTCACAGGATGGATCCGGGACGAGAAGCGGCTGTTTCTCGATCCCGCCGACAAGCGGCATGGCTCTTACCGGTACTTGTATGTGGAAACACCCGATGGCGTTGAGCGTTGGCCGCGGGCGACGTTCGGCTGCGAATAGGTCGCATCGCATGCGTCATGATCGATAATGTGAGCACGCTCAGAGAAATCATGAGATGTGTTGGCGCGCTCATCGCAGCTATTGCTCTCGTGTCGTGTACCCCGCCCGAAGGAGAAGGGCTACCGACGGTTAGCCCATCGGATCGGCTGACGGAAGCGGACGCGTTTGTGTTGTCGCCGGCTCCGCGAGTTTGCCCCCTGGGGCTAGTGCGAGCGACCGCTTTGCCCGCTTCATCTCTCGACAAGGCGATCGACGGCCATGTGCCAACTTGGCTTCCGGATGGATTTGGCCTGGCTGCTGAATGGGGACCGCCCAGTCAGGGGCTCGGCCCCAACTTCGCTGCGGAAGCTGTGTGGGCCGATGATGAATGTCGAGAGATCGACCTGACCTACTGGAACCGCATCGAGGGCGTTCAAAGGCTTCCTGACAAACCGCGAGTCGGTGATTGGTTCGTAACTGACAAGCCGGGCGCTTGTGGCAATGCCGTTCTCGGCGAGGCTCGATGTCTTTGGTACTTCACGCAGCCGGAGTCGGCCGGGAGTCGAGTACAACTGAGCGTATCGATGATGGGAGTCAGCCGCCGAACAGGCGACGCGATTGTCCGCTCGATCGCCGTGTAGATGACCGATCGTTGGTAACGACAGTGTTGATCGGTTCCCGGCAGTCCGGAGATCGACCCGGTAGACGGCAACCCCGCCTCGCGACGAATGTCGCTTCCCATCGAGAGCGACATCCTCGACGTCGGGTTCATTCGTTGGCCTGCAATCGTGGTGCTGATAGCCCCACCCGATGCCCGCTCCTGAGCTGCTAAGCCACCTCTCGACGATGGCAACGGGCGAACTCCTGCAGTCGGACTTCGACGTCGTCCGCGCTAGACCAGAAGACATATTTCCCGCCTAGGCTGCCAGCTAGCGAGCGAAATAGCGGAACGCGCCGATGTGTGTTGGCACCGCAGTTCATCGAATCTTCAACACGGGCAAAAGGGGAGGCACCGCTCGACTGGCGCGATCTTGAGCAGCTTCATGGTTGGATCCTTCCTGCGGGCAGCGATGCAGGGGCTGGATAGTCCCTCGTGCGCTGATGATGCACCACCTTGAACTGACCCACTACGGGCGGAGCTGAGGCCGACGGAGGATACGCCGGAGATCGTCGCGCGGCTAAGACCGAGCCCGATCGCCCAGTAGATTGGCAACCCATGCTGCGCCTCACCCTCGGCGTCGAACCGCCGGCAGAGCTCATAGACCCACCGGGGCGAGACCCAGTAGTCGCGGGACACATCGGCCTTGTCGGGTCCCTCGATCCTGACCGCGGTGACCACCAGTCGCGCAAGCGACATCGCCGACACCTTCTGCCTGAGGTCGGCACGATGTCGCGAGACAAGGCGGGGTGTGATGTCTCGGGACATCGTGCCGACATCTCTGCGGGGCGGCTCCATCATCTCTGAGGTGAGTTCAGGCAGTCTCGACCGCTAAAGGGTTCCCTCGCTGCGCCGCTACCTCCTCGGCGAGAGAACCGCTCCAAAAAGGGCGGAACGCTTGCCGAGCATGTACGCCCAGTAGCGGTCGCCGTACGACCAATGCCACCACTCGGTGGGGTAATTGACGAGACCGGCAGCGCCCATCGCGCCCATCAAGAGTCCGCGGTTGCGGGCCGCCTTCCCCGAAATGCCCTGGGCCGACGTGTAGCAAGCGCCCTGGCTCTCCTCGGGCGAGGCATTCACCCGCGTCCCCATGTCCAACTCCTCCCCGTCGTCGGTGGAGAGCGTCAGGTCGATGGCACCGCCGGTCGAGTGCGGCGGCAGACTGTCAGGCGGCGAGACGAAGCGGCTCGCGGTGGCCCGAACGAGGTCATCGCTCCAGTCGGGATGCAGGACCAGAAGCTCTCGGCAATACTCCTCGAAGTACCGAGCCTGCAGATCGATCGGTCGGTACCCCTCGACGACGACGAGAGCGAGCCCCTCGGGCAACCGGTCCCGAGCTTCGAGCAGCCGTTGGGCGAGGCCTTCGCGCGCAAGGCAGAAGTCCGGGTTGGCGTCTCGTTTGCGCAGATCGAGCCGCAGCGACATCGAGTCGCCAAGCTCAACGAGCGCGTCACCGCGCTCGTCGATGGGCACGCAGAGGACCCGAGGATCGGCGATGAGCGTCACATCGACTGTCACGCGGCTCCGTCTTCACGCATCAGAGTGATTCAACTTGACCGGCGCTCTGTCCGACAACGTCCGCCCTACACGTTTGGGGGGAAACCGCGCCCTGTAAGGGTGTGGTATCGGACTCTGTGGTGACAGCCGGGCGTGGGCTTGAGCGCCTCTACAGGGAGGATGGCGTTCGCCTGTGGCGCGCCCTCGTTGCCTTCTCCGGAGACCGAGAGGTGGCCAGCGATGCGGTTTCTGAGGCCTTCGCCCAGGCCCTCGGTCGCGGGGACGATCTTCGCGACCCGCAACGATGGGTCTGGCGGGCCGCCTTTCGAATCGCCGCCGGAGAGCTGAGTGATCGCCGACGTTTCCAGGAACCGGCACACGACTCCAGCTACGAGATGGAGGAGCCGCCCGGACCACTGATCGCGGGTCTCGCTCGACTCTCGCCAAACCAGCGGGCCACTCTTGTCCTCCGCTATTACGCGGGTTACTCGACGAAGGAGATCGCGAGGATGATCGGGGCGAGCGCGGCCACAGTTCGCGTGCACCTGAGCCAGGGACGAAGGCGCTTGCGCCGGATCTTGGAGGATTACGATGGCTGACCTCAAGGAACAGTTCCAGACACTCGATCGATTGGATGCCCCCGACCTGTGGTCCGAGGCGCAGCGCCGCCAGCCGGGCACGGTTCGGCTGCACAGTCAGCCTTCTCGGTTTGTCGCGGCGGCAGTGGCGCTTGCAGTGGCAGTCGTCGGTGTCGGTCTCGCAGTCCGAGCCTTCAACAGCGGCACGGCAAGACAGAATCCGCAGCCTGCGAACCCTGCGCCGAGCGAGGCGATCGCTTTCGTTCGAGTAGATGGCTCCGATCTGGATACCGTAAGGGGTATCTTCCTCATTGAGCCGGATGGCTCCGGCGTGAGACCAATGACCGGTGCGGCGATGGATGGGATGGCTGCGGCTGAACCCGCCTGGTCTCCGGACGGCGCGAAGATCGCGTTCGTACTCGGGCCCCCAGAGCATCTGACCGCGTATGCGGGCGACGGCGATATCTACCTTATAAACGCGGACGGGACGGGACTCGTGCGGCTCACCACGGGACTCGAGTCGGCAAGCCCGGCCTGGTCGCCAGATGGGACGAGGGTCGTGTTCACGAAGGATCAGGGGATGTCGCTGGTCATCATGAACGCGGACGGTGCGGGTGCGGAGGAGCTTCGGCTCAAAGGCGAGGCCTATCCCCCGTACCAATCACCGACTTGGTCGCCCGACGGGACGGAAGTCGCCTTTCAGGCCTCGCCCGAACCTCGTGCCGACACCAATAGCGTGTTCGTGTCCAACCTGGATGGTATGGAAACAACTCGGATCACCCACGGTGGCTCGGACGGCACACCAGCCTGGTCTCCCGACGGGACCATGCTGGCGTACGCAGGCCCAGACGGTCTCTATCTTCTCGACGTTGCCGCCGGCTCGGTGCAGCGACTCACCGAATGTGGTTCCCGCGAGGATTGCGGTCGCGACTCGCATCCTTCTTGGTCACCGGACGGCACTAGGATCGTGTTCGCGCGCCAGAATGGGGCAGGAACTGCCGCCCATATCTTCCTGGTGAGCGCGAACGGGTCTGGCCTGCATCAACTCACCACCGGTCCGGAGTGGAACACCTACCCAAGCTGGCAGCCGTTGCCCAAGGAGGTGAGCCCGTCATCTTCCGTAACGATGAGTTCGTGAGACTCAAGGCAGTGACCGGAGCCGTTTATCAGTTTGGCTCTGTCGTTGAGCCTCCAGTCTGTGCCACGGCCCGAAGAACCGCGCCATCGTGAACGATGGAAGGACGCGCGACGTACCACTGTTATACGTGCGGTTCTCTGGTAGGGAAGCGGGAAGCAGCCAACGTCAGGCTGTTCTTGCTTCCGGGTTGAACACCGGCCCAACAGCACGCTTTCATGACTGATGGCAACCGAGATCCTGCCCGTCAAGCCACGTAGCCTCGAGATGTGTCCCGGATGTGTCCCGGATGTGTCCCGCGACGGACCGCAAGAACATGCAAACGGATGGTCAATGCCGATCACCGAAACTGCTGTTCAGAGGCACTTTCGGGGGCATTCGCTATCCTCCTCAAACCGCCTGAATCAGACTGTTAATCCGTAGGTTGTGGGTTCGAGTCCCACCCCCGGAGCTGCAAGCCTCGCGAGGCCAGCGGTCTTCCGTTCGACGAACGACCCCAAGACGTCCCGACGTTTGACAGCCAACCTCTTACGGAGCGACCGGTACCCGTTGACGGCGCAGGGAGACGATCTCCAAGTCGGACGCGGCGCCCGGTCATCAGCGATGGCCGGTGAGGAACCCGTCGAACCGGCTCCTTTCCGGCTCGACGTGGCTCCACCATGCGGGCACACTGGGTCGGCGATGGTTGGCGGATCGGTGCGCCCAGCCGAAGGGCTCGCTGCGAGCGTGGCGACGAGGGATCGATCCCGGCCGTTCGTGGGCCGGGAGCGAGAGCTCGACGAGCTCCGAGCCGCGCTCACCGAGGCCGACGGAGGTCGCGGTGGGGTGTTCCTGCTCGGGGGCGAGCCCGGCATAGGGAAGAGTCGCCTCATGGAGGTGGTCGCGCTCCAAGCCCAGGAGCTGGGGTGGGTGGTGCTGACCGGACGATGCTGGGACGGAGGGGGTGCTCCCGCCTACTGGCCGTGGGTCCAGGTCGTGCGGGGGGCCGGGGGTGACCTGGACGAGCTCGTGTCGTCCCCGCAGGGGACGAGCGATTCGGTCGACCCCGAAGTGGCCCGCTTCCGGCTGTTCGATGCCGTGACTCGATTCCTCGATGATCGGTCACGCGAGACACCGGTCCTCGTGCTGCTCGACGATCTACACGCCGCGGACGAGCCGTCGCTCCACCTCCTCAGGTTCATCGCGTCGTCGGCCGAGGATCGACGGGTCGTGGTCATCGGGGCATACCGAGAAGGCGAGCCGCAGACGTTGCAGCGGGCGGGGTTGTTCGGTGAGGTCGCTCGACTCGGGTGGCGGATCCCCCTACGTGGTCTCTCCACGCCGGAGGTCGCCTCGTTCCTGACCCAGGTCGGCGGTGAGGAACCCAGCGACGAGGTCGTCGACCGGGTTCGGGCGGTGACCGGAGGCAATCCGTTCTTCCTGGGAGAGATCGTCCGGGAGCTGGTTGCCCAAGGCCACCTGCACACGGCCGACGAGGCGGCGATGCGGCGATTGCCCGAGGAGGTCCGCGCCATCATCCGTGGTCGCTTCGCGGCCCTCTCGCCCGATGCCGTGTCGACGTTGAGGGCCGCCGCGGTGCTCGGGCGAGATCTGGATCTGAAGGTCCTGACCGAAGCGAGCTCCCTGAGTCTCGAGCGCATCGCCGCCGTTCTCGATGAGGCGGCTCGCGTGGGGATCCTGTCCGAAGATGCTCGCGACGCCGGACAGTATTCCTTCGCCCATGACCTCGTCCGGGAGACGCTGTACGAGGACCTGCCGCCCGCGACGCGCATGGAGCTCCACCTGGAGGCCGGCAGGGTCTCGGAACGGGTGTACCGCGAAGACCTGGGGCCACACCTCGCCGCGATCGCGCACCATTTCGCGCAAGCGGCGCCACTGGGGGACGTCGATCCAGCGATCGACTACTCGCTTCGTGCCGCCGATCGTGCGATCGGCGTGTTCGCGTACGAGGATGCGGCCACGCTCCTCGAACGAACGCTTCCGCTCCTGCCACCGGCGGTCGACACGGAGCGTCGTCGAGCCGAGATCCTGATGCGCCTGGGTGACGCAAGGACGAAGGCGGGCGACACCCAGGGCGGGAGGGCCTGCTATGAACAGGTTGCGGGACTTGCCCGTGCCATGGGTGATCCGACGATGTTGGCCGACGCCGCACTCGCCCACGTGACGAGAGCATCTCCCGTCCGCTTGGGATTCGGTGCGTTGATCGTGACCTCGATCTTCGATTCGGGAACGAGGAGCGTCGCCCTCTTGGAAGAGGCGGAGCGGGTGCTGCCGCCCGAGGATTCCTCCCTCCGCGCCAGGACGCTGGCCCGGCTCGCGACCGAGCTCTACCAGTTCCGTCAGACGGAGCGCAGTGTCGCCCTCTCGCAGGACGCCGTAGACATGGCGCTTCGACTCGGCGATCCAGAGGCACTGGTCGAGGCGTTGCATGGCCGACATTGGGCGACCCTTTCCCCCGACTCGATCGACGAGCGTCTGGCGAACGCCCAGGAAATGCTTTTGGTGGCGACGGGGGCGGCGCACGAGGAAGCGGCATTCCTCGCGCGTCACGCGCGGCTGCACTGCCGCCTCGAGCTCTGCGACATCTCGGCTGTCGATGCCGAGCTCTCCGCGATGGAGCAGTTGTCCGCACGGATCCAGCAACCGTTCTACCTCTGGCACGTGGCGTGTCTGCACGGGATGCGAGCGCTGATCCAGGGTCGAGCGATAGAGGCCGAACGCATCGTGGGCGATGCGCTCGAGTTCGGTCGCGTTCGTCAGAGCGAATACGTCACATACATGCACGAAGACGCACAGATCTTCGCGATCCGCTGGACGCAGGGACGCATGGAGGGGCTCCGAGACCGGGTCCGCGAGCACGGGGAGCGCTACCCGGAGATCCCGCGATGGCGGAACGTGCTCCTAGCGGCCGAGCTCGGCGATGAACGGGCGGCACGAGCCGAGGTGGAACGGCACGCGCGACATGGCTTCACGGATCTGCCCAGAGACGGGTTGTGGATCTTGCATGCATGTGGGCTCGCTCAAGCGTGCGCCCTGATCGGTGACGAGCGCCGCGCCGAGCTCCTTTATGACCAACTCGTTCCCTTCGCAGAACGGAACGCCATCTCCATCTCGACCCTGCCCTTCGGGCCGGTGTCGATGCGCCTCGGATCGCTCGCGGCGTCGCTCAGCCGATGGGAGCAGGCGGAACGCCACTTCGACGACGCCTCGGAGCTGTGCGACTCGCTCGGTGCTCGCGCCTTCACGGCGATGCTCCTTGTCGAGCGCGCACGCATGTTCCTGGCTCGTGCCGGTCGTGGAGACGTCGAGCGAGCTCGCTCATCGCTCGACGCGAGCCTGGCGATCTCCGACGATCTCGGTCTATCCGGTATCGCGGAGCGCGCGCGGGCGATCGCGCCGGGCCGAGCGCGCAACCGTGCGGCAGCGGGGACTCAGGGTGACGATGGGACCATCCCCGGTTCGTCGTCACTGTTTCGCCGGGAGGGGCGGTACTGGACCGTTCGCCATCGGGGAGAGATGGCTCGGCTGCCTGACCGGAAGGGGATGCGATACCTCGCCGAGCTCCTCCACGCGCCGGGACGGGACGTGCATGTGCTCGAACTGCTGCGCGTGGCGGAACCTGGATCGCCGAGGCGAGCCGAGCTCGGGTTCGTCGCCGTCGGCGGCGGCCTCGAGGAGGCGATCCTCGATCCCAGAGCCAAGCGCGAGTTCCGGCAACGCCTCCTCGATCTGGAGGAGGATCTCGACGAGGCGGAGTCGAGGCAGGACCTTGAGCGCGCCAGCAGGATCAAGGTCGAGATCGACGCGATCAGTCATGAGCTCGCGAGTGCCGCCGGACTCGGGGGTCGAGTTCGAGGCATGCCGTCCCCCGCGGAACGGGCCCGGGTCAGCGTCACCAAGGCCATCCGCGGGGCCGTGCGGGCCATCGCCGCCGAGTGTCCGGAACTCGGCCGCCATTTCGAGGCTTCGGTGAGGACCGGCCGGCTCTGCTCCTACGCGCCTCCGGATGAGGCAGCACCCGCCTGGCAACAGTGAATCGGCACGGAACGATTGTTCCGTGCCGATTCACGCCTCTTTGAGCATCGACGACGGGAGGACGAGCGATGAGCACGAGGCAGTCGGTGGCCCGCGAGGCGAGCGACGAGCTACCCGGTCTCGCCGGGCGCATCATCGGTCCGGAGGACGCCGAGTACGAGAGCGCCCGCGCTGTCTACAACGCCATGATCGACAGGCGGCCGGCACTGGTTGCACGATGCGCCAGCGCGCGCGAGGTCGCCGACGTCATCGGGTTCGCTCGGAAGCGCGACCTGCTGCTTGCCGTGCGGGGCGGTGGCCACAATGGCGCCGGGCTGGGCACCTGCGACGGTGGTGTCGTGATCGATCTCTCGCGACTCAAAAGCATCGAGGTCGACCCCCGGAAGCGAACGGTGCGCGTGGGAGGTGGATGTACGTGGGGCGAGGTCGACGCCGCAACTGGCGAGCACGGTCTCGCCACGCCGAGCGGGATCATCTCGTCGACCGGCGTCGGCGGGCTGACCCTGGGTGGCGGCCTGGGCCACCTCACCCGTCGATGCGGTCTCGCCATCGACAACCTCGTCGAGGCGGAGGTCGTGCTCGCGAACAGCAAGTCGGTCCGAGCAAGCGCCGACGAGCACCCCGACCTGTACTGGGCGATCCGAGGCGGTGGCGGCAACTTCGGCGTCGTCACATCGTTCCTCTTCCGCCTGCACGAGGTCGGAACGGTCATCGCCGGCCCGAGCTTCTGGCCCGTCGAGGACGGCGCGGAGGTGCTCTCCGTCTATCGTGAGTTCTTGCCGGGCGCTCCCCGGGAGCTGAACGGGTTCTTCGCGTTCCACACGGTCCCGCCGGCGCCCCCGTTCCCCGAGGAGATCCACATGCGCAAGGTCTGCGGTGTGGTGTGGTGTTACGTCGGACCCGAAGAGCCCGCCGCGAAGGCCATGGCACCGCTCCTCGAGTCGCTTCCCGAGCCGCTCATGCATGGTGTCGCACCGATGCCGCACGCAACACTGCAGGGCGCCTTCGACGGCCTGTATCCGCCCGGCGATCAATGGTTCTGGCGAGCGGACTTCGTCAACGAGATTCCGGACGAGGCGGTACGCATCCACGCTCGATACGGCGCCGAGATGCCGACGATGAAGTCGACGATGCACATGTATCCGATCGATGGTGCTGCCCACGACGTCGGGCCGACCGATACCGCATGGGGCTATCGGGACGCGACCTGGGGTTCTGTCTTCGCGGGGGTCGATCCGGACCCATCGAATGTCGACCAGATCCGAGGTTGGAGTGTCGACTACTTCGAGGAGCTGCACCCCTTCTCGGCCGGTGGAGCGTACGTGAACATGATGATGGACGAAGGCGAGGACCGTGTTCGAGCCAGCTACCGCGGCAACTACGATCGTCTCGCGCAGATCAAGTCCGAGTACGACCCCGACAACGTCTTCCGCGTCAATCAGAACATCCGACCTCGCACGTAGGCTACGCACTCCATGAGGTCCGGTCCCGGCTGGTTGGCCGATGCGGTCCAGGAGGTCAGCGTGCGCTCCATCAGCGGACTGGTTGCCTGCTCGACGTAGTCGTCCAGGCTCGCGTCGTCTTCGAGGAAGACATTGCTCGCTACACGCGAGTTGTCATAACAAGATGTTCGACTGTCGCCGGGCGGCGGGAAGCTACCACTTGGGGACGACCAGGTCGTGACTTGCTTAGGAAGTTGCCGCACATGAAGCGACGTCCTGGGCGCCGGAGACTTGGGTGGTTTTCATGAGCGATAGCAGCGAGCACATGATCCTGGTGAGGGTTGCGACCCATGGTGTGTCCCGCGTGTGTCCCGCGACGGACCGCAAGAAGGTGCAAGAGGATGGTCAGTGGTGGTCAGCAAAACTGATGGTCAAAGGCACCTTGACGCTGATTCGCATGCTCACGAAACGAGCTGAATCAGACTGTTAATCCGTAGGTTGTGGGTTTCGAGTCCCACCCCCGGAGCTGCAAAGCTGTCGTGTTCCGCGTGATGCTGGACGTTCCGGCGTCACCTGATCCTTGACGGAGTTCCGGCTGATCCGCGACACCCGCTTCGGCTGATCTCGCTCGCGTGCGAGCTCCAGCGTAACTGGGCTCGAGAAGATAGGGTGCCGAGTGTGGTGGAGATCGTCCTCACGGAACGGCTGCTCCAGGAATGAGCACGAAGGTCACTGGCGCGGATCCCGAAGCGCGGGAGTTCCTCCGGAACGCCGATCCCGTCCTCGCGAGGATCATCGACGCGCGGCCGGACTTCCGTCCGCGGGCGTGGATGGACGAACTCCCTCATCTGGATGCCTTCGGGACGCTGATCTTCCAGGTCGCCGGCCAGCAGCTGTCGGTGAGGGCCACGCGGACGATCCTGTCGCGACTCGAGCAGCGCTTCGGCGGCCGACTGCCCTCAGCGGCCGAACTGCTCGCCGCGGATCCTCAGGTGCTTCGCGACAGCGGCCTCTCGTGGCGTAAGGGTGCGACGTTACGCGCGCTCGCGGAACGGTTCGTCGACGGACGGCTGAGCGACGAGACCTTGTCGCACATGACGGACGATGAGGTCGAGGCGGCACTTACCGATGTCCCGGGGATCGGGCCGTGGACGGCGCACGGCTTCTTGATCGTCGCGCTCGATCGGCCGGACGTGTTCCTCCCGGGCGACCTCGCGCTCCGCCGCGCGATCCAGAGGGCCTACGGATTCGACCACCTGCCGACGGAA
>Ga0184609_10000428_pt1 | contig 12193 bp, 12 predicted proteins | sample PLM1_60_coex_FD_133165 | JGI IMG/M metagenome (GOLD analysis project Ga0184609, IMG submission 133165) | Groundwater sediment microbial communities from an aquifer in East River, Colorado, USA - PLM1_60_coex | ecosystem: Environmental > Terrestrial > Soil > Riparian zone | place: USA: East... | reverse complement strand
TGCAGCGGCTGCGCCGCAGCGTCATCTACTGGCTGCACGAGGTGCGGGTGCTCGGCATGGTGTTCAACCCAAGGCTGATGAAGGTCGCCGAGAAGCTCGCCACCGCGAACATGCGCCGCTGCATCGGCGACCCCGAGCTGCGCCGCAGGCTCACCCCGGACTACCAGATCGGCTGCAAGCGCATCCTGCTCTCCAACGACTACTACCCGGCGCTGGCGCAGCCGCACGTGCACCTGGTCACCGAGAAGATCGGCGAGGTGCGCGAGCACGCCGTGGTGACCACCGACGGCGTCGAGCACGAGGTGGACACGATCATCTTCGGCACCGGCTTCCACGTCATCGACGCGCTGGACAGCCAGCCGATCGTCGGCGCCAACGGCGTCAAGCTGCAGGACGCGTGGCGCGGCGGCGTCGAGGCCTACTACGGCGTCGCCGTCTCGGGCTTCCCGAACCTGTTCCTGCTGGTCGGGCCGAACACCGGGCTTGGCCACAACTCGATCGTGTTCATGATCGAGGCGCAGGTGCGCTACATCATGGGGTGCCTGACGATGTTGGACGACAACGACGCGAGCCTGCTGAACGTGCGCGCCGACGCGCAGCGGGCGTTCAACGACCGGCTGCAGGCCAGGCTCGGCGACACGGTGTGGGGCTCCGGCTGCAGGAGCTGGTACCTCGACGACTCCGGCCGCAACCGCACGATCTGGCCGGGCTTCACGTTCAGCTACTGGTGGCGCACCCGCCGCCCGCGCCCCGCCGACTTCGAGGTGATCGCATGACCCCCGCCCCCCAAACCGCCATACGCCCGCGTATGGCGCGTCCGGCGCGTCTCAGAACCGCCATAAGCCTGCGTATGGCGCACGAGGAGTGACGACGTGACGCGCGGTCCGGTGGCAGTGATCACGGGTGGGGCGTCCGGCATCGGGCTGGCCATCGGCGCCGAGCTGGTGTTGCGCGGCGCCACCGTGGTGCTCGCCGACCTCGACGCCGACGCGGCCGAGCTGGCCGCCAAGCAGCTCAGTGCCGCCGGCCCCGGCACGGCGACCGCGGTCGAGCTCGACGTGACGGACGGGCCGGCGGTGCTCCGCGCATACCGGGCCGTCCGCGACGAGCACGGCCGGCTCGACTTCGCGTTCAACAACGCCGGCATCGGCGTCGGCGGGCTGGCCGAGGAGCTCACCCTCGAGCACTGGGACCGCACCATCGACGTGAACCTGCGCGGCGTGGTGCACGGCGTGCATGCGGCGTACCCGCTCATGCTGGCGCAGGGGCACGGCCACATCGTGAACACCGCGTCGCTGGCCGGCCTGGTCGCGCCAGCGATCATGACGCCGTACACCGCGACCAAGCACGCCGTGGTCGGGCTGAGCCTCGCGCTGCGGGCCGAGCGAGCCTCCCGCGGCGTGCGGGTGAGCGCGCTGTGCCCGTCGTTCGTGCAGACGCCGCTGCTGGACAACATCAACCCCGGGCTGCCGCCGACCACGGCGAGCCGCCGCAGCAGGGCCAGGATCAGGCGGCTGCAACCACGCATCTACCCGGCCGAACGGCTGGCCCGCGACGTGGTGCGCGGCATGGCGCGCAACCGGGCGCTCATCATCGCGCCGGGGCACGCCAGGGTGCTCGCACGGATCGCGCGGCACCTGCCGGCCGCCGCGCTCGCCATGAACCGGCTGGCGGTCCGCGGCTACCTGCGTGAGCGGTGACACAGCGGTGTGCCGCAGCTCGCGGCGGGTAACCGATACCCGTAAGCGATCTGAAGGAGCGAAGCGCAGTGTCGAGTACCGACGGTGAAGGAGGCGTTCCGGCGCTGACCGACCGACTTCGCCGGCCGTTCGGCGAATCGCGATTGAGCCGGGGCCGCCGCGGGCACGTACGCCTAGGAGTCAAGTACGCCTAAGAGTGTTGTGCCAGCCAACAGCGCGGGAGGTCCTGATGCGAATCCGCTTGCCCAGCATGGTCGCGATCCAGTTCGCCGCCGTCGTAGCACTCACGGTGCCGGCGGTCGGCGCCGGCGCGGCACGCGACTCGGTGGACGGCTCACGACCAACGGTGGACGCCAGCTTCACCACGGTGTTCACGCCGGCCCTTGGGATCGAGGGCCTGACCGGCGACCCGAACGGCAACCTGTACTCGGCGGCCCGCGGTGGGACCGAGGCGTGCCCGGTGTACCGGGTGCCGGCCGCCGGCCCGCCGAGCGCGGCCGCGGTGGTCGGCACGATCGCCGCCCCGTGCGGTCCGGCCGGGCTCGCGTTCGGCCCGGACGGGCGGCTCTTCGTGGCGGACAGCGGCCGCATCGTCGTGCTGCGGCCGGACGCGGCGAACCCGCCGCAGGCCACGGTGTTCGCCGGCGGCGTGCCCGGCGCCAACGGCGTCGCCTTCGACCGCGGTGGGCGGCTGTGGGTCTCCGACGGTGTCACCGGCCAGGGCCGGGTGTGGCGGATCGGCGACGACGGCGTGCCGGTCGAGGTCTTCCGGGTGCAGCCGATGGTCAACGAGGTCAACCTGGTGAACAGCGTCGGCGGGGTCGGCCGCGACCCGCGGTCGGCGCCTCCGGCCACCGTGACGGTCACGCCGAACGGCCGGACGGCGGCGAACACCGAGGGCTCGCAGCACCTGGTGGCCAACGGGCTCGCGTTCGACCAGGACGGCACGCTGTTCGTGGCGGACACCGCCCGCGGCGCGGTGTGGCACGTGACCCTCGGCTCGAACGGCGAGCTGCGCAGCCCGGTCGGCTGCGACAGCACGTTCACGGCCGACACGCTGTGCCTTGACAACGTGCTGGTCGCGCACCCGTACCTCGAGGGGTTGGACGGCATCGCGCTGGACACCGCCGGCACGATCTGGGGTACCGCCAACGAGCGCAACGCGGTGGTCACCGTGGGCCGCGACGGCCGGGTGGTCGAGTTCTTCCGCAACCCGGTCGCCGCTACCAGCCGGCTGCGCAACAGCGGCCCGCTGGAGTTCCCCACCAGCCCGTTCCTGCTCGACGACCGGCTGTGCATCACGCACTCGGACGGCAGCCGCAGGGACAACTCCCCCAGCACCGGCGGTGAGGTTGGGCCGCAGCTGCCCGGCCGCGCCAAGATCTCCTGCCTCGACCAGCAGCTGCGGGTGCCCGGCCTTCCGCTGCCCGTGCGGTAAGGCTTGTCCTTTGGGGTGGATGGACCATTTCACCAATAGAGCGGGGTAAATGGTCCATTCACCCAACGGGGCGGAGCGGCGGGAGCGGAGCCGCGGGCTCCCTCGCGCCGTACCGGTAGCCGTTCCTCCAGCCGGGTTGCGCGCAGGATGGTGTCGACGATCTCGGCCGCAGTGGCGTCGATCGACACGGTGATCGCGTGCTCGTCGGGCGCCGGCCTTTCGAGGTCGGCGAACTGGCTGTCCAGCATGCTCGCCTTCATGAAGTGCCCGTGCCTGGCCACCAACCGGCGTTCGATCAGCTCGCGGCCGCCGTCCAGGAAGATCACTTGTACCTCCGGGCGGCCGCGACGCAGCACATCCCGGTAGGCGCACTTGAGGCCGGAGCAGGACACCACGCCGGGCTCACCGGCCGCGCGGCGCTCGTCGATCCAGCGGCCGATGGCCGCCAGCCATGGCAAGCGGTCCTCGTCGGTCAGCGGGTGCCCGGCCGCCATCCTGTCCACGTTGGCCCGTTGGTGGAAGTCGTCGGCCTCGGCGTAGGTCCAGTGCAGGGTGCCGGCCAGCAACGGGCCGATCGTGGTCTTGCCGCTACCGGACACTCCCGTCACCACGAGTACGGGCTGACCAATCCCGCCAGGCACAGACCAGACGCTAACCAGGCAGCGGTGACCGCGCACGCTGGACCAGGATGGGGCGGTGCGGGTTGCGGTGTTGGCCGATACTCACGCGCCGCGGCGGTGGCGGGGCTGCCCGCCGGCGGTGGCCGAGCTGCTGCGCGGCGCGGACGTGATCCTGCACGCCGGCGACGTGTGCACCGCGGCCGTGCTCGACGAGCTGGCCGCCTTCGCGCCGGTGCGTGTGGTGTATGGGAACAACGACGGTCCGGACGTGGTGGCGTGGGGCGCGCCGGAGACGCTGGAGCTGGACCTGGACGGACTGCGGGTGGGCATGATCCACGACAGCGGTCCGGCCGCCGGCCGGACGGCGCGGATGAGCCGCCGCTTCCCCATGGCGGACCTCGTGGTGTTCGGTCACTCGCACGTCCCGCTGGACCGGACCAGCGACGGGGTGCGGATCTTCAACCCCGGCTCGCCTACCGACCGGCGCAGCCAGCCGCGCGGCACGGCCGGCGTCCTGCTGATCGAGCGCGGACGCCTCGTGCAGGCGCAGATCGTGCCGGTCACCCCGTCGTGACCGGCATGATCCGACTCAGCGGTAGGAGCTCAGGTGCGCGACATCCCCCTGCCGAAGACGAAGCCCAGCGCGATCATGCCGACGCCGAGCACCAGGTGCAGCCAGTTGTCGGCGGTGTTCATCGGCACGAAGTTGGCCGAGCTCGCGGAGTCGACCAGCCACCCGTAGAGCCACAGGACGAGGTACACGACGCCGCCGCCGATCAGGAACGCGCGGGCGCCGGCCGCCGTCCTCGCCAACACCAGCCCGACGACCCCGAACAGCACGTGCACGAGGTTGTGCAGGATCGAGACCTGGAAGATGCCCAGCAGCTCGGCACCCGAGTCGTGCCCGGCGAATGCCATCGAGCCGTAGTCGGTGGTGATGCCTGGAATGAAGCCAAGGATGCCAACCAGGAGGAAAACGGCCCCAAGGGCCGCCGCCGCCCGGCGTGTCATATCCGTTGAGCTGAAACTGTCGGTGATTCCCCGCACGCTTGACGTATCAGCCATTGTCGGCCTCCTGTGTCTGTCTGACCTGCCCCGGTCACCCACAGTTTCCCACCGCGGAGGCGGCTCAAACAATAGCGGCGTCATCGGTCGTCCACGACCCATTCGGCATGGCGCACTCGGGGTTCCCGCAAGCTCCGAGAAGTTGCCCCTGATCGGCCCGCCTAGCGTCGACGCCCATGCCTCGCACACTGATGGTCGGGTTCAACGAGGCGTACCTGAGGTCGATAGACGCCAGGGTGCCGCAACGCAGCGTCGTCGTGCTCGAAGAGCCGGACATCATCCGCAAGCGCGGTCTCGCCGAGAAGGCGACGCCGTTCGGCTGCCTCGCCGGGATCGTGCCGGCCGAGTACCAGCAGGCACCTGCGTTCCTCGAGGTGGGTACGGCGATCCACCAGGCCAGCGGGTTCGAGGCCGTGGTGCCCGGCCTCGAGTACGGGGTGCAGGCGGCCGCCGCGCTGGCCACCAAGTTCGGGCTGCCAGGCGCCACCGAGGGCGCCGCCGCGATCCTGCGGGACAAGGCGCTGCTGCGCGCGACGACGGCGCGGGCCGGCGTCCGCAACCCGCGGTGGGCGCACGCCGGCAGCGCCAAGGACATCGTGGCCTTCGGTCGCGGCGGGCCGGTGGTGGTCAAGCCGGCCAACCGCGAGGCCAGCGTCGGGGTGCGCGTGCTGGACGCCTCCGGGCCGGCCGACGCGGCCGCAGCGTGGCAGGCGACGGTGACGGCACGGGAGTACGGGCAGGTGCCCGACCGCGAGCTGTCCTGGCACTACCTCGTCGAGGAACGGCTTCGCGGCCCCGAGTACAGCGTCGAGGCGCTCGTGCGGGACGGCGAGGTGATCTTCGCCAACGTCACCGAGAAGGCCGTGATCCCCGGCCAGCTGCCGGTCGAGCTCGGCCACTGCATGCCGGCCGACGGCGGCACGCCGGGGGTCTGGTCGCGGTGCCTGCGCACGCTCGTGGACGCGGTCGAGTTCGGCACCGGGATGCTGCACGCCGAATGGATCCTGACCGCCGACGGGCCGGCGCTGGTCGAGTGCGCCGGCCGCTGCCCAGGCGACCGGATCGCCGACCTCATCGACCTGGCGTACGGCACCCGCATCCGCGTCGCGCTCATCGAGTTGCTGGCCGGCCGCCCGGTGACCCTGCCGCGCGAGCCGCTGCGGGGCTCGGCCATCCGGTTCATCACCGCGCCATCGGGACGGGTGGTGCGGGTGGACGGCGTCGACGCCGCGCTGGCGATGCCGGGGGTGCACGACGTGAGCGTGCGGCTGGCCGCCGGCGCCGAGGCCAAGCCGTGGCTCTCGTCGTGGGACCGGCCAGGGCACGTGCTCGCCACCGGGGTGGACGCCTCGCAGGCAAGGCAGCGGGCCGAGGCGGCGGCCGCCGCCGTCCGGATCGTCACAGAGATCGGCACCGAGACCGGCGCGGAGATCGGCGCGGAGATCGGCGCGGAGATCGGCGCGGAGATCGGCACCGAGGGAGCTGCGCGATGACGCTTCTCGACCGCATGCCGGGCGGCGCGGTTGGGCGCCGGCTGGGGATCATGGCCGCGGTGGACGCGGTGGGCACCGGGTCGTTCCTCGCCGTGTCGATCGTGTACCTGACCCGCTCGGTCGGCCTGACCCCGGCCAAGGTGGGGCTCGGACTCGCGCTGAACGCCGCGATCGGGCTGGCCTGCACCGTGCCGGTCGGCGCGCTGGCCGACCGGTACAGCCCGCGGCGGATGATCGTGATCTGCACCCTGTGGCGCGGGTCGTGCTTCGTGGCGTACGCGTTCATCCACAGCTTCACGGCGTTCATCGTCGTGGTGTGCCTGCTCGGGCTTGTCGACAAGACCGCGCCGCCGCTGGAGCAGGCGCTGGTCAGGCAGGCCGTGCCGGAGGACGAGCGGGTGCGGATGATGGCCTTCCTGCGGGTGCTGCTCAACGTGGGCTTCACCGCGGGCGCGCTGCTCGGCAGCCTCGCCCTGCTGGTGGACACGCACGCCGGCTACTCGGCCATCCTGGTCGCCAATGCGCTGACCTTCTTCGCGGTGTCCGCGCTGGCCTCCCGGCTGCCGGTGTCAACGGACAAGGCCGGAGCCATGGTGCGGCGCTCGATCTCCTTCGACGTGCTGCGCGACCGGCCGTACCTCACCCTTGCGGTGCTGAACGCCGTGCTGACGCTGCACATGACGCTGCTCGCGGTCGGCATGCCACTGTGGATCACCCAGCACTCGCACGCCCCGGTCGCGGTCATCGCGCCGCTGCTCGCGGTGAACACAGTTCTCGCGGTGGCCTTCCAGGTGCGGGCCAGCCGCGGCTCGCAGACCACCGGCGGAGCGGTCAGGGCGTTGCGGCTGGCCAGCGGCTCGCTCGCGGCGTGCTGCCTACTCCTGGTCGCGGTGCCGCCGCTGCCGTCCGTGGTCGCCGTCGGCGTGCTCCTCGCCGCCATGGTCGCCCTCACCGGCGGCGAGCTCTTCCAGTCCGCCGGTGGCTGGGCGCTGTCGTTCAACCTCGCCCGCGACGGCCAGCACGGCGCGTACCTGTCCCTGTTCTGGCTCGGCGTGAGCATGCAGCAGATCCTCGCGCCGGTGCTCGTCGTCTCGGTGATCGCCGTCGGCCCGTACGGCTGGGTCGGCCTCGCCGCGGTGTTCCTCCTCGCCGGCCTCGCCGTCCCGCTGACCAGCCGCTGGGCCGAGCGCGCCCGGTCCGTCGAAGCCGCCGAGGTGGCCGTCCCCGCTGCCTGAGCGCTCTTGGCCGGCGCCGACGCCGAGGGGTCGCTGTTTTGCAAAATTGACTGATCAGTCAATAACCGGACGAAGATTGACTGATCCATCAATTTTCGTGAAACAGCACTCCCTTCCTCAGATTTCGAGCGTTACCAGGTGACGGTGGACGAGGCCAGCGCGGACGCCATCCGGACAGGGTCGCGCGCCTGCTCTGCATCGACGACCACTGCGCCGGCGACGGGAGGCCTCATATGACCGACGAGCAGCCCATCCCATACCCGTTCCCGCCGTCGCCGTCCCTGTTCCACCCCTCGCCGGGAGCTGGCCGGGCTGCGCGAGCAAGCGGTGCGCCCTACCCCTCGTCATCGATTAGGGATCGAATCAGGGGTCACGGCGGGTCCGACCGCTCGCGCCCTCGCCCAGGCGCTGTCACAACGCAGGCGCCACCGACGGCGCCGAGCTTCCCTGCAGTGACGCGAGCCTGCGTTGGAGTGTGGCCGGAAGTCGTGGCACGACCCGCATGAGCTGGGTCGTCAGCCAGACCCTGCCGTGACGTGGGGACATACCCACCGACGACCGCGACCGTGGTGCCGCCACCGACCGCCGGACCGGGGCAGTAGCCGGCGTCGCCGACCAGACTGACCCGCCCCCTTGACCAGGTGTCCCATGAGGATCTGGCTGATCGAGTCGAAGTAGAAGTCGGGAGTGCTGTCCAGCTCGGCGGGCAGGCGGGGCACCTGCCACTGCTCGCCGGCGTAACTCTCGCGGAGCAGCCGCTTCTGCTGCTCGAGATCCCGGTGGTCGTAGTCGAACTCCTCGGCCCGCCGGAACAGGAACCCTGCTCGGGCCTGACCGGTCTGGTGGACCGGGTACATGGCGGCCACCTTGCCGGGCCTGTTGTAGATCAGCATTCGACCGTGCATGCCGAGGTGGTCCGGAACTGTGAACACAGAGAGGTAGCCGCCGATGTAGCGCCGGAACTGCGACTCGTCACCGAAGGTCAGCCGCCGGACCGTGGAATGCAGCCCGTCCGCGCCGATGACGAGGCCGAAGCGGCGCGGGGCACCGTGCTCGAAGGTGACGTCGACGCCCTGGTCGCCCCCCCGAACCATACCGGCGCCACCCGCCCGTTCAGGTGCGGACGAGCTGTTCCAGCCGGCGTCGCATGACACCCGGGTCCGCGTCCAGGCCGGTCCAGTACCGGATGCTGATCACGGCCTGGTTGACCAGCATGCCAAGACCGTCGAGCGTGGTGCACCCTCGTTCACGGGCATGCTCGAGCAGGCGGGTCATCGGGGGGTTGGGTATGACGTCGGCCACGACCATGGCAGGCGACAGGCTGTCGATCTCGATGTCGAGCTGGGCGGCCACATCGGGATGCAGGCCGATCGAGGTCGCGTTGACGACGATGTCCGTGTCAGGCGGAACCCGGTAGGTCCGGTCCCAGCTCACCAGACGCGCCGGGGTGGACGTGCGTTGGTTGATCAGCTCGACGAGTTCCCCGCTGCGGGCGGGGTCCCGGTTCACGACGGTGAGGTCGGCGGCGCCGGCAAGCGCAGTCTCGACGGCGATGGCGCGAGCTGCCCCACCGGCCCCGAACAGGACCATGGCCTTGCCAGCCGGCTCGACCACCGTCCGCAGCGACGACAGGAACCCCCGTCCGTCGGTGTTCTCTCCCACCAGCTCGTTCCCGTGCCGAACGACGCAGTTCACCGCGCCGATCACGGCCGCGGACGCACCGAGGGCGTCCAGGTGCGAGATCACCGCCACCTTGTGTGGAATCGAGCAGTTGAAGCCGGCCCAGCCCATGGCCCGCGCCCCCCGCACGGCATCGCCGAGCGCCTCGGGCGGCACGTCGCAGTTGATGTAGCGCGCGTCGAGCTGGTGATGCCGGTAGGCCGCCTCCACCATCGCCACCGTCGGGTTGTCCGCAGCGGGTGTGGAGAACGAGCCGGTGAGCAAGCTGAGGAAACCTCGGGGCTCAGGGCTCATGGCGTGTCCTCGAGCAGGAGTGTGCGCCAGCGGTCGAGGTCTGCCGGTGTGGCGCCGTGGTGGGTCAGGAACTGTTCGGCGCCGCCGTCGGTGGCGTGCAGCGCCGCCAGGACGGCCCGGATCGGGGTGTCCGGTAGCGGCGCCGGGCGCGGCGGCAGATCCGACACGGGGTAGCCGCCGCGGCGGGCCAGGCTGGCGTTGATGCGTTCCAGGCGCAGTCCGGTCGCGGTGTAGTCGGCGATGATGTCGGCGTCGTCCACCCCGGCGGCGGCGAGCAGTACCGCGACGGTGATGCCGGTGCGGTCCTTGCCGGCGGCGCAGTGCACCAGCGCCGGCACCCGGTGCTCGGCGACCAGGAAGCGCAGGATCTGCACGAGCGCGGGTGCGGCCTCGGTGAGCATGTCGGCGTAGACGCCGCCGGGGTCGGTGGCGTAGCGCCCGCGGATGATTCGGGTGAGGTCGACCAGCGGCAGATGCAGCCGCTGCACGCCCCGGCTGGCCATCCACGGCACCGCGACCGGGTCCTCGCTCGGGGCGCGAAGGTCGACAACCGCGCGCAGCCCAACCTCCTGGAACAACCGCTGCACGCCGGCATCGGTGAGGTCCTCGAGGTGATCGCCGCGCAGCAGCACCCCGGCGCGTACCCGCCGTGGCCCGGCCGCCAGCCCGCCGACGTCGCGCACGTTGTGCGCGCCGTCGAGGTCCAGCCAGCGAGGAGTGTGCGGGCCGCTCATCCGATGCCTCCAGCCGGTCCAGACCGGCCGCTGGAGCCGATCGCCCTCACCGACCCGCGGCCGCCGACGCGCCAGCCCGGTGCTGTTCGGCAGGGCGCCGCTCCGCCGATGGCTGAGCGAAAGGGCACTTTCGCCGTCCGAGTACCGCGGCGGCAGAAGAGTATGAAGATCTGGGTCGACGGTACACGAGTGCCGCCGCTACTCGGTGATGACCTCGACGACGTGGGGGTAGGGGTGGACGGGCCTGCCGGGCGGGTGTACCTTACGTCGTAAGCGTACATCGTAAGCGCACCACCGGTGCCGGTCGGACCGGCCCCTCAGCGAGGAGAAAGCGCCATGAAGGCGATCGTCCAAGACACCTACGGCTCGGCCGACGTGCTCGAACTGCGTGACATCGACCGGCCCTCGATCGGCGACGACGAGGTGCTGGTCCAGGTGCGTGCCGCTGGCGTGGATCCGGGCGTGTGGCACCTCATGACCGGCCAGCCATACCTTGTTCGCGCCATGGGGTTCGGGCTGCGCAAGCCCAAGGTGGCGGTGCGCGGCCGTGACGTCGCCGGAGCGGTGGAGGCGGTCGGCGCACGCGTGACCCGATTCCGTCCCGGGGACGAGGTGTACGGGACCTGCGAGAGCGGCTCGTTCGCCGAGTACGCGGTCGCACAGGAGAAGCGGCTGGCGTCGAAGCCGGCGAACGTCTCCTTCGAGCAGGCCGCGGTGGCGCCCATCTCCGGGGTGACGGCGCTGCAGGGCGTCCGCGACTGCGGGCGGGTGCAGCCGGGGCAACAGGTGATGGTGATCGGCGCGGCGGGCGGCGTGGGGTCCTTCGCCGTGCAGATCGCGAAGGCGTTCGGCGCGAGGGTGACCGGCGTGTGCAGTACGTCGAAGGCCGACCTGGTGCGGTCCCTCGGCGCCGACGACGTCATCGACTACACCCGCGACGAGATCGACTGCAACGGAGCGCGGTACGACGTCGTCATCGACACGGCCGGGAACCGTCCGCTGTCGCTGCTGCGGCGCGCCATGACGCCGCACGGGACGCTGGTCCTGGTGGGTGGTGAGCACGGCGGCGGCCGAGTGCTCGGCGGCTTCGACCGACAGCTCCGGGCGCCGCTGGTCTCGATGTTCGTGCGGCAGCGGCTGCGCGGCCTGATCGCCAAGGAGGGCGCCGAGGACCTGATCGTCCTCGAGGAGCTCATCGAATCCGGGAAGATCACACCGGTCATCGACCGGACGTACCCGCTGACCGAGGCCCCCCAGGCCATCCGGTACCTGGAGCAGGGGCACGCCCGAGGAAAGGTCGCCATCACCGTCTGACGCGCGGAGCATCGGCGCGAAAACGCAAGCGAGAGGCCGATCAGGATACAAGAAGATCCAAAATAGAACCTACCAGGAAGACAAGGAAAGCTACAATCCGAACAGCATTACCTGGAGTGTCGGATGTAAATATCCTGCCAACGAGGGCACTAGAGAGTCCCCACATCATTGCCACTAGATACACTCCTGCAACGAAGCCGACGGCTCCACCGAAGAGGTATATCAGAACGGCAAGCCAAGTTGGAGCCAGGTCGATAAGTGATATGACGGGCCAGCGGCTGGCCGGATCCACTGGTCTGTGATCGACACCAGTTATTGCCGCGGTGGCACGGCGAGGTCACCATCGTCCCCGCCGACGAAGGTGGGAGCAGGGCAGCCGCCGGCGACAAGATCGTGGGCGTGGCCACGCCCGACCTCGCCCGGCAGTTGCTGAACGCGCGGCAGCTTGACGAGATCAACGTGAACCTGGTGCCGGTGCTGCTCGGCGGCGGCGTGCTGTTGTTCGCCAACCTCGCCTCCGCCCCGATCCGGCTGCACGGCCCCACGGTCATCGAGGGCACCGGTGTGACGCACCTGAACTATCGCGTCACGTACTCCTGACCTCGCGCTCTTCCGCGCCG
>Ga0184609_10000426_pt1 | contig 12211 bp, 12 predicted proteins | sample PLM1_60_coex_FD_133165 | JGI IMG/M metagenome (GOLD analysis project Ga0184609, IMG submission 133165) | Groundwater sediment microbial communities from an aquifer in East River, Colorado, USA - PLM1_60_coex | ecosystem: Environmental > Terrestrial > Soil > Riparian zone | place: USA: East... | reverse complement strand
CGAGCACCTGAAAGACGACCAGCTGATCGCCGAGCCGGACCGATGGTTCGTCGCGACCGACGATGGGCGGATGGTGGGAACGGCGGGTGCCTGCACCACCCGCCTGACCGTGCCGGGTCCGAGGTCGCTCCAGGCCCCCGGCGTGACGGCGGTGAGCGTGCTCCCGTCGCACCGCCGTCGGGGAATCAACACCCGCCTCATGGACACGCTGCTCGACCAGGTGGCCGAGCGCGGCGAGCCGCTGGCCTACCTGTGGGCGTCCGAGTCGTCAATCTACGGCCGGTTCGGCTACGGGATCGCGTCACTCTGCGCCGAACTCGAGGTGCCGACCGAGCGCTCGGAGTTCATCGACGGCGTGGAGATCGTCGGCCGGGTCCGGGCACTGACACGCGAGCAGGCACTGCCGCTGATGCGCCCGGTCTACGAGGTGGCCGCCGCCGCGCGGCCCGGCATGATCGCGATCGACGACGGCTGGTGGACCGTGCTCTCGCGCCCGCGAAAGAAGGACGACGACGAGCCGCTGTTCTTCGCCGTCCACGAAGACCCCGATGGGGTTCCGGACGGCTATGCGACCTACAGGGTGAAGCACGAGTGGCCACACGGCGTCGCCTCGAACGAGCTGACCGTTGAGTCTCTGATCACGGCGTCGCCCGACGCGACCGCCGCGCTGTGGCGGCACTTGCTCGACATCGATCTCGTGGCCACGGTAAAGGCCTGGGGTCGTCCCGGGGATGAGGAGATCCTCTCCCTCGTTCGAGAGCCGCGGCGACTCAAGTTCACCGTCTCAGACGGACTGTGGGTGCGCCTCATCGACATTCCAGACTCACTGACCGGTCGTTCTTACTCGACCGACGGGCGACTGGTGGTCGACGTGCGCGATGCGTTCCGCCCGAGGACGTCGGGGCGGTACGAGCTGATCGTCGAGGGCGGCCAGGGCAAGTGTGCTTCCACCGACGCCGAGCCCGATCTCGCCTGCGGGGTGGCGGTGCTCGGGGCCGTCTACCTGGGCGGGTCGTCGTTCCGCCGCCTCGCCCGCATCGGCCAGGTGCGAGAGCTGACCAACAACGCGCTTGCGCGGGCAGACTCGATGTTCGCGTGGGACCCGTCGCCCTGGTTCGGGTTCATCTTCTGATGGAGACCCGTCGACGCGATCACGTTCGGCGCCTCCGAACGGTGGCACGTCCCACCTGGCGTCCACAGGAAGGATCCGTACCGATCCGGGAAGAAGTCGGCCAACACGGCGGCGCTCGGGTCGATGCCCCTGTCCCGGAGCGGGGACGACGATCGCGGGTTCCGTGCCGCTCGTCGTCGACCTGCCGCAGCACCAGGCGCCGACCACGACCGTGGACGACGTGATCCCCGTCTAAGGAGGGACATGCATGGACGTCTCGCAGGAGGGCTCGCTCTCGAAGACGCGTCGCACCTGGTTCAGCGTGATGGCGGTCGTGTTCGCCCTGATCTTCGGCGTCGGCTTCTTCAGCTGGATCGGGCTCGTCAGCGGGTGGTTCGAGGGCGGTGAGCGGCAGATCCACCGCGTGCACGATGTGGGTGCGTCGGGAGTCGCCACCGGGCTCCTGATCGCGCTGCCGCTGCTGATCCTGTCGTGGCGGCGGGACGACATCGCGCTCCTCCAGATGCTCGGGATGGCTGCGCTCGCGACCGTGGTCGGAGCGGTCCTCGCCACCGAGCCGGGGTACGCGGTCATCGTGTTGATCCTCGCCGTCCCCGTCGTGGTGCTGCTCGCGATCTCACGGGGGTGGCGCCGCTTCCTGGCCCCGGGCGAAGGTTGGATCCCGGAGCCCCTCGTCGCGGCGCTGCTGGGAGCGCCGTTCTGGGGTGCGTTCGCGTGGACGATGGCGAGATACCAGGCGAACCTGCCGGCCGACGACCCGCACGTGGAGGAGTTCCACTGGGTCGGGATGGCGGTCATGGCGATCGGGCTCGTGCTGATGGTCGTGCTCGCATCGCTCCGCACCCAGGGCTGGCGGATCGTCGCGTGGCTGACGGGTCTCGGATCGATCGTCTACGGCGCTGCGTCGATCCTGTTCGCGACCTACCCGGGCAGCGATGTGCCGTATCCGAGTAGCGAAGGCTCCGTCTGGGGAACGCTCGCGATCGCATGGGGGGTTGTGGTGATCGCGCTCGCCGAACGACGGTCGCGAGCGACGTGACGGCGTCCCGGCCCTCGCGCCCCCTTGACGCTACCTGGGTCACGGAGCGGGGCGGCCAATTGCGGTTCGCCCAAGGCCTGTTCTCGCCGCCACCGATTCATGCGATGATGGCATCGGCGAGGAGCAGATATTGGTCGTTCTGCGACACCGTCGAGGCGTTGTTGCCGCCGCTGCGCTGGTGGCCTTCAACTTGGTGATGTTCCTCCTTGCCACTGCCGGTCAGAACTCGATGGATGCTCCTTTCCTGGTTGCCTGGATGAGGGGCGATGCCGTCTTGTCCCTTGCGGCGCTGGCCCTCACCGAACCTCGTAGCCCGCGGCTTCCCTAGTGTCCCGGCTGCTGTCGGCCGTCGCCTCCCGCAGCATGCCGACGAGCACCGCCCAGAGCGTCCGATCCTCCTCGCAATCGATCAGAAGGGCTGAAGTCCTGAGCGGCCCGGCCGATATGAGGGGAGTCGATTCGGCGGGACCTGGCTATGGACAACCTCGACGATCTAGAAGATGACAAGTGGTGGAAGCGACTATTGACCCGCTGGGACAACCTGTCGGTCACGACGAAGAAGGTGATCGTCCGCGGAGGTACCAGCGCAGGCATCGTGGTCTGCTGGGCACTGCTCCGGGCTCCTGGCGGGATGTGACCCTCTGTCCCGTATCTCGGTATTCAGTTGCTAGAGGGGGAAGTCCGGTCGGCCTCCCGCAGCATCCCGACGAGCACCGTCCGGAGCGTCCGATCCTCCTAGCAGTCGATTAGCAGCTCGCTGGCCGGACTTACTGCCGCACGAGTTCGGGGCCTCCGATCATCTGCGGCCGGAGGCTGGACCACCGAACCACGAGCCCTCAACCGTCCCGGAGGCGTTCCGACCGCTTGCCGAGCAGCTCGTCACGGAGTAATCGGCACCGTGCGGAGGCCGGGCTGCTCGACGTCGAGAACGCTATGCGGTTCCCTGCTGCACCGCCTCCACGTACTCAGGGATGTGCAACCTCCAGAGCTGCATCGACTCCTCGGTGGGGCGGCCGCGCACCTGCCTGAACCCCTTGGGGTTCTGCGGAATGGAGCCCGTGTTGTACATCACATGGAAGTCCCTCGGATAGGTCGCGGCCACCCACTCGGCGAAGGGTGCCCTCATCTGAGATTTGAACTGCTTGAGGTTCGGGTTCGACGCGGCCTTGACGATCTCGCCGTCACGAACCGTGAACACGAACGTGCTGCCAGTGAACGGACCCAGACCCAGCACGTCCGACGCGATCGCGTGGAAGTCGAACCCGCAGACAACACTCGTTGCGGATCCGAACGGTGCGGCCTGACACCACGTGATCGTCAGCTGGACGCGCTGAGCCTCGAGCAACGCGAGCTCCTGGGACAAGCCCTTCTCGTTCGCCGGCGCCGGTGGCTCGATGATCCACCTCAGATCGGCGTCGTCGGCCACGTAGGTCATTGCCGCCTCCGGGTCAAACGCTCCGAACGCCGCGAAGAATCCGCGGACAACGTCCTCCGCCGCATCGGTCGAGTTGACCCTCGATGGCTCGTTGGCTGGCGTCTGCGTGCGGTCGGAGGACGCGCCACTGGTCACGATCCAGATGGCCGCAACGAAGACGGCGATCCCGACGACACCCGCTGCGATGCGCTGGTTCCGGCGCTTGCGATCGCGGCGGCGGATGAGTCGCTCCAGCGCCCCGTCGGGCGCCTTGAAGCGCTCCGCCGCCCGCTCGACACTCTCCTGATCGATCACGTTCGTTCCTCCATCCTGGCCCGGGCACCGGCTCGCGCCCGCGAAGCGTGGGCGCGAACGGTTGCGGACTTCACCCCGAGGATCCGTGCCGCCTCCTCCGAGGAGAAGCCGAACATCGTGGTGAGCACGATCGAGGCCCGCTCGGCGGGACTGAGCGGGCGAAGGATGCGCAAGACTTCGTCGCGATCTTCGACCGCTGCAAGGTCATCGACACTCGGCGCGAGCGAGACCGTACGGCGGAGGGCGAGCACTGTCCGCCGGTACCGGCTGCGGGCCAAGTTCATGGCCGTCCGGAACAGGAACCCGGTGGGATCCTCCATGAGGCTGACGCGCCCCCATCGCTCCCAGAGCTTCAGATAGGCGTCCTGCATGACCTCCTCCGCCTCGTGGCGGTTCCCGGTCACGAGGCAGAGGCCACCGAACAGCCGCTGGTGGGTGGCCTCGAAGAACGTCTCGAAGCCTTCTTGGGTCTCGGCCACCTCGTGCCCCTCGGTCCCGGCAACGGCCGCCCGCTCGAGTGCTGTCGCCATGGTGCGCCATGAACGCACGAGGAGCCACTTCTGCTGTGGCCTCTAGGGCCGAATGGTTAGCGCTCGGCCTCCCGCAACATGCCGACCAGCACCGCCCGCAGCGTCCGGTCCTCCTCGCAGTTGATCAGCAGTTCGCCGAAGGTGCGAGTCTTGGGGTTGCCCCAAAAGGCCCCGATCGCGTCGGCGCGGTCGAAGTCGGGGAGCATCAGGACGTGGAGCAGTTCGGCGCGCGGGCGGAACCGAGCGCGTCGAGGCGCTCCTGTAGTCGGCTCTCGAGTTCGTCGGGGCGCACGACTCCGAAGGCTACTCCGGCGGCATGTCAGACGCTCTAGGGGACATCCTGGCGTCGGCGGCATTCGGTGGGACTGTGCCGGAAGTCAAGTCCCGGTCTCCTACGCCGATATACATTCGAAACGGCGAAAACGCGACAGCTTGAGATGCCCCTCTAATGCCCTTCCTACCGTACGCCGCCCCTCCGCCCCATACGCACGAGTGGGTGGGCGGGCTTTGTGCGTGCGGCTTCCGCCTGCTGCGGTCGGGGATGATGGTGAAGTACCCCAGCCCGCGCAACTCGTGCGGCTGCGAGTGCCACTACGACACGGACGGGGCCGAGCGCCCGCTGGCCGAGTTCCGGGTCAACTACCTCAGCCGAGTCAGCGCGCAGCAGTCGGGCTACGCCCTGCGGGACCTCTGCCGGGGGTGCTACCGCGAGATGCGGCGCGCCGACCGAGTGGCGCATTTCGTGAACTGGTAGCCCGGATCGTTGCAGGAGCGGCTCGAGTTCCTCGGCTAGCGCCAGGGCTTCTCATGGCGCCAGCGCTTCGCCCACCCCTGAACCTCGCGCCGATCCCACAACCGTCCTCGGCCATAGTCAATGGTCGACCCCATTTGATGAGTTACCCCCTTTACCGGACCACGGTGTGGGATCGAGCCGTGACCGACGAAGCGGCGAAACCGCGCTGGGCCAGGCGGGCAGCGCTCCACCGAGCCAGCCAGCGCTAAGACGAGGTGGAACCTCCTCGTCCGGTCCGTGGCGATGGCGAACCCCCATCGCGACCAGTTCCCCGCATGTGACCTCGGGTCAACGGCCTCGCGGGAGGCGCAGCCTCGGTGTCGTGGCGATGCTTGCGGATCCATCGGGCAGGGGTCAGGCAGCCCAAGGAGCGTGTGGGGCTGTCAGTCGATGGGAAGCCGGAGGTCGAGGAACTCCGAGATCCGGTTGGCCGCCGGCGGATCGAGGTTCGCGAGCACCACGACCACATAGCCGGAGGGTTGGTAGATCCTCAGATCACCGTTCATTCCGGGTGCGCCGCCTCCGTGGCCCACCCAGCCCTTCCCATCCGCGTCACGATGATCCTCGAACCCGTACGCGTACCCGATGCCAGGACCGATCTCCTCCTTGCCGGTGGTCAGAAGCTCCGTCGAGTCCCGGCTGAGCAGTTCGTGGTTCATCAGGGCCTCTGCGAACCGGGCGAAGTCCTCGACCGTGGAGTACCCGCCTCCGGCTGAGGTTCCACGGTAAGGGAGCGTGTCGGCGTTCGGTCGCCAGTCGGTCCCTCCACTCGGATCCATGTATCCGATGGCGCGGTCCGGGACCGCCTGATCCTCGGGCACAGATCCCGTTCCGGTCATCCCGGCCGGCTCGTAGATGTGCTCGTGCACGTAGTCGTAGTAGCTCTGGCCCGTCACCGCCTCGATCACTGCGCCCAAAAGGATGAAGCCGTAGTTGCTGTACACCCACTGGGAGCCCGGCTCGAACTCGGGGCCGCGCTCGCCGTACAGCTCCACGTAGTCGGCGAGCGTCCGGAGCTCCTCGCGGTGGGCGTCGAACTCAGGCCCGAAGATGTCCCCGGTGCCGCCCGTGTGCGTCAGCAGGTGGTGGATCGTGACCTGCTCGGCGACCTCGCGGTTCGGGTAGTCGGTCAGGTACGTGCCCAGGGGCGCCGTGAGCTTGACTTCGCCGGCCTCGACCAACTGCAGGATCGCGACCGCGGTGAACATCTTGTTCATCGACCCGATCCGAAAGCGCGTCTGGACCGTGTTCGGGATCTCCCGCTCGCGGTCGGCGAGTCCGTAGGCCTCGCTGAACAGCACCTGGCCGTCCTTCGCGACCAGCACCGCGCCACTGAACCGGTCCGCAGAGGCCTCCTCGCGAACGCGAGTCTCGAGCGCCGTCAGGGCCTCCACCTGGGTCAGCCGGTGGAGTACGAGATCGAGAGCGCTCGTCGGTTCCGGGGTATCGAGCAGATCGATCCGGGCATCGGCGTCCTCCCCGATGGGCTCGAAGCGGATGTTATCCACGCCGCCGCGCAGCGGTCCCTGGTTGTCGGTCTGCGCGAGGCGGAGACGCACCGTCTGGCCGGCCCAAGCCGAGAGGTCCACGCTCACCGCGGTCGGCTCGAGGCTGGTCGGATCGCCCGGGGAGGTGCGGAAGACGTTGAGAAGCACGTCGCCTTCCGCCACGGAGTCGATCGGAGCCGTGGGATCGATGAGGTCGATCCGAAACTGCTGGTTCGGCTCAGGCGATGTGTGGGCCAAGGTGTTCGGAACGGCGAACGGGGCGCTGCCTCGGTAGAAGACGGTCAGGTGGAGGGTCGATCGACCGTCCAGCCCAACGTCTCGGTACAGGATGCGGGTGCCGGGGCCGTTCATGTCGGTCACCGCCGCGAACCCGCCCTGGGGCGGATCGGGGACGAAGAACGGGGCGTTGGGATCGCTCTGAGCGGGATCGGGTGGCACCTGCCCGTCGGAGTATGCGAACCAGGCGCCGGAGCCGCTGCCGACGGTCTGCCATCCGGCGAGCGCACCGGATTCGAAGTCGTCCATGACGATCGTCTTCGGCCGATCGTCGGCTTCCTGCTCGCCCTCGCAGGCGACGAGGAGCGAGCCGACGAGAACGGCCGCGACGAGCGCGCAGGCACTGAGAGGGCTCCTGCGGTCCGGAACGTATCTTCGAGCCGACGCCCTCGTCGTCATCCGGATCCGATACTCGAGGCTCGACGGTAGACGGTCCATCATGATGGGCTCATCGCCGCTCATCCGCCTCACCTCGCGATGCCGCAGGCCGTCACTCTAGAGCGACGCGTGACGGTGCGCTGTGTCGTCCATCACCGGTCAGAGGTCCAACCGTCCGCTCCGACGGTTCACGCTGATAGCGCTGGCGCTGCTCAGCGCACCCACATCTGGTCGAACGGCTCTCCCCAATAAGGGTGGAACTGGTCGTTGCCGAGTCGCTCGGACACCAGGGTCGTCTTTACCGTATTCCCCAACGGGACCCAGTGGGCAAGGTCGACGAGATCATGCTCGAGGTCGGACCAGAGCTCGTGGCTGGCCGCCGGGTCCGTGAGCTGCATGCTCGTGGCCTGCTCGATCCTGCTTTGGGTTCAGTAGCCAGGTTGCTTCGGTTGACCTCGGCGAAACTGCGGTTCTCCCCGCGTTCGGGTCGGAATGCACGCCGGTTCGGCGAGAAGTTGTCGAAGGCGGGGCGAGCCGATGTACCGACAAGGGGTGATGAGGGGAGGCCTATCGCTCCCTATCGCTTCGTCCCCTGCGGACCTCGCCACGGTTTGGTGACGGTCCGAGAGGTGTTAATGACGGCGTGGCACAACGCTAGGGGGGTAGCACCTCGGACGAGAACGGGGAGTGAGCGGACCCAGAGTCTCTCGCACCTCACGCCGTTGTGGGGCGGAGGTCTACGCATAAGGAGCCTTGTTGGAGGATCGGGAGGGTGGGGAGGAAGGTAGCCTGTCAGCTTGATTCGGCCTGCACAACGCAGAACTCGTTGCCCTCGACGTCGGCCATCGTGGTCCACTCGAAGTTCTCGTTCGTGACGTCCCACAGCCGCGTCGCGCCGAGCGCGATCAGATGGGCGACCTCGGCCTCTCGATCGGTCGCGTGCCAATCGATGTGCACCCGGTTCTTCGTGGTCTTGGGTTCTGGGACGTTCACGAAGGTGAGCGGGCGGGCGCCGGGGAGCCAGTAGTACTTGTCGGGTTCGAGCTGCTCGAGCTCGCGCTCCAACGCTGTCTCCCAGAACCGCCCGACCCTCTGCAGGTCGTCGGCATCGAGGACGACGGTGGCCAAGTGCCGGTCCGAGGGAGGGTTCGACTGGATCACGCAGAACTCGTTCCCTTCGGAGTCGGCGAGGGCGGTCCACGCCATGTCCTCTTCTCCGACCTTCTCTTTCACGTCCCAGAGACGTGTCGACCCAAGCCCCAGCAGACGTTGCACCTCGGCCTCGCGGTCGGCCACGCTCCAATCCAGATGCATCCGGTTCTTCGTGGTCTTGCCCTCCGGCACCTTCATGAAGTCGATCCGGGGGTCCCCCGGCAGCGAGGCCCATTCGCCGGGGTCGCCCTCGGTGAGCTCGCGTTCCAACGCGGCCGCCCAGAACCGGCCGACGAGCTGCGGGTCATCTGCATCGAACACCACCGTGAAGAAGGAGAGGGTCATGCGCCGAACGTATTCGCGCCAGGGACTTCAGGTCAACAGAGGCACCGACTTCGGGCTCAGTTTGATCGACGCTCTTTGCGCTGCTGTAGCCCCTCACGCGCACTGCCTTGTCCAGCGACTTCCGGTGGGCGTACTCGCTCGGTCGCTACCCTGTGCTTACGCCGCTTCGTCTCGAATCCACTCGGAAGCACCCGACGCGGACTACCCTCGGTAGGCGTTTGCGGCTCACGCTCCCAAGCTCGGGTCTGGTCCCGGTCGTTAGGGTCCTGTGCCGAACGCTCGGCCTTTGCCTTGCACTTGCGTGCGTAGCAGCTCGCACCCTTTCCGCCTGAAACCTCAACCCACTCCTTCTTCTCCTTGCGGCTCATCCGCCTCAGAGTCATTCACGGTGTCAGCTCCAGGTCGTACAGTCCCGACCATGAAGCCTAAGCGAGTGATGATCGACTCGAATGTCTACGACGAGATCGTCGCGGTCCCGGGGCTGACCAGCACCCTCCGCAGACTCATCCACGAGGGAGACTTGGAACTCGTCGTCTGCCATGTCCAAGAGGACGAGATTCAAAGGACGCCTGACCCGGCGTGGAGAGAAACGCTTGAGAGCGTCCCCGTCTCCCGAGAGGTACCGTCGGCAGTCTTCGTCCTGGGTTGGTCGCGCCTCGGAAGAGCGCGACTCGGCGGGGAGCAACAGGGAGACCTCAGCTACGAGGGGCTCGCTGGCCCAAACCGCCGTAACGTTGGTGACGCCCTGATTGCTCTGACGGCGGCGAACGAGGCCGATGCTCTAGTTACACAAGAGCACAGGCTCCAGAGTCAACTCGCGAGCAAGCCGCTGCCGGTCTGGACATTCGACGATTTCCACAAATGGGTCGTCAGCACTGACGGCCACCACGGTTAATCGAGCGACTTCGCAACGCGTGCCCGCAGCCGAGCGGTTTCCTTAGGCAGCGCTGACATCGAGCCCCAGGATCGATCTCGTTCTCCTATGCCCTCAGTACGCTCGGCCCCGACAACCTTTGAACTTCCCAGCGAGCGCGATCCTCAGAGCGAGAGGTCAACCACGTTGCGGCAGCCGGGGAAACTGCCCTCCAGATGCAGTCAGAGATCGATGACAACCTATGCTGGATCGTGATCACTGCCGTCTCCGGTCCTCCTCGTCCGGCGGTCAATGAAGCTCCCAACTTGCTTCGCCGCGAGAGGGGACTCAGCCATACGTGGTCGAAGAGCTCATACTCCGCAGGCTGACCGCTCGGCTTGAACCTGTGTGTCCATGCCGACGTTGCCGGCGGGGGAGCGTCCGCGGGGGCGGGCCGCGTCTAGGAGCAGCTCGGCGCCGAGCTGCCGGCGGGAGGGCCTTGAGACGGGCTCTGAGCCCAGCCTCCATCTCCTCGAAGGTCTCGGCAGGCCTTTTCTTCCGATTCCATCCTTCCATAGAGAACCCCCTTGAATGCAAGCCCGGGCGGGCGTTCAAGCTCAGGTCGAGGGCATCAGGCGCCGCCGGGGCGGGCCCGTCGGAGGAGGTGTTGGCATGGCCCATATCCGACTGAGGTACTCGAGCGGCGACGAGGACGAGTGGGAGCTTCACCAGGAGACTCCCATCGGCGATCTGGCGAGGACGATTTGCGCACACATCGGGCCGCAACAGGGTCACCTTCCGCGTCGTCGCGAGCGAGCGCGGCATGGGCGACTTCGGATTGGTCGGAATCAGCTTGGCGGAGGTCGCGTCCTGGCACATCAACGGCATCGATCCAAAGGCCCCCGGGGCACTGTTCGCCGATATATCCTGATTGCTTCGCAGGAGCCGCTGGCGGAATGACCTCGGGAGGAGTCCTGAGTCCCGCCTCCACCTCGTCTTAAGGTTACGTCTCAGCCAACGGTGTGGACTGCGTGATCGTGAGATCGAGGCCGATCCTGAGTTCCCCGCCGACGGCGACTGGCACGCTCCTGCGTCTTCTTCGATCGAGACAGTCCGGTCTCGCGGACGCCGGGCGATTCCCGGGCCCGCCGCTCGTGTTCCGAGCGACGATGGACCAGGAGCTCTGGATGGAACGTTCGCCGCGTCGACGACGCCCGTCGGTTCCGAAGTGGCGGGTGAACACACGAGGGGACCGACCCAGGTGACCCCGGAGAGGTTGACACAGCGCGCGGGAGGCATACAACGTGCGCCAAGAGGGAGGTCCACCGTCGGGGAGCCGGACTGGAGGTCGGATGAACTGCCAGCACATGGGGTGCAGATGCCGGGTCGAGCCGGGCCAGGAGTTCTGCGGCGACTACTGCCGCGAGCACGCTGGTGACGCGGCGCACGAGGAGCACATGTGCGAGTGCGGGCACGACGCCTGCACGATGGCCGCGGTGTAGGGCGAAGGAACCCAGCAGGAGGGCAAATCACGCCATCGGTCGTCCAACGGGGCAGACCATGCCGCTCCCACCTCTCCTTCGAGAGGACGGCGGCCGAAGACTTGTCCGGTCCTCCGGCGGTCGGTCGGAAGACTTGTCCGGCGCCGGGCGGACGAAACACCGAAAGACTTGTGTGGTGGACGCGGTCGTTCGGGCCCGGATCGGGGCCTTCCCCGCGGCCGCCTCTCGCCCGCCGCCGGAACGCCGCTGTTAGAGGCGCCTTTCGGTAGCGGAGGCAGACGGGAATCGAACCCGCCGGCGGGCTCTCGCCCGCCCACCGATTTTGAAGGCATGTCCGGCTCTGCGCTGCCTTCAGACCTGTGACCCAGCGCCTTTGTCTTCAGACGCCGTCCCAGAACGTGCAAAGAGTTGTGAGGCCGATCCGGCTCGAAGACTTGTCCGGTGGCCCATGAAGACTTGTCCGGGGCATCACCTCCTCGATCAGGACGATACCTGCTGATGCTGCCCACTGAGCGAGAGGTGCCTCCATGCGGAGGACCTCACCGGGTGTCGTCGAACGATGAGTACGTAGCCTTGCACCCACGCGACCAGTTCAAGAAGCGTCATGCCCGTGAGGTACGAGCCGGCGGCGGTCTTGACAGCGGAGATATAGAAGAGCAAGAGGACACCGATGAACGCGAAGATGATCAGGAGTCCGGCAGGCGACACGTCGAAACCGGGGGTGAAGGCCAGAAGCCCGACCATTACGAACGCAAGCGCCGCCACCGAGAACAGGAGTCGAACCATTACCTACTGTCTCGGGACACTCATGCCTCGGATCTTCCCTGGAAACGCTCCACCAAGTCGGCGTCCGATCCGCCCTCAGGGCGGAGGCGGCGTACGCCAGACCGCCCGGTCCACGCGCCGATCGCTTCAGCCGGATGTTCGACCTTCCTCCCTTCGCCGCGGCCACACCTGAGGTAGAGGCGGCCTTG
>Ga0184609_10000425_pt1 | contig 12242 bp, 14 predicted proteins | sample PLM1_60_coex_FD_133165 | JGI IMG/M metagenome (GOLD analysis project Ga0184609, IMG submission 133165) | Groundwater sediment microbial communities from an aquifer in East River, Colorado, USA - PLM1_60_coex | ecosystem: Environmental > Terrestrial > Soil > Riparian zone | place: USA: East... | reverse complement strand
GCCACGGGCCCTCACGATCGCCGGTTCCGACTCCGGCGGCGGGGCCGGGATCCAGGCGGACCTGAAGACGTTCAGCGCGCTGGGGGTCTTCGGGATGACCGCGATCACGGCGGTGACGGTGCAGAACACCAAAGGGGTGTCCAGTTTCGAGGAGATCTCGCCTACGACCGTCGCCGACCAGATCCGAGCCGTCGCGGGCGACATCGGGGTGGACGCGGCGAAGACGGGGATGCTCGCTTCGGCAGGGATCGTGGAGGCGGTGGCCGAGGCGGTCGAGGAGACGCGGCTCCCGAACATCGTGGTGGATCCGGTCTTCGTCGCGAAGCACGGCCACCCGCTGCTCGCGGACGACGCCGTCGGCGCGCTCATCCGGCTGATCCTCCCGCTCGCGACCCTCGTGACGCCCAATCTCTCGGAGGCAGGCGGCCTGGCGGGCTTCGAGGTCGACGCTCGCGAGGACATGCGGCGGGCGGCCGGCGCGATCTTGAACCTGGGGCCGAGGGCCGTCCTCGTGAAGGGTGGTCACCTCGAGGGGGACCGCGCGGCCGATCTCTTCGCCGACGGAGCCGTGGAGGAATGGATCGACGCCGAGCGGATCGAGACGCCGCACACGCACGGGACGGGATGCACCCTGTCCGGGGCGATCACGGCTCATCTCGCTCGAGGAGCCTCCCTGCTCGATGCCGTCCGGGCCGGGAAAGCCTTCGTCACCGAGGCGATCCGCCACGCGCTTCCGCTGGGCGAGGGGATCGGCCCGGTCGACCAACTCTGGTCGACCGGGCCCGCCCCTCGTGGTTGATCTGACCTCAGCTCAGAGTGCGATCCAGGCGAAGCTGTTCGGAGCCACGTCCAGGCAGCCCTTGGCGCACGACGTGGCGTTCACGTAGTGCGACTGGACGATCATCGAGACCGGACCGTTCGGCGCGAGCGGCGCTCCGCCCGGCACGGTGAACCGCATCGTCCTGCGGTTGGGACGCTGCACCGGAAGGGCCTCGAAGTTGTCGCCCTGGCCCCGGAAGACCACGCTCAAGGTCCTGCCGATCTTCTTGATCGTGCCGACGAAGTCGACGTTCGCGTCACCGTCGACGTTCAGGAACACCTTCACCCAGTTGGCGGCAGGTCCGAGGACGGTCTTCGCGAACGGGGCCTGCACGCGGAACGTGAAGGTGATCGGCTGGCCGCTCGCGGTCCGTACCCCCTTCACGAGTTCCAGGTCGAGCTTGCCGGGGACGTCGTTCGGGTCGGTGACCTGGACGAGGGAGACTGCTCCCGCGGCGGTCGGCAGGAGCGCGAGCAGCACGGCGACGAACACCGCACGTCGGGCGATCCGCATGGCGATTCCCCTTTCGGGTCGGCGCATGGCGCGGACGTTACGCCGGGGGAGCAACCCTGCCGCAAACTCGAAGGTCAGCGCTGGCGCTGCGGGATGCGGGTCACTCGCCCGGCCTTGATACAGCTGGTGCACGCGTTCACGCGTCGAGGCGTGCCGTCCACGAGCGCGCGCACGCGCTGAACGTTCGGGTCCCATCGGCGGTTGTTCCGCTTGTGCGAGAACGTCACCGACTTGCCGAACCAGGGCTTCTTGCCACAGATGTCACACACCGCTGCCATAGGTCCGTCGAGGCTACCAGAGGGGACGGCCGAAACTCGCGAAAGGTGGCTACCCGACGATGGCCTCGAGGTGGCGACGAAGGATCTTGTCGGCGATCGGACCGGTGTACGCGAATTCGAGGCTCCCATCCGCCCGGAAGAAGGCCGTCACCGGTTGTCCGTAGAGGCCGAGCGGGGTCTTGATCGCGTCGGAGACGTCGAACACGCTCGGGAACGTCATCCCGAACTTCTCCATGAAGGCCTTCGCCTGGGTCCTCGAGTCCAGGACGTCGACGCCGACGAACTGCACCTGGTCTCCGAACTCGCGGTGAGCCGCCACGAGGCGAGGCATCTCCTCGTGGCAGGGTGGGCACCACTCTCCCCAGAAGTTGACCACGACGGGCGTGCCCTGCAGCTGCCCCAGTAGCCGCTGGAAGGTGTCGGGATCCATCGCGGGGAGCGCGTCGGCGAACTCCGGCAGCAGGGCGGCCTCCGTGGCGTTGCGGGCGGGGATCGTCCCAACCGGAGCGCTCGGCTCCGGCCCCCCGGAGCACGAAGCCACGAGCGCGAGCCCGGCCAGGAGAGCCGGCAGCCGTCGGGAGGTCATACAGGGATGGTAGAACCCTTCACGGAATTGCCTGCCTCTCCCTCGGCACTCGCGCTCGACACCCCGGTCCTCCTCGTGGACCGGAAGCTGGCTATGCGTCGAACCGGCCTCCGGGACAAGGGCGACGAGGCCCACGCGATCCTCGCCGGCATGGGGATCCATACGGTGGGCGATCTCATCCGCCACTACCCACGCCGCTACATCGACCGCTCGGCGGTGGAACGGATCGGCGACCTCCGGATCGGACAAGCGGCCACGGTGATCGCTCGCGTCCACAAGACGGCCAAGCGATTGACCAGGCGGCGCCAGACGATGGTGACGGTCACGATCACGGATGGCACGGGTTTCCTCGACATGACGTTCTTCAACCAGCCTTGGGCGGCCGGCATCTACAAAGAAGGGCTGGAGGTCGCCGTCTCGGGGACCGTGACCCGCTACCGCGGGCATCTCCAGCTCGCCAACCTGGAAGCGGAGATCCTCGGCGGCGAGGAACGCGATCTGGTCCATACCGGTCGGATCACGCCCGTCCACCGGGCCTCCGAAGGCGTCACGACCAGGACGATCCGCGAGCTGGTCTTCACGGCGCTCGACAGGCTGCCGCCGATCGTCGATCCGATGCCGGCCGAGCTGATCGAGGCCGAGGGGCTGGAGGACCTCGATGCCGCGCTCCGACGGGTGCATTTCCCCGAGGACGCGGAGCAGCTCGCGCGCGCCGTCGAGCGGTTGAAGTTCGACGAGCTGTTCACCCTCGAGCTGGGCGTGGCCTTCCGCAAACATCGACTGGAGTCGGAGCGGACGGGGGTGGCGCACCGTGCGGACGGGGAGTTGACCGAGCGCCTGCTCGCAACGACACCCTTCGAGCCCACGGAAGCGCAGATACGCGCGGTCGAGGAGGTCGGGGATGCGATGGCCGCCGCGCGGCCGATGAACGTGCTGCTGCAGGGCGACGTGGGGTCGGGCAAGACCCTCGTGGCCGTCCACGCATGCCTCGTGGCGATCCAGTCCGGCCATCAGGCCGCGATCATGGCGCCCACCGAGGTCCTGGCCGGTCAGCACGCGCGCTCGATCCGGGCTCTGCTCGAAGGTGTCGGCGCGGCGAACCATCTGGATCGTCCGGGCGGCGCCGCGTCGACGGGTGCGGATGGGCAGGGCTCGTTGCTGGAGTCGCTCGAGGAACCGGCGACGGGCCCGACCGCGGACGGTGTGACATACGCGCTGTTGACGTCGGCCGTCACCGGGAAGGACCGCGCCCGCATCCTCGCCGGGATCGCCGATGGCGCCGTCGATCTCGTGGTGGGAACGCATGCGATCGTGCAGGAGGGAGTCTCTTTCCACGACCTGTCGCTCGCCGTCGTGGACGAGCAACACCGGTTCGGACTCCACCAGCGGATGGCGCTCAAGGGGAAGGGTGACGGCGACGTCGACGTGTTGATCATGACGGCGACCCCGATCCCACGGACGCTGGCGCTCACGTACTACGGAGACCTCGACGTTGTCGTGCTCGACGAGATGCCGAAGGGCAGACAGCCGATCGGGACGGCGGCGGCGCGCTCCGACGCGGAACGCGCCGCCGCCTACGACCTCATCCGGCGTGAGGTGGGAGCCGGACGGCAAGCCTTCGTGGTGTGCGCGGCGATCGACGAGGGGAACCGCACGCAGGTGCGGGCGGCGGAGGCCGAGGCGGAGCGGCTCGCGACGGAGGTCTTCCCCGACCTGCAGGTCGAGTTGCTCCACGGACGCATGCGGCCGAAGGACAAGGACCGCGTGATGGAGGACTTCCGATCGGGGCGGGCCGACGTGCTCATCTCGACCACCGTGATCGAGGTCGGCGTCGACGTTCCGAACGCGACCGTCATGTTGATCGAGAACGCGGAGCGCTTCGGCCTTGCTCAGCTCCATCAGCTGCGCGGGCGGATCGGCCGCGGCGCGCACGTGTCGTACTGCGTCTTGTTCGACGAGTCCGAAGAGACGAACGTCGAGGCCCGGGCTCGGATCGCGGCGATGACCCGCACCACCGACGGGTTCGAGCTGGCCGATGAGGACCTCCGTCTGCGAGGCGAGGGCACCCTCTTCGACACGAAGCAGTCGGGGATGCCCGACCTGAAGCTCGCGCGTCTCGCCGAGGATCTCGACCTCGTGAAGCGCGCTCGGGCCCGGGCGTTCGCGCAGATCGAGGAGGATCCCGCCCTCGAGCGTCACCCCCTGCTCCTCGACGAGCTCCGTGACCGGTTCGAGGACTCGATCGCCTGGCTCTTCAGCGCCTGAGTCCGGGTTGCGTTCCCGTCGGCTTCGGTGGTGATGGCGTCCGACCCCTATCCTCGCGTCGATGCGGGTGATCGCCGGCAGCGCGAGAGGGACACGGCTCGGCCGTGTGCCGGCGGGGGTCCGGCCCGTATCCGATCGGGTGCGAGAGGGGCTCTTCTCGAGTCTCGGAGATCGCCTCGAGGACGCGCGTGTGTTGGACCTGTACGCGGGGACGGGTGCGCTCGGGATCGAGGCACTGTCGCGGGGTGCGGAGGAAGCGGTGTTCGTGGACAGGAGCCCGGACGCGGTGGCCGCCGTACGGGACAACCTCGCTCGCACGGGCCTCGGTGACCGTGCGGCCGTTCGGCGCTCGGACGTCCGAGGGTTCCTCGAACGCGAACCCGCCGACCCGAAGGGGTTCGATCTCGTGTTCCTAGATCCACCGTACGAGTCGGGGGGATCCGAGCTGGACCCCGTCCTCGAGCTCCTCGGTGTGAAACCCCTGCTCAGAGAGGGTTTCACGGTCGTCCTCAGCCGTGGGTCGAGGAGTTCCAAAGATGTGATTCCGCTACAATGGGCAGTCGCGAGGCGCCTCTCCTACGGAGACAGCGTCGTCATGCTGTTCCGGTCACGAAACCTGCCAAGAGACGTGGAGGTGTGATGGGCCTGACCGCCCTGTGTCCGGGGACGTTCGATCCCGTGACGAACGGTCATCTCGACATCATCGGCAGAGCGTCCGAAACCTTCGAGACGGTGGTCGTCGGTGCGCTGGAGAATCCCTCCAAGCAGCCGATGTTCTCGCTCGAGGAGCGGGTCGCGATGCTCAAGGAGGCATGCTCCGGCATGCCCAACGTCACCGTGGTCTCGTTCCGAGGGCTGCTCGTCGACCTGGCGCGAGCCCATGGAGACGCCGTCATCGTCAAGGGTCTCCGGGCCATCTCCGACTACGAGTACGAGATCCAGATGGCGCAGATGAACCATCGGCTCGCGGGCGTGGAGACCCTGTTCATGTCGACGAGCCCGAGATGGTCGTTCCTGTCGTCGTCGCTCGTGAAGGAGGTCGCTCGCCTCGGGGGAGATGTCTCGGGGCTCGTTCCGGATCACGTGAGGGCCTCACTCGCCGACCGTCTGGACGAGCGCTGATGGACCTCGCCGCCCGACTCGAGCAGCTCGAGGAGCTGATCAGGGAAGCTAAGTCGATGCCGCTTTCGTCGTCCGTGCTGGTCAACCGCGAGGAAGTCTTCGAGATGATCGGGGAGCTGAAGGAGGCGATGCCCGAGGAGCTCAAGCGGGCGCGGTGGATCGTCAAGGATCGAGAGGAGCTCCTCGCGAAGGCGCGCGACGAGGGGGAGCGCATCGTCGAGCAGGCGAACGAAGAGCAGCTCCGGATGGCCCGGAAGGAGGAGATCGTCGCCCGGGCGACCGCCGAAGCCGACCGTGTGGTCTCGGAAGGGGAGGAACGTGCCCGCGTGATGCGCTCGGAGGCAGAGGATTACGTCGACGCCAAGCTCGCCCAGTTCGAGATCTCGATCCGCAAGATCCTCGAGGCCTCGCAAGGATCGACCAAGGCGCTGAACCGGACCCTCGACCAGGTGGAGGTGGGTCGCGAGCGGCTCCGAGGACCGGCGAACGCCGCCGAGGCCGAGTTCGCACGGCCGTCGGAGGAGAGCGAGCTCTTCGACGAGGAGGAGGAGCGGTGATCGGAGCCATCGATGTGCGCGACCTCGTGGGTCGATACGGCACCTGGAAGGCGGAGCAGGTCTCCGGCACGATCGACGACCTGGCGACCGAGCTCGCCGGCCTCAGCGAGGACACACCGATATCCGGAGAGCTGGTCCTCGAGTCGCTCGCGGAAGGGATCCTCGCGAGCGGTCGGCTCCAGGGGGCTTTGTCACTGCGGTGTGCCCGGTGCCTGAAGGAGTTCGAGCAGGGGTTCTCGGTCGAGCTCCGTGAGCTCTTCGTCCCGTTCCCCCACGAGGATTCGGATGAATATCCCTTGGATCCCGAGGGATTCCTGGACCCGGATCAGATGATGCGTGACGCGATCGGCGTCGAGCTCCCGTTCGCCCCGGTGTGCCGGCCCGATTGCCGTGGGTTGTGCCCCCGATGCGGCGGTGACCTCAACCTCGGCGATTGCACCTGCACCGAGTCCGACGTCGACCCTCGGTGGGACGGCCTCGAGGCGCTGCTCGACGAGTGGAACCAGCACTCCGGAGACGAGCCGAAGAGCGAGCCAACGAACGAGCCAACGAACGAGCCAACGAACGAGCCAACGAACGAGAAGGGATGAACACATGGCGGTCCCCAAGAAGAAACAGAGCAAGACGCGGGGAGACAAACGCGCTGCCAACTGGAAGGCGAAGGCGCCCGCGTATTCGGAATGCCCCCAGTGTCACCAGGCCAAGCTTCCACACCGCGTCTGCGGGAACTGCGGCTACTACGCCGGCCGACAGGCCGTTGAGGTCGAGTGACGGCGTGACCTCGGCCGAGGCCTCGTCGTTGCCGGGTCCCGAGGCGCTGGATGGAGCGCTGGGCATCCGGTTCCGCGACGAGGACCTCCGTGAGACCGCGCTCATCCATCGCTCGTATGCGTTCGAGCACGGCGTGAACGCAACCAACGAACGGCTCGAGTTCCTCGGTGATTCCGTGCTCGGGCTGGTCGTGACCGACATGGCGTTCGAATCCTTCCCGAACATGCCCGAGGGTGAGCTCGCGAAACTGCGGGCCGCGATCGTCAACGCGCAGGCGCTCGCCGACGTCGCCCGTTCACTCGGGCTCGGAGCGCTGGTCCGACTCGGCAAGGGGGAAGAGCAGAGCGGTGGCCGGGACAAGGCGAGCATCCTGGCCGATGCCCTTGAGGCCGTCATCGGGGCGGTGTACCTCGATCTCGGTCTCGACGAGACCCGCAGGCTGATCGAGAGGCTCTTCCGTCCGCTCATGGAGGCGTACGCCCGGGGTGAGGGCGACCGTGACTACAAGACGATCCTGCAGGAGCTCGCCTCCCGCGAACTCCACACCATGCCCGAGTACCGCCTCGAGGAACGGGGACCCGATCACGAGAAGGAGTTCACGGCGACCGTGTTCCTCGCCGGCGAGTCGATGGGCGAGGGCGTCGGGAAGTCGAAGAAGGAGGCCGAACAGCGGGCCGCCCGCGAGGCGTTCGACCACATCTCGGAACGAGTCGGAGCGTAGGGGGGCCGGGTGGAGCTGCCGGAGGTCGAAGTGATGCGCCGGGACCTGGAGAAGGACGTCGTGGGTCGCCGGATAAAGACGGCGGAGGTGAAGAGCTCCCGCAACGCGATGCGGGTGATCCGCCGGCACGGGAAGCGTAAGGACTTCACCTCGCGCCTGGTGGGACGGAAACTCACCAAGGTGGAGCGCCGGGGAAAGTACGTGCTGCTGCACCTCGATTCGGGGGACGCCCTCGTGACCCACTTCGGGATGAGCGGTCAGTTCCAACGGGGGAACGGCCGGGTCGCCATCGAGCCGCACACCCATGTGGTCCTCACGTTCCAACAGGGCGGTGACCTCCGCTTCATCGACCCTCGCACGTTCGGCGAGATGTTCGTGACCACCGCGGACGAGCTCGGCAAGGTCAAGGAGCTCCAGCACATCGCGATCGACCCGCTCGATCAGGTCTTCACGTGGCCGACCTTCCAGTACCTGCTCGCGCAGCGCGGCGCGAAGATGAAGCAGCTCCTGATGGACCAGAAGTTCATCAGCGGTCTGGGGAACATCTACTCGGACGAGGTTCTGTTCGCGGCGGGACTCCGTTACGACCGATTGTCGGACACCCTTTCATCCCAGGAGGTCCGTCGCCTCTACCGGGCGATCCAGGAGACGGTGCAGGACGCGATCAAGATGCGGGGCACCACGCTGGACGACGAGGCGTACGTCGATCTCTTCGGGAAACCGGGGGAATACCAGGGAGAGCTCAAGGTCTACGGCCGCGAGGGCGAGCCGTGCCGCCGATGCCGGACGCCGATCCAAACGGTCAAGGTCTCCCAGCGCACGTCGTATTTCTGCCCGCAGTGCCAGAGCTGACCTCGCCCGTCGACCGACGTGGTCCTCAGACGATCTCCGCGCCGGCGCTGAGCATGATCTGGAGGGCGCGTTTCCCGGAGCCCGCCTTCCGATCGACCGCGCGGATCCCGTCGCGGATGACGACGACCGGATAGCCAAGTGCACGAGCATCCGTCACCGTCTCGACCACGCAGAAGTCGGTGGCCAATCCGCAGATCACGATCCGTCCGACGCCGCGCTCTACGAGCAGGCCATGGAGGATCGTGGGCGCCGTGTCGCCGCTGAGAGGGTCGCGGACGCTGAACGCGCTGTACCCGTCTTCGCCTCGAGTGCCTTTGCGAACGACGTCTCCGACCACGCGAAGATCCGGGTGGAACATCGCGCCCCACGTGTCGTGAACGCAATGGACCGGCCACAACCCGCCGTCCTTCTCGAAGTGCGGGGTCGACTCGGGGTGCCAGTCCTGCGTGTACACGGTGAGCGCCCCGGCTGCTTCCGCGTCCGCGATCTGGCCATTCGCGACCGGGACCACGGCCTCGCCCTCGGTGACGTAGAGCGAGCCATTCGGATCGGCGAAGTCGTTCTGCACGTCGACGACGATCAACCCGGTCTGTGCGTCGAAGCGGCTTCCGCTGCCGGCCATCGCCGGGTCAGCCTAGCGCTGAGGCCAGCGGGCGAGCCCGCCGGCCTCAGCTCCGAGGTGCCGATGAACCGTTATCGGGTCGAACCGGCAGCGAAGCGGAGTGCCGCTGCCCCGAGCAGCAGCAGTCCCAGTCCGGCCGCGATGAGCCAACCCACTTCGGGGCCGGTGAATGCCGTTCCACCGGACCCCGGCGATCGCGTCTCGGAACCGCCGAGAACGCTCGTCGAGGGGGTATGCGAACTACCGCCACCACCACCGACGCTCTCCGAGGGGCTCTCCGACTGGGACGGCGGGGGGCTCTCCGACTGGGACGGCGGGGGGCTCTCGCTCTCGCAGTTCATCCGGTCTGTCGTGCCTTCGGTCGAGAAGTAGCGGCCCTCGCCCGTGAGTCCCAGCCTGATGCGGAAGAAGTGCGACTCACCGAGGGACACCTCGTACGTGCGCTCGACCCGCTCGCCCGGGGCGAGCCGACCTTGATCGACGAGGGCTCCGTCGATCCTGATGAGCCAGCCGAGTTCTATCTCTTGGGTATTGTGCGCGCGGAGGATCGTCGTTCCGTCCTCGCAATTCCCGAGGATCACCTCGACCTCATCTGTCGGCCCGGGGTCTGCGAACGCCGGGAAGGCGAACGCGAACACGAGCAACACCGGGATCACCAGTAGTTTCTTCAACCCATCCTCCTCGTGGTGGACGTTCTGTAGGGCGTTCTACCCATCTAGGAAGACATACCCCGACATCCGACCCAGATAACCCTCCAGTTCCCTAGGTCTTTCGCCCCACAGTGGGACCATATCCCATGCGCCGCGTGCGGGTAGGTATCTACGGGCATGTTCAGGGCGTTTTCTTCCGCACGTCGTGCCTCGATCAAGCGGAACGACTGGGCTTGTCCGGCTGGGTCCGGAACGTCGAGGGTGGGGGCGTGGAGGCCGTCTTCGAAGGGACCGAGTCCGCGGTGGAACAGATGTTGAGCTGGTGTCGTGAGGGCCCGCCGCTCGCGCGCGTGGACCGGCTCGGATCGGTCGATGAAACCCCGACCGGCGGGGCGGGGTTCCGGATCGCCCACTAGAAAAGCACGCTCCCGCTTACCGGGTCGGGAACCGGACCACTGTTAGCATCGCGCCGCATGTTCTTGCGACAGATCCACATCCGCGGGTTCAAGTCCTTCGCGGACAAGACCGTCTTGGAGTTCATCCCTGGCGTCAGCGTGATCGTGGGCCCCAATGGATCTGGGAAGTCGAACCTCGTCGATGCCATCAGTTGGGCGCTCGGCGAGCAGGGTCCGCGCGCGCTCCGAGGCGGGCAGATGGCCGACGTGATCTTCGCCGGAACGCCCACCCGTCCCGCGCTCGGGATGGCCGAGGTCAAGCTGGTCATCGACAACGAGGCCGGTCTGATCCCGGTCCCCATGTCGGAGATCGAGGTCAGTCGCTCCATCTTCCGTTCCGGGGACAGCGAGTACCGGATCAACGGCAAGCTCGTCCGGTTGCTCGACGTGCAGGAGCTCCTATCGGAGTCGGGCATCGGCCGAGCACTGCACACGGTCGTCGGGCAGGGACAGCTCGAGGAGGTCCTCCTGTCTCGGCCCGAGGAGCGCCGGAAATATATCGAGGAGGCGGCCGGCATCGCGAAGCATCGCCGCCGCAAGGAGCGGGCCGAGCGCAAGCTGGCCGGCCTCGACCAAGATCTGCTCCGGCTCCAGGACGTGATGACGGAGCTCAGGCGACAGCTGAAGCCGTTGCGGCAGCAGGCCGAGATGGCGAAGAAGCACGAGACGCTGACCGAGCAGGCGGAGGAGCTCTCGCGGAAGCTCGCGGCCGCGCGGCTCCGGGCGCTCCTGGCGGAACGCGATCGCCGGAGAGGTGGCTGGGACGAGGGTCTCGCCGAGCGAGAGGAAGCCCGTGCCCGGCTGGACGCGCTCGACGCCGACGTGCTCGCGGGTGCGGACGAGCGGGCGGCTGCCTCGAGAAGACTGGCAGAGAGCGAGCTCCGGTTCCGCTCCGCCCAGGCCGACCGGTCCGAGGCGGAGCAGGCCTTCCGGAACGCCCTCGATGGTGAAAGCGGATCGCGACAGGAGCTCGCTTCCCAAGCCGGCCGAGCGGCTCGGCTCGATGCGATCGAGGCCGAGCTCGCGCGCGTGGAAACGGGTCTGGAGCGGACCCTCGAAGACCTCACCGAACGGGAGCGCGAGCTGGACCACGCCGAAACGACGTTCCGAGAAGCCGATCAGCATCGGCGCGAGGTCGACGAGCTCCGGCGGCGGGCGGGTGAGGAGGCCGTCGGGCGCCGCGTGGAGATCGAAGCCCTGGAGCGCGCGATCTCATCCGGTGAACGGGAGCGGGACCGGCTCGAAGCGGAGCTTCGCGACGTCCACGACCGGAGCGCCGGCTTGCGGGCGGAGCAGGAGGAGATCGAGGCGGACATCGAGGGGCTCGACGGCCAGACGTCGCCGCTCGCGGAACGTCGCACGCAGCTCGAAGACGAACGACGCCGTGCGATCGAGAAGGTCGAGGAGCTCGAAGACATCGAGCGACGGCAACAGGCGCGCCTCGAGCTCCTGGAGGCGCGTCGTCGTGACATCGAGGAGACGGCCGGGTCGCGGTTCCTGAAGACGCACCGGGGGCGAGCGGCAGGTGTGCTGAAGGAACTCGTGCGGGCGGCGGATGGTCTCGAGAGGGCTCTCGTCTCGGCTTTGGGTCCGCTCGCCGATGCGGTCGTCTACGAGGACCGAGAGGAAGCGCTCGCGGTCGCTCCCGAAGGCGACGGCGCGATCCTCGCGATCGCCTCGGGAGGGCCGGTCACCCAGGGTCTTTCCGGCGAACGCCCGTTGCTTTCCGCGGTGGACGCCGATCCCGCCGCCCGCGGGATCGTCAGCACCGTGCTGCGGGACGTCTACCTCGCGGACTCGATCGAGGAGGCCGCCGAGAAGCAGGCCGCGCACCCAGGCGCCTCGTTCGTCACTCCGGACGGAACCCTCGTGGGACCCGCCGTGATCCACACGCCCAAAGAGATCGACACGCGGGCTCGCGAGATCCGGGCGGAGCTCCAGGTTCTCGCCCACGACCTCGCGGGGACCCGCAGCCGGCTGAAGCCGCAACGCCAGCGTCTAGGAGAGACGACGGAGGAGATCGAGTTCCT
>Ga0184609_10000424_pt1 | contig 12253 bp, 9 predicted proteins | sample PLM1_60_coex_FD_133165 | JGI IMG/M metagenome (GOLD analysis project Ga0184609, IMG submission 133165) | Groundwater sediment microbial communities from an aquifer in East River, Colorado, USA - PLM1_60_coex | ecosystem: Environmental > Terrestrial > Soil > Riparian zone | place: USA: East... | reverse complement strand
GTGCCGTCGGGGTCCGGCAGGTCGAGAGCACCGTACCCGGGGGGTGTGACAACCATCCCGGCCATCCGCCCGGCCGCCTCGGCGCGTCTGGGGAACTTGCACACTGCTTTCCACTTCGTTACCGTGCGGCGGCCGCGTCCCCCGTTGCGGCGACAACCACCTGCGTAGGTCACGTGGGATCGACCGGAGCGACAACGTGGGGGCCGGCCGCCCCTCGGTTGCTCCGGCCGACAGGCTACGGCCCCCGCTTCCCCCGGGTGGGGGCCGTAGCCGCCCTTTACCGTGCAATGACCCTGCGGCATCCGTCCTTCGGCGGTTCCGCCCGATACCATGACCTCTCATGGATCCCACCGACCCGAGCGGCCGGCCGCCCCTGCCCGAGCGCCCAGCGCCGCCCCAGCCCGCCTGGCCGCCTCCGCCGCCGGCCGCGCCGTCGCCGGGCTGGACCCAGCCACCCGGCCCGCCGCCCGCATGGCCTGGTCGAGCGGGATGGGGGGACCCGACCGGACCACCCGGGTGGGGGGCGCCCGCCCCGCCGCCCCGGCCGCGGCGTCGTGCCCGATGGATCCTCGCCGGCGTCGCGGCGCTGCTGGCGGTCGCCCTGGTCGCCACCGTGCTGGTCCTGCGGCCAGGCGTCCAGGTCGGGTCGCCGCCGCGGGCCCTGCAGCAACGGCCGGCCATCAAGCTCCCGCCCGACCCGCGGGACGAGGTGCCCCGGCTGCTGGCCAAGCGGGCCAAGGCCGTCCTCGGCGGTGACCGGGCGGGCTTCCTGGCCACCGTCGACAAGCGCCGCAAGCGCTACTACCGGTCCCAGGCGACGCTGTTCGGCCGGATGCGGACGGTGCCGTTCTCGACCTTCTCCTACCGGGTGACCGACCCGCGCGACTACGCCGGCCCCACCGTGGACCGCCGCTACGCCGACCCGGTCTACCTGCCCCAGGTCGAGGCCAGGTACCGGTTCAGGGGCCAGGATGCCAGCCCGGTGCTGACCCGCTACTTCTACACCTTCGTGCTGACCCGCTCCGGCTGGCGCATCGCCAACCAGGGCGAGGCCGGGCCCCGCGGCCGCGGCGACGTCGAGATCTGGGATGCGGGCCCGGTGAAGACCCTGCGCAGCGCCCGCACCCTGATCGTCCACCACCCCGGCCACGAGTCGCTGGCCAGGCGGCTGCTGCTGGTGGCCGACCGCGCCTACGGCCAGGTCGGAGCCGCCTGGACCGGGCGCTGGGAACGCAAGGCGGTGATCCTCGTCCCCCGCGACCAGGACGAGGCCGAGCGGCTGGTCGGGGCCCGTGACCTGTCGCAGGTGGCCGCCGTCGCCTCCTCCTCGGTCGAGTCAGGCGCCGCCGAGCGGGTGCTCGGCAACCGGATCGTGGTCAACTCGACCAAGGTGGTCCGCTACGACGATCTCAACCTCCAGATTCTGATCACCCACGAGCTGACCCACGTTGCCACCCGCGCCCTTGGCGACGGCGTGCCGTTGCTGCTGGTCGAGGGGTTCGCCGACTGGGCCGCGCTGGAACCGGTCGGCTTCCCGTTCCCGGACACGCGTCCGGCCCTGGCCAAGCGGGTCAGCACCGGCCGGTTCGACGGCGCCCTGCCCAGCGATCGCGAGTTCCGCGGCCGGGACGCCTCGGTCGCCTACGACGAGGGGTCGGCGTTCTGCCTGTGGGTGGCCGAGACCTTCGGCGTGCGCAAGCTGCGCGCCCTCTACCGGGAATTCGCCGGGTCGAGGCCCCCGACCACCACCGAGCTGGACCGCGGCTTCCGGCGTGTGCTCGGGATCTCCCGCAGGACCGCCGAGGGCCGCTGGGCCGCCTGGGTGCGCGACCGGCTGTGATCGGCGTCCCCCGGCCGCCAGCGGCCGACCCGCTGGAGGCGTTCACTGAGGACGAGGTGGCCGCCTGCGTCGGCTATGCCAAGCCTCGCCAGCGCTGGGGACTGGCCGGCTACGGCACCGACCTGGCCGTGCTCGCCGCCCTGGCCCTCGCCGGCCCGGGTCGCGCCCTGGTCCGGTCGGTGGCCGGGCTGCTGGGTGGTCCTGCGCCCGGGCGGGTGGCCCTGGCCGCCGTGACCGTGCTGGCCGTCCGGGCCGGCGTCGGGCTGCCCTTCTCGGTGCGGGCCTTCCGCCAGGACACCCGGGCCGGCCTTGCCACCCAACGCCTCGGCGGGTTCCTGCGCGACTGGGTCAAGAGCCGGACGGTCGGCCTGGTCCTGACCGTGCTGCCGCTGGTCGGGCTGGTCCTGGCCGCCCGCTGGCGGCCGCCCGGCTGGCCATGGGTGGCCGCCGCGGCCGCCGTTCTGCTGGTCGGCGCCCTGGCCCTGCTCGGACCGGTGCTGATCGAGCCGCTGTTCAACCGCTTCACCCCCCTGGAACCCGGGCCGCTGCGGGCCCGGCTGCTCGACCTGGCCGCGACCATGCGGGTGCCGGTCGGCGACGTGCTGGTGGCCGACGCCAGCCGCCGCACCACCCGGGTCAACGCCTACGTCTCCGGGCTCGGCCGCACCCGCCGGGTGGTCGTCTACGACACCCTGCTGGCGGCGGCGGTCCCGGGATCGCCAGGCGGCGCGGACGAGGTGGCCCTGGTCATCGCCCACGAGCTGGCCCACGTCCGCCACCGGGACGTGGTCTGGGGCACGGTCGGGGCGGCGGCGCTGGCCGCGGCCGCGGTGCTGGCGGGCGTGGTCGTGCTCGACCTCGACCAGATCCAGCGCCTGCTCGGCGTGACCGGGCTCGGCGACCCCCTGGCCGCACCCGGCCTGCTGCTGCTGGCCGCCCTCGGCGGGCTGCTGGCCGCGCCGGTGGCCAGCGCGGTCAGCCGCTGGGCCGAGGCGCGGGCCGACTGGGTGTCGCTGGAGGTGACCCGCGACCCGGCCACCGCGGTCGCCGTCGAGCGCCGCCTCGCTCTGGAGAACCGGGCCGACCTGCGCCCCAACCCCCTGATGCTGGCGATGTTCGCCAGCCACCCGACCACCATGGCCCGAATCGCCCAGGCAAGGCTGTGGGCACAACGGCATCAAGGCTGAATGGAGCAAGGCATGCGATCCCGCCGGATTCCGACATGCTCCAGAACGTCGGCCGAGTGTCGGCGTCGCCGGCGGCACGCTCGAACCGTGGCCGGCCCTGGCGCATGCCCGCCGGGCAGACCTGGACGGCGTTCTAGAATGCGCCGGCCGTGAACCTGTTGCTCGTCACCAACGACTTCCCGCCCCGGTCCGGGGGAATCCAGCAGTACTGCCACAATCTCGTCAGCCGGCTGCCGGCCGACGGCGTGGTGGTGTACGCGCCCGCCTGGCCGGGCGCTCCCGAGTTCGACGCAAGCCAGCCGTTCCGGGTCGTCCGTCACCCGGGGAGGACGATGCTGCCCGTTCCCGACGTGCTGCGCAGGACGGTCGCGCTTGCCCGCGAGGTGCAGCCGGACGTGATCTGCTTCGGGGCCGCGTTCCCCCTGGGGCTGCTGGCCGGGCGGCTCACCCGCGCCACCGGCGTGCCCTGCGTCGGCTTCACCCACGGGGTCGAGGTCGCCGTCGGGCGGGTGCCGCTGGCCAGCCGGCTGCTGGTCCGGGTGGCCGCCGACCTGCGCCTGGTGACGGCGGTGAGCCGCTGGTCGGCGCGCCGGGTGACCCGGGCGGTGCGCGGCCGCTGCCCGGTCGAGCTGTTGCCGGCCGGGGTGGCCGCCGACGTCTACCACCCGGCGGTCGACGGCCGCCAGGTTCGCGACCGTCACGGGCTGGGGTCGTCGCCGGTCTGCGTGTGCATCTCCCGGCTGGTGCCCCGCAAGGGCCAGGACCGGCTCATCCAGGCCTGGCCGCAGGTGGTGGCCAGGGTGCCCGAGGCCCGGTTGCTGCTGGTCGGCGGCGGGCCCTACGAGCGCCGGCTGCGCCGGCTGGCCGAGGCCAGCCCGGCCGCCGACCGGATCCACCTGGCCGGGGAGGTGCCCTGGGAGGAGCTGCCGGCCCATTACGCCGCCGGCGACGTGTTCGCCATGCCGTGCCGCACGCGCTGGCTCGGCCTCGACCTGGAGGCCCTCGGGGTGGTGTTCCTCGAGGCGGCGGCGACGGGCTTGCCGGTGGTGGCCGGGCGCTCCGGCGGGGCGCCCGAGACGGTCGTCGAAGGCGTCACCGGGACGGTGGTCGGCGGGCGCCGTCCCGGCCCGGTGGGGCTGGCCGTCGCCGAGCTGCTGGCCGAACCGGCCCGGGCCCGTGCCATGGGGATCGCCGGACGGCGCCGGGTCGAGTCCGAGTTCTCCTGGCGGGCGGTCGTGACCCGCCTGGAGAAGCTGCTCGCCGAGGCGGCCGCTCGGTGAGGACTTCGTGGGCGTGCGCGCCCTTGCGGATCAGCTTCGCGGGTGGCGGCACCGACGTCCCGCCCTACCCGGCGACCCACGGCGGGGCGGTGCTGTCGGTCACCATCGACCGCTGCGCCACCGCCGACCTGCGCCCACGGACCGACGGCGACTACCACGTCGAATCGCTCGACCTGCGCGCTCGGGCCGCCTTCGCCCCGGACGAGCTTGCCTTCAACGGCCATCTGGACCTGGTCAAGGCGGTCCTGCGCGACCTGGCCGTGCGCCGGCCAGGTCGCGGCCTCGACCTCACCCTCGCCACCGACGCGCCGCCAGGGTCGGGGCTCGGGTCGTCGTCGGCACTGGTGGTGGCGATGCTGGCGGCGGTCGGGGCGGCGACCGGCCGGGTCTTCGCCCCGGACGAGCTGGCCCACACCGCCTACCAGGTCGAGCGGGTCGACCTGAAGATCGAGGGCGGCATGCAGGACCAGTACTCCGCCGCCTACGGCGGGCTCAACTTCATCCAGTTCCACGGCGACGACCAGGTCGAGGTCCACCCGCTGCCGGTCGCCGCCGAGATCCTGGAGGCGCTGGAGCATTCGCTGCTGCTTGCCTGGTCCGGTGACAGCCGCACCGACGGCGGCATCCTGCGCCGCCAGGTCGACGGCGTGCTGCTCGGCTCCGAGCGCAGCCTCGGCAGTCTGGGTGCGCTCAAGGCACTGGCCGAGGTGATGCGCGACGCCCTCCTCAAGGGCGACCTGGCGACCTTCGCCGAGGGCCTGCGCGAGGGCTGGGAGCACAAGCGGCTGCTCGCCAGCGGGATCGCCACCCCGCGCCTGGACGAGCTGTACGAGGTCGGCCGGGCCGCGGGTGCGGTCGGCGGCAAGGTGCTCGGCGCCGGCGGCGGCGGCTTCATGCTGTTCGCCGGCCCGCCGCGGCGCAGGGCTCGGATGGTGGCCGCCCTCGAGGCGGCCGGCGCCCCCTGCGCGCCGGTCCGCTTCGACCTGCGCGGCGCCCGATCCGCAAGGGGGAGGCAATGAGCGACATCGCGAGCTACCTGGCCAGCTCGGCCGCGGTGGCCGCGTCGCTGGCCGAGCGGCCAGGGGCGGCCGCCGTCGAACGGGCCGCCCGGCTGGTCGCCGACGCCCTGGCCGCCGGCGGCCAGGTGCTGTTCTGCGGCAACGGCGGCAGCGCGGCCGACGCCCAGCACCTGGCCGCCGAGCTGGTCGGGCGCCTGCACCTGGAGCGTCCGGCCTACCGGGCGGTCGCCCTCACCACCGACACCTCGGTGCTGACCGCGGTCGGCAACGACTACGGCTTCGCCGACGTGTTCGCCCGCCAGGTGGAGGGCCTCGGCCGGCCCGGCGACGTGCTGGTGGCCATCTCGACCAGCGGCCGCTCCGAGAACGTCCTGCAGGCGGCCGCGACGGCCAGGCGCAAGGCCATGGACGTGGTCGCCTTCCTCGGGCCGGACCCATCGCCGCTCGACCAGTCCGCCGACCTCGCCCTGCACGTCGATGGCGAGGTCGCCGGCCTTGTCCAGCAGGGCCACATCACCCTCGGCCACGCCCTGTGCGGCTGGGTAGAGAACTGGCTCGCCGGCAGGTGAGACGTCCGGCGGTGTTCCTGGACCGCGACGGCACCCTGGTCGAGGAGGTCGCCTACCTGCACGACCCAGGGCGGCTGGCGCTGCTGCCCGGCGTCGCCGCCCTGGCCGGGCTGGCCGCTGCCGGCTACGCGCTGGTGGTGGTGACCAACCAGGCCGGGGTGGCCCGCGGCTACTACGACGAGGCGGCCGTCGACCTGGTCCACCGTCGGCTTGGCGAGCTGCTGGCCGGCGCCGGCGTGCGGCTCGACGCCATCCTCTACTGCCCGCCCCATCCGGAGGGGACGGTGGCCCGCCATGCCCGCGCCTGCCGCTGCCGCAAGCCTTCACCGGGGATGCTGGAGGCGGCCGCCGAGCAGCTGGACCTGGACCTGCCGGCGTCCTACCTGATCGGCAACCACCCGACCGACGTCGGCGCCGCCGTCGCTGCCGGGGTGACGGCGCTGTACGTGCGCACCGGGCATGCGGCCGGGCGGCCACCGCCACCCGGGGTCGCCGCCTTCCCGGGCATCGAGGCCGCGGCCCGCGCGGTGCTGGACGCCGCCCTGCCCCGGGCGCAGACCTGAAGGACAGGCCCGCTCCGGCCGTGAGGGTGCTGGATGCCTCCCTGCCGTGGGCGCAGACCAGAAGGCCAGGCCCGCTCCGGCCGTGACGGGGCGGGCCTGGCCAGGGATGCCGGCTGGTCGCGGGCGACCGCGCCCCTGGCCGGCACCTCCAGCGGCCGGTCCGGGACCCCCCGGTTCACCGGGGACCACTGTCGCGGTCCCCGGACCCCCCCGGAACACCGATCCTTCCGCTGCTGTCCTGTCCCCCTGCCGGTCCCGGCGGGCTCCTCCTTCGTCTCCGCCGGGCCCTCTTTGGAGGACGAGCTGACAGTAGCCGCCGGGGCGGGTCGCTGTCGGTGCCCTGGGTCACCGTCTCCAGGTGATCTCCGACACAGCCGCGCACTCAGATGAGCCGGCCCAGCGCCTCCGGGTTGCGCAGGCGGATCGACTCGGAGTCGTAGTCGATGAAGCCGCGCTTGCGGAAGGACCCGAGGGCGCGGCTGACGTTCTCCCGGCTGGCCCCGACCATCCCGGCCAGGTCGCGGTGGGTGAGGTGGAGGGTGATCCTGCTGCCGCCGTCCGGCTCCGGTTCGCCGTGCTGTTCGGCCAGGCCCAGCAGGACCTTGGCCAGCCGGCTCTTGACGTCGAGGGAGAGCAGGTCGTCGATCAGCGCCTCCCGGTTGGCCAGGCGCGCGGCGATCTGGCGCAGCAGCGCCGATGAGGCCGGCGGGTTGGCCTCCAGGAACCCCCAGAACGGGTCGCGGCCGATCATCCAGGCGGTGGTGGGCGAGGTCGCCCTGGCGCCGGCGGTCCGCCGCCCGTCGTTCAGCAGGGCGAGCTCGCCGATCAGCTGGCCGGCTCGCACGATCGCGTGGACCTGCTCGCCGCCGCCCCGGACGGGGGAGACGATCGCGACCTCGCCGGCGGTCAGCACCAGCACATGGGCGGCCGGTTCGCCCTGGCGGAACAGGAAGCTGCCAGCCGGGTAGTCGAACGGCGTGGCCTGCGCGGCCAGGGTGGCAAGTGCGTCCGGTCGCCCCCGATGAAAGATCGGGCTCTCGCCAAGCACGCGCAGCAGCACCTGCTCGTCGGCCTGCGACCGCGACCTGGTCATGCCTGGAGCCGCCCGACCGAGCGGGGGCCGACGCGTTCGGCCCCCAGACCCCCTGCCTCGGTCAGCCGGCGGACCAGGGCGTTGGCGCCCATGACGGTCGCCTGCTCGAGCGCCCGCTTGGCCACGGCGTCGGCCTCGTCGTCCCGGCCGACCCGGCGCAGCGCCGGGGCCAGCTCGATCAGCGTGTGCAGCTGGTCGAGGCGGTGGCCGGTCGCCTCCAACCCGCCCAGCGAGCGCTCCAGCAGCACCGTGGCCGCCGCCAGGTCGCCCGAGGCCGCGGCCAGCTTGGCCTGGGTTCGCTGCAGCCTTGCCCTGGAGAACACGTCGACCTCCTGCAGCGCGTCACCGGCCCGGGCCAGGGCCGCCCCAGCCTCGTCAAGGTCGGCGCCGGCCAGGCAGGCCTCGGCCAGATGCAGCTCGGCCTCGACGTCGGCGGCGCCGTCCGGCTGGGTGGTGAGCGCGATCGCCTCCCTGGCCAGCTGGCGGGCCGCCTCCGGCTCCCCACGCGCGATCGCGACCTGCGCGAGGCCGAGCAGCGACCACAGTCGCTTGCGGGTGAAGCCGATCTCCAGGCGCAGCCGGTTGCCGTCGGCGAAATGGCGCTCGGAGGCGTCCAGGTCGCCCTGGAGCCTGGCCACCTCGCCGAGGGTGACGTGGGCGGCCGCCTCGGCGCTGCGGCGGCCGGCCGACCGGGCGTCCAGCGCGAGGGAGCTGGCCTGCTCGTGCAGGGTGGCCAGGGGGACGGCCAGGTACATGCGGACCGGCAGCAGGGTCGCCCGGAGCTCGATGACCAGACTGGTCCGGTCGGCCCGGCGAGCCTGCTCAAGGGCCTCCTCCAGCAGGCGCTCGGCCGCGGCCAGGTCGCCGGCCAGGTACGGCACGTAGGCCTTGGCCCTGACCGCCTGGGCGATCAGGGCGGGGTCGCCGGCCTCGGCGGCCCCGGCAAGGGCCCGGTCGGCGGCCACCGACGACTCGGCGAACTGCCCGAGCGCCCCGTGCAGGTTGGACAGCTCGGTCCAGGCCTGCGCCCTGATGGCCGCCCGCCGTGAGCCGGTCGCCGCCCCCAGGTCGGCCAGGGCGCCGGCCGGGTCGCCGGTCGCGCTGCGGGCGGCTCCCCGCTCCAGGAGCAGCTCCGCCCGAAGCTCCGCCTCCGCCCCGGCCAGGTCGGCAAGGGCGAGGGCGTCGTCGAGCATCAGCCCGGCCGCCACCAGCGCCTCCTGGTCCCGAAGGCGTCTGGCCGCCAGCTGGCAGGCGGCGACGGCCCGGGCGGCCAGCTCCCGGTCGGCCCCGGTCGGCGCCCGGACCTGGCCGGCCAGCCGGACCGCCTTGACCAGGTGGGAGGCGATGATCTCGGGCGGGCTCAGCTCGTGGCCAGGGGCGCCGGACAACCAATCGGCCAGCCGTCGGTGCAGCTCGGACCGGCCGGCCTTGGGCAGCATGCCGTAGGCGACGTCCCTGAACAGGGCATGGTCGAACGCGAAGCGCTCCTGGCCGCCGGCCAGCCGCTCGGGCAGCCGCTCGATCAGGTCGGCCTCGACCAGCAGCTCGAGGTCGGCCTCCAGGGTCCGCTCGCCCGGCTGGGCCAGGGCGGCCACGGCGGCCTGCGAGAACCACTTGCCGACCACGGCGGCCCGGCACAGGACCAGCTTGGCCGAGGTGGGCAGGCGGTCGAGCCTGGCCGCGACCAGCGCCTGCAGCGAGTCCGGGATGGGCAGCGACGGCTGGTCGGGCCGTGACCCTCCCACCTCCCTGATGGCCAGGGCAAGCTCCTTGACGAACAGGGGGTTGCCCTGGCTGGCCTCGAAGACCCGGCCGGCCAGCCCGGGATCGGCGTCGGCGCCGAGCGCGGCGGCCAGCAGCTCGCCGGCCGGCCGCTCGGGCAGCGGGTCGAGGTCGATCCGCTCGGTCCCGGTCTTGACCAGCCACGCCGGGTCGAGGCCGGGCAGCTCCGGCCGGCTGATGCCGAGGTAGGCGAGCTGGCCCCGTGCATGGCAGCCGTCGGCGACCAGGGCCGCGGCCATGTCGAGCAGGTCGCGGGTCGCCCAGTGGAGGTCCTCGAGGACCACCAGGACCCGTTCCTGCCTGGCCAGCCCGCAGAGCACCCCGGCAAGGGCGGCGGCCAGGTCGCGGGTGTTCCCCGGGCCCGGAGCGGCCCGGCCATGGTCGGGCCGCTCCAGACCGACCAGCCGGCACAGGGCGTCCGCGGTGGCCGGCGCGGCCCTCGGGTCGGGCCAGGTCTCGGCGACCAGCCGGCCGATGGAGGATGCGAGCACGCCGGCCGGCTCGGTGGCCGCCACCCCGGCGGCCGCGGACAGCACCTCCCGCACCGGCCAGAATGGCAGGCTCTGCCAGTCCGGCAGGCAGCGTCCCCACAGGACACGCACCCGGTCGCCGATCTCGACAGCCGCCGCCCTGGCCAGGGTCGACTTGCCGACGCCGGCGTCGCCGACCAGCAGGACCAGCCGGTTGTGGTGGGCGGCGTGGTCAAGGGCGCCGATCAGCCTCGGCAGGTCGACCTCGCGGTCGACCATCGGGTCAGCGGCCGGTTCGGCGGGGGACAGCCCGAGCACCTCCACGACCTCGACCGGCTGCCGCTGGCCGCGGGTGTGGAGCAGCTCGGCCTGGCCGACCTCGACGATGTCGCGGGCCGCGCGCAGGGTCCTGACCGACATGAAGATCTGCTCGGGCTCGGCCGCCTGCTGGATCCGGGCCGCGGTGTGCACCGCCGGGCCGGTCACCCGCAGATCGCCCGACCACCGGCCGGCCGCGACCTCGCCGGTGTCCAGGCCGATGCGTAGCTGCAGGGGGATGTCGCCGAGGGCGGTCTCGGCCGTCTTGACGATGTCGCGCATGGCCAGCGCCGCCCGTACCGCCCTGGCGGCGTCGTCGTCGTGCCCGGTCGGGAAGCCGAACACGGCGAGGATGGCGTCGCCGATGTACTTCTCCAGGGTCCCGCCGAAGCGGCGGACCTCGGCGGCCAGCCGGCGGAAGGTCTCGCTGAGCAGATCCCGCGCCGCCTCCGGGTCGAGCGACTCGACCAGGCTGGTCGAGTCGACCAGGTCGGCGAACAGCACGGTCACGACCCGGCGTTCGTCGGCGCCGCCGAGCAGCCGCTGCCCGCACGCAGGGCAGAAGCGCGCCTCGGCCGGCGTCCCGACCCCGCAGGCGGGGCAGGTCATGCCGGCCGAAACGGCTCCGAGCGGGGTCACGGCGCCCTCACCTGGGTTGCGGCGCGCGGCGCCGGTTGGACTACTGGACGGTGCTGTCAGGGTCGTCCGAGTCGGAGGCTGCCGCGTCGGCGTCGGCCCCTTCCCAGCGGGGGGCGTCGGTCCCCTCGGCTCCTTCCCAGCGGGGGGCGTCGGCTTGCTGGTCGTCGGGCTGGGCGCCCTCGTCGGGCTCCATGGTGCTCATCGCTCCCTCCCCTCTCGGGGTGCTGCACGACGGGTGGCTCAAGGAGTGTATACGGCAAGGCCAGCCAATTGGCCGCTTGACGGTCATCCGGAACGAGTGCCCCACATCCGAGCCGTTACAGCTTGTGGCCGAACTCCGGGGGAAGGCGGTACTCGTCGCCGACGATCGGGTCGCCCTCGGCGAAGCGGCCGATGCGGAACGGGTGGATGTCGACGGTGGTGGCCTCGCCCTGGGTGACCAGCTCGGCCATGCAGGCGCCGACCGCCGGGGACTTCTTGAACCCGGTTCCCGAGAACCCGCCGGCGACGAACAGCCCGGCAACCCCTGGGGCGGCGTCGAGCACCGCCCGGCTGTCCGGTGAGGTGTCGTACACCCCGCGATGGCCACGGGCGAACGGGGCGCCGGCGAACGCCGGCACCCGGCCGGCCAGGCGCCCAAGCGCCGGCGCGACCACCCGGTGGTCGTAGCCCTCGACCTCCCGGTCGATCGCCTCAACGCCGATCGGGTGGCCGGCCTCCACCCCGAGCAGCGACAGCTTGCCGCCGTGGGGACGGAAGTAGGTGCCGAGCACCCCGTCGATCACCACCGGGTGGCGCCGGGCGGCCTCCGGGCGGCGGAAGAAGGCGACCTGGGAGCGCTCGGGGGTGATGCCGAGCTCGAACCCCGCGGTCCTGGCCAGCGGGTCGACCCACGGCCCGCAGGCCAGCACCACCGCGTCGGCGCCGACCCGGCCGTCGTCGGTGTCGACGCCGACGACCCGGTCGCCGGCCACCGCCAGCGCCCGCACGGCCACCCCCTGGCCGATCCGGGCGCCGAGGTCGACCGCGCGCGAGGCGAACGCGAAGGTGGTCGCCACCGGGTCGGCGTAGCCCGAACCCGGCTCGACCGCGGCCAGCTCCACCCCGTCCAGGTCCAGCTCGGGGTGGTCGGCGCCGAGGTCGGCCGGGGTGACCGCCTCGGTGTCGACGCCCAGCCGCCGCAGCATGGCCACGTTGCGCCGGAGGCGCTCGCCCTCACCGGGGCCGACCAGGACCGCCGCCCCGGTGACGGTGAACCCGCACCAGCCGCCAACCCGCTCCCGCCAGCGCTGGAAGTAGGCAAGGCTGGCCACGGCCATGCTGGCCTCTGGCTGGTTGGTGTAGTGCATCCGCACCAGCGCCCCCGACCGGGCCGACATCCCCGAGCAGACGGTGCCCCGCTCCAGCACCAGCACCAGCACCTCGACGCCGTGCTCGGCCAGGTGGAAGGCGATCGAGCAGCCCATCACCCCGCCCCCGACCACCACCACCGT
>Ga0184609_10000420_pt1 | contig 12393 bp, 14 predicted proteins | sample PLM1_60_coex_FD_133165 | JGI IMG/M metagenome (GOLD analysis project Ga0184609, IMG submission 133165) | Groundwater sediment microbial communities from an aquifer in East River, Colorado, USA - PLM1_60_coex | ecosystem: Environmental > Terrestrial > Soil > Riparian zone | place: USA: East... | reverse complement strand
TGTTCCAGGTGGGGAGCGCCGAGGCCGAGGCCTTCGCCGCCGTGGAGGAGGGGGGCGACAGCTTCCCCGGCTCCGACCTCCGGACGGTCCAGATCACGCAGGCCTAAGGCTCGACCCGCCCAGGGCCAGAGGAACCCGGCTCACCGCGATAGGCGATGACCCGTAGGTTCGAGAAGGTGCAGCTTGCGGGCCTCTTCTGCCCCCGAGCAGGATCACGGGCGATAGGAGGTCGGACGACGGGCGTGACGATCGACATCTGGCCCTCCTCTCCTGGACTGACGCTACTGCCCGAGCGGGGTCGTGTCCCGGTCCCTTGCACCCTCTCCGGGGGCCATTTGGCCTCGGCGGCCGACAAGCACGGTGACATCGTGCTTGGCAAGGTGGACGCCCAAGCGCAGCCGGAGCTGTCCGAGGCCTTCGGGATCATGTCGATCCCGACGTTGGTGATCCTCCGCGACAAGGTCGTGCTGTACACGCAGCCGGGAGCCCTCCCCGAGCAGGCGCTCGAGGGCCTGATTGCCAAGAGCAGGGCGCCGGGCATGGACGACATCGACCGGCGCATCAGCGAGCGGGCCACCAGCGCCTGATGCGCATCTCCTCCTTCCGCCCGGGCCGTCGCAGCGACCGGTCGTTCGCACCCCAGAGCGCGGGACCTACGGCTCTGGGGCCGGTGGCTCCGTCCATCTACCGTCGCGAGCAGACAGCGGCAAGGGGAGGGAGCATGAAACGCTCGGTCAGCGACGTGATGTCCGCACCGGTGGTCAGCGTGCAGCCAGCCACGTCCTTCAAGAGGATGGTGCAGCTCCTTCAGCAGCACCAGATCGACGCCCTGCCGGTGGTCGACCCCGACGGGCATCTGCTCGGGATCGTCTCGTCGACCGACCTTGCGCTCAAGGAGGAGCACCCGCCGGGCGAGCCGGTCGCCCTCCTCGCGGGCGCCGCCCAGCGGAGGCAGCGCGCCAAGGCGGGCGGGGCCACGGCCGCCGACTTCATGTCCACACCGGTGACCACGATCCTGCTTGGGGCGTCGCTCAACGCGACCGCCCGCCTGCTCCACCAGCGCGATGTCAGGCACCTGCCCGTGGTCGACGACCGGCGCCGGCTCGTCGGCATGGTCACGCGGCGGGACCTGCTCAGCGTGTTCCTCCGCCCGGACGCCGACATCCGTCACGAGATCACCGCAGGGGTGCTCCGCGCGACCTTCAACCTGCCCCCCCAGGCGGTCCAGGTCGAGGTGTGCGACGGGGTCGCGACCCTGTCCGGGCGGGTGCCGTGGCGCAGCACCGCGCGCGAGCTCGTCGATCGGGTGAGCGCGCTGGACGGGGTGGTCGGCGTGGTCGACGGCCTCTCGTGGACGCACGACGACACCATCCGGGCGGCAGCCACGCCGTGGGGGTAGTGGCGTCTCGGGCTCGCGACCGGCTCGCTTGCTGCCCACCGCCGGCAGGGGTTCAGCCGGCCAGGGTGGCACGGCGGCGCCGGTACTCCTCCTCGTCGATCTCGCCCCGGGCGAACCGCTCCCGCAGGATCTCCAGCGCGTCCTGGGCCTTCCCTGGTCCAGCCGAGCCGTCGTCACGCGGCCGGCTGAGCGCCCGGGCAACAAGGACGATACCGGCGATGATCAGCGCCCAGAAGCCGACCATGGCGAGGACCATGAGCGTCCAGCCCCAACCCGACATCCATCCCCACATGGGCATGCCTCCGTGCCGTTCGGTGCGCGCCCGCGCCGTCGCGGACGTCGCCCATCAAGGCCATGGTCCCCGCGGGGAGGCGTTTGGGCCAGTGCTCCACGACCCATCGTCGCCAGGACCTTGGTCCCGCACCCGCACGGGTCGGGGTTGGCCTTGGAACGGCCTCCAAGGCCTGGCGTTGGGCACGGACGAGCCCCTGACCGCTGGTCTGGCCGCTGTGGTCGTATGGCCGCCGCTGCCGCCCGAGATGCCGCCCGGTCGTCGCAGGGCGGCAACCTACCCCGCCTTGGGCAGTAGCGATGCGTCAATTGCGTCAATGAGGGTCCGGCGGTTCCGCGACAAGTGGTGGGGTGGCTCGGCCCGCGCCCTCCGGCTGGAGCGGCTGAGCCGCTCGATGTGAGCAACCTGCGGGTCGAGGACCATGGCCTGCCGATGCACGTGGCGGCGCTCGCCATGCTCGAGGGAGCGCCGCTCCTGGATGCCTCGGGAGAGCTTCGGCTGGAGGCGCTACGGGAAACCATCGATGCGCGTCTGCATCTGGCGCCTCGGCTGCGCCAGGTGCTGTGCCGGCCCAGGTTCTGGTTGGGGCCGCCGTGTTGATCGACGATGCCGGTTTCGACATCCGCGAGCATGTGCGGACCCGCGCCATTCCCGCTCCAGGCGACGAGGCGACGCTGCTGAAGGTTTGCGCGGAGTTGAACCAACCGCCGTGCGGGAGGGATTCGCCCCGCGGGTGTCGCTCAACCGGCCGGTCGGGAAGCACCGCCGTCTGCAGCTCGTCCGGGCAGATCTTGACCGGGTCAAGGCCGTCGCCCACGCCCACCGCGCGAAGGTGAACGACGTCGGCGACCTGGTCGAGGTCCGCTCCCAGCCGCTCACCTGGGACGGCCGCGAGCTGCGGCCCGGCCAGAGACGGCGACCGGCCGGACCCGCGGCCGCTCGCTGGCCGGCACGGTCGGCCAGGGCGACTGGGTCGCCCTGCACTGGGACTGGGTCTGCGACCCGCTCACCCCCACGCAGCTCGCCGCCCTGCGCGCCCGCACCGCCCAGCACCTCCGGCTCGCCAACCGCCCGGCCCCGGCGCTGCTCGGATAGCCCGCCACGGCGTGCGGGACGATCCGGGCGCTGCGGATGACCCCGTCGCCGTCGAGCTCGTAGCGGTGGTAGAGCATCCCCCTTGGCGCCTCGGTGACCCCGTGCCCGGTGGCCGCGCGCGGCTCGACCGGGACGGCGGGCGCGTCCGGCTGCTCGTACCGGTCGATCAGGCGCAACGCCTCGTCGAAGGCGTACAGCATCTCGACCGCGCGCACCACGATGCTCTGGAACGGGTTGCGGCAGACACCCCCGAGGCCGGCTTCGGCGGCCACGCGGGCCGGCCAGGCCCGCGGCCAAGCCGGCGCTGGTGGCGGTCAAGGTCGTCCACACGCTGGCCTGGGCGTCCATCGAGTCGTGCATGGTGTACCTGCTGGTTGCGGGGTTGGTGAAGCGGACCGATCGGCGAGCCGCAATCGCGGGCGGTGTGGTCGCCGGCGAGAGCCTGGTCTTTGCGGCGAACGGGTTCCGCTGCCCCCTCACCGAGGTTGCCGAGTCCCTCGGGGCCGAGCGCGGCTCGGCCACCGACATCTACCTGCCGGCCTGGTTCGCCCACAACCTGCCCGCGATCCACGCGCCACTCATCGTGGTGGCGGTGTTCCTCCACCGAAGAACCCTCCGCCAGCAACGGACCGTGAAGCGTGCGTCTGCTCGGTGAGCCTCGCCCGTCGAAGCTCCCGCCCGCAGGCCCGCTTCCTCAAGGCCAGCCCGCTGAGCTGCGCGCCAGCAGCGCTCGGTTTGCCCTGCGTGGCGGGCGACAACAAAGCCAGGGTCGGGAACGCTCCGGTTGGCTGGCAGGCCACCCCGACCAAGGAGGCCTTCCCGTGGCGTCTCGGCCCTACCGGACCACCCGGCCCGGTCCCTTCAGGTCGCACGCGTCCTCGACCACCTCGGGACCGCCACCATCGGCAGCCCGACCACCGCGGCGCTGCTCGCCCTGGAGGTGACCGGCCTGGTCGTGCCGGACGCGCGGCCCACGCAGCCACGCCTGACGCGCGTGCTGCCCGGCCGCTGTGCATCGGCGTAGCCGGCTCCTGGGGCCCAAAGCGTGGCCAGGTCCCCGGTCCCCAGCCGGTCAACCCGCGCGGTCATCCTCATGGCCAGCCTCGGCTGAGGATCCAGACCGCACGGCATCGGCGATCCCGGCCGCCCAGGCCCTGATCTCGGTCCAGTCCCGGAAGTCGCCCTCCGGGACCCGCAATGCCGACACGATCGCCTTGTCGGGAAACCGCAGCTGCTTCTTCACCAGCTTGCCGGCGAACACCCGATGCTCCCGGGCCCTGGTGATCGCAAGGATCTCCGCGACGTCCACCGGGTCTTCCTCGGGCTTGGGAGGGTCGCCGACCGGGCCACTGGAGAACAACCACACCGGCCGGGCGGCCAGGACGCTACCGGACCGGGTCACCAGCTCTCTTGCCGGGTCCAGCCAGTGACCCGCGTATACGGCGCTGCCAAGCACGACCGCGTCATAGCCGTCGACCCTGTTGACCTGCTCGGGTGGGACAACCGTGGGGTCCAGACCATGCTCCCGCAGCACCTCCCCGATCGCCCGGGCGATCTCGCCGGTCGCGCCATACTTGGTCGCCGCCGTCACCAGCACCTTCATCACGCGCTCCTCTCGCTGTGACCAGACCCACGCATATGGCGTGCGGCAACTCGCCGACCGCCGGGACCGCCCCGCCGGACCACCTGACCGGGTTGTCGCGCCGACGACAGGACCAACCTCCGAGACGACTCGTCTCGCTCGTCACCCTTTCGCTCCCACCCGGCGGTCATCGTCGGCGGGTCGCTGAGCGTCACCCTGGCCGAGCAGCGGTAGGTCGCTGGCCAGGTGCGAAAGACCGGCACAACCCTGGTCACGACCCCCACCAGCAACGGGAGCCCCGACGGCTGCCAACCCCGAGTCCCGTCAACGACCGGGCGGGAGCACACCCGCGGGACCGGGCCGCGGCCGCGTGCGCCTGGCCACGGCGCGCAGCACGTCGTGGCGGGTCAGGACGCCGAGCGGCCTGCTGGTCTGGTCGACCACCGGGAGCCGGTTGACGCTGTTGTCGATCATGGTCCGCACCGCCTGCGCCAGCGACCAGTCCGGCTGGGCGGTGACCGGCTCGCCGCTCATCAGGTCACGGACCCGAAGGCCGGCCAGGCGATGCCCGTGCCGCAGGAAGCGCACGTCCGGTGGGCCGGTGGGGTCGTCGAGCAGGGTCGGGACGAGCAGGTCGCGCTGGGTCACCACCCCCACCACGCGGCCACGCTCGACCACCGGTGCCCCCGAGATCGCCTTGTGCACCAGCCGCCGCAGCGCCGCCCCGGCCGGCGCGTCGGCCGCCAGCAGCACCACCTCGCCGGTCATCGTCTCCCCAACCGTCCCCAAGAGCTGCTCGAGGGTCGTCACGTCCCGCAGGGTCGCAGTCATCCGGTCAACGTCCTCGGCGCGCGATAGTGTCGCAGTCATCTGGTCAGCCTCCTCGGCGGCGATGCGGACGGGCCCGCCGTGACGCAAGCGTCCTTGATGGACGCCGCCGCCGTCATGGGCCGTCGGGCACGGAAACGGCGGGACCTTCGGCGGCGGCCGCGGCCGAGGGTAAGGAGGCGCGGTGTCGCCTGGAACGCGCCGGCTACATCGTTGCTGGCGCGAGTGCCGCCGCCTCTGCCACCAGCCCGTCTCGCTCATGAGGAAGCGAGTGCAGCACCGACGACTGCGCCACCCAGCACGCTCATGGAGTGGCCGCATACCCGAGGTCCCCGACCGGTCCCCACACGGCCAGCGCGATCCCGACGCCGACCAGGAGGACGAAGACGGTCACGGTTCGCGCCAAGCTCGCCTCAGGCCGCCTCCTTCGTCGAGCGTGGCCGGCTCACCGCCGCATGATGTCGGTTGGCGCGGTGTCCAGTAGGGTCGAGCGGCCCGCACTGGGAGGGGACCGTGGGACGGGTCAGGGCGGGCCGTCCTTCGGGCGTGCCGCGCGGGAGGCCAGCATCTTGAGGTAGTTGGCCCGCTCGAAAGTGGCCGGGTCGGGGACCGAACGCTGGCTCAGTCGGCCGCGGATCTGGTCGACCGTCCAGCCGGGCGGCGTGGCGGACCCAGCCGCCGCGCGAGGTGCCGTTGAGGCTGGCGATCACGGGGATGGACATGTTCGCCTTGGCTTGCTCGACGAGGGCGAGGTAGGCGGCAGCCCCGGCGCCGTACCCGGCCTGCTGGGGGTGGCCGGCGCGCGCCTCGGCGCCGGTCGCGCCGGTCGCAAGCAGCGCCTCGACCTCGCGGGCCTCTTGGGCGAGGTCCTCCTCGAACAGCGACGGCAGCACGACGGCGCCGGCCCCGGTGGCCTCCAGCCGCTTGAGGCCGTCCAGCGTCCCGGTGAGCGGCGAGGAGGAGGCGACCAGCGGGGTTCGTAACTCCAGCCCGAGATAGCGGGTGCGCAGGTCAGCCATGGCTGCTACCTCCTCCGGTGACTTCGGCCGTTCAGGCTACTCCGGGGCTCCCAGGTCTTCGACGGTCGTGGTACTCGACCTGTGGCTGGCGAGCGACATCATGCTGACGGGCACGCCCGCCCTGCAACCTGCTCTCGTACTACACCAGCCTTGGGAAGCCGGTCGTTGCCCTGGAGCACCTCGGCGATCCCGCCGGGTCGTTCGCCGGCGGAGATGAGCAGCAGCGCTGGTCCGCTGCCGCGCACCTCGTGCTACAGCTTGGTGGTGCCGATGTCGGCCAGCCCGCTCATCGCTGCCTCCTCAAGCGCTGCCGAGCGCGGTCCGCAATGCACGCAGCACCGCGCTCCCCCAGCTGCCGGCGCACGCGCGCGGGGTCGACCGTCATCTGCCGCAACAGCCGCAGGGTGGTGCGCTCGCTGGGCCGGGCGCTGTGGCGGATGAGCGCCAGCAGCGCCCCTGGCGCAGGCCGCACCCGGCCGACCAGGCCGCCGGTGCCCACCAGCACCAGCCGGGCGAGCCGGTCGCCGGCCACAAGGATCGGCTTGGCTGCGAAGTTCCCACCGACCCGGTCCAAACGCTAGGGCCGTTCGGCCCTGCACGGATGCCGTTCGGCCCTGCACGGATGCCGTTCGGCCCTACACGGATGCCGTTCGGCCCTACACAAATGCCAGCTGCGCCGGAAAGCTTGAGCGCAAGGTGGTGAGGGCCGTCGTGGTCCTCCGATCGGGGGAAGGGAGGAGCCATGCCGAAGATCAACGAGGCTGCAGCTGAGTTCCTGGCCAAGAAGCGAATCGCAGTGACCGGGGTTTCCAGGAAGCCGCAGGGGCACGGCAGCAACTTCGTGTACCAGCGGCTCCGGGAGCGTGGCTACGAGGTGTTCGCGGTCAACCCGAACGCCGATGAGGTCGAAGGCGATCCGTGCTACCAGGATCTGAAGTCCATCCCTGGCGGTGTTCAGGCGGTGGTGATCGGGACCAGGCCCGAGATCGCCGAGGACACCATGCGGGAGTGCGCCGACCTGGGCATCAGATACGTGTGGATGCATCGCTCCTTTGGCAAGGGAAGCGTCTCCGATGCGGCCATCAAGTACGGGCGGCAGCGGGGCATCCGGGTGATCGACGGGGGCTGCCCGCTCATGTTCGATCCCACGGCCGATCCCGGGCACAAGGCGATGCGCTTCGTGTTCACCCTGACCGGCAAGGTCCCCAGAGAAGTCTGAGTGCCTCCGGCGGCTCCCGTCGCTTCCCATCGGTCGTAAACCATCAGAGCCAGCAGGAACGGGGGAATCACGATGCGGCTCTCCAGACGGCAGTTCCTCGGCGCCGGCGCGGTCACGGGCGCCTCGCTGCTGTTGCCCTGGCACGTTCGCCTGCAGCGCGTGCTGACGCAGGCGACGCCGACCCTGGACCCGACCAGCATCCCCAAGTACGTCACGCCCCTGGTCGTCCCGCCAGCGATGCCGCGGACGGCCACGATCAAGGCGGGCACGATCGACTACTACGTCATCGCGGTGGTGCAGTTCGCCCAGCAGATCCTGCCCGCGGGCCTGCCCAGGACCAGGGTGTGGAGCTACCAGCTGCGCAACGCCCAGGGGACGCGCAACTACCCGGCGTTCACCATCGAAGCCCGGGCCGGGCGGCCGGTGCGGGTGCAGTGGATCAACGGGCTGGTGGACGCGGCCGGCAACTACCTGCCCCACATCCTGCCCATCGACCCCACCCTGCACTGGGCCAACCCGCCGGGTGGGGTGGCCGGCCGGGACGCGCGGCCGACCTTTGCCGCCACCCCGGGTGCCTACACCGGGCCGGTGCCGATCGTCACCCACCTGCACGGCGGGCACAACCGCGAGGAGCACGACGGCTACCCCGAGGCCTGGTACCTGCCCGCCGCCGCCAACATCCCCGCCGGCTACGCCACCGTCGGCTCGCTCTATGAGGAGTTCAAGGCCAAGTCCCAGGCCGCGACCGGTGCGGTGTGGGCGCCGGGGACCGCGGTCTTTGAGTACGACAACCAGCAGCCCGCCTCCACGCTGTGGTTCCACGACCACACCCTGGGCGTGACCCGCGCCAACGTCTATGCCGGGCCGGCGGGCTTCTACCTGCTCCGCGGCGGCGCCAACGACCTGCCGGCCGGGGTGCTGCCGGGGCCGGCGCCGGCCCGCGGCGACCCCGCAGGCAGGCGGTACTACGAGCTCCCGCTGGCCATCCAGGACCGCTCGTTTGACGCCGACGGCTCGCTGTTCTACCCCGGCAGCCGGGCGTTCTTCGACGGCTTCCAAGGACCGTACATCCCCGGCAGCGATGTCCCGCCGCTCTGGAACCCCGAGGTGTTCGGCAACGCGATGCTGGTCAACGGCAAGACCTGGCCGTTCCTGCAGGTCGAGCCGCGGCGCTACCGGCTGCGGCTGCTCAACGGCTGCAACGGGCGCTTCCTGATCCTGCGGCTCGACCCCGCCCTGGGGTTCTGGCAGATCGGCGCCGAGGGCGGGTTCCTGCCCGCCCCGGTGCAACTCGATCAGCTGCTGCTGGGCCCAGCCGAACGCGCCGACGTGATCGTTGACTTCACCGGCCGTGCGGGCCAGACGGTCCGGCTGCGCAACCTCGGACCCGACGAGCCGTTCGGGGGCGGCACCCCCGGGGTCGACTTCGACCCCGCGAACCCCGCCACCACCGGGCAGGTGCTGGAGTTCCGGGTGACGCTGCCGCTCAGCGGGGAAGACACCAGCACCCCGCCGGACGAGCTGAACCTGGGGACGGTGGCGCCGGCCAAGCCGGGGGCGACCACCAACACCCGCCAGGTGTCGCTCAACGAGGCGGCCTCCACCTTCGGCGGGTTCGACGGCCCGGTCGCCGCGCTGCTTGGCACCATGAACGGCACGCCAAGTCCGCTGGGGTGGGGCGACCCCATCACCGAGCACGTGCGGGTGGGCGCCGTCGAGGAGTGGGCAATGCACAACTTCACCGAGGACGCCCACCCCATCCACATCCACGAGATCCAGTTCCAGGTCGTCAACCGCCAGCCGTTCGGCGGCGAGGCGTTCGGCCCGGAGTCGTGGGAGACGGGCCTGAAGGACACCGTGGTCGCGTACCCCGGCCAGATCACCCGGGTCAAGGCCCACTACGACCGGGCGGGCCTGTTCGTGTGGCACTGCCACATCGTCGAGCACGAGGACAACGAGATGATGCGGCCCTACCGCATCGGGTAGCCCGACCATTGGCCTGTCAGGGACGGGACGTTCGGCCCATGTCCTGGTCGGGCGGGCCGAGCAGACTGCAAAAGAGGCAACCGAAAGGAGCAAACCATGACGATCCAGCAGGAGCCGGTGCGACTGGACGGCTCGTTGCAGCTCCCAGCCCAGCGGGCCACCCAGACCGCGCCGACCCGCGGGGCGGTCATCACCACCCACGCGGCGAAGGTCCTCGCGGTCGCGCGCGTGGCGGTCGGGTTCGTGTTCCTGTGGGCCTTCCTGGACAAGACGTTCGGGTTCGGCTACGCAACCCCGTCCGCCAAGGCCTGGATCAACGGCGGCTCCCCCACCAAGGGCTTCCTCAGCAGCGTCGCGGTGGGCCCGTTCGAGTCGACGTTCCACAGCTGGGCAGGAGCCACCTGGGCGAACTGGCTGTTCATGCTCGGCCTGCTCGGCGTGGGGGTCGCGCTGACCCTCGGGGTGGCGCTGCGCGCCGCGGCCGCTAGCGGCACGGTGCTGATGCTGCTGATGTGGGCGGCGGAATGGCCGCTGGCCAAGCACACCTCCGCGGGTGAGCTGAGCATGTCAACCAACCCGATCGTGGACTACCACCTCGTCTACGCGCTGGCGCTGATCGTGGTGGCGGTGACCTACGCCGGCAACACGTGGGGGCTGGGCAGGCTCTGGGCGAAGCTGCCGTTCGTCCGGCGCAACCGCTGGCTGCTGTGACCGCGACCACCCCGTGACCACCGCCGGCAGCCGCCTGCGATCAGCTCCCCAGCGGCTGCCGGCGGTGGTCTGCCCGCACCAACGGCGCCGATGCCCCCGGTCGACCAGATCGACCGGGGGCATCGGCATGGGCTGAGGGGGCATCGGCATGGAGCCGACCAGAGGCGTCGCGGCGCTGGCAGTGCAGCAACCCGCCGACCCTCCACCGGCGGGAAGAGGCGCCCCGGCGGACCGGAACGCCCTGTCAGGGACCGGCCGGCCGGCGAGCAGGCGCCACCCGCGCGCCCGGCTGCCTCTGCCGTGCCGACGGCTCGGGCTCGCGCAGGATGAGCACCGGGCAGGGAGCCCCCGCCACTGCAGGGAGAAGGTGAGCCCTCCCAGTCGGGAGGAAGCCGCGGGTCGATGCGCAGTACATCGCCTTCAGGTCGTGCGCCCCCGAACCCGGTCACCGGCGCCTGCCACAGGCCGCCCATCGTGGCGACGTGCACCCCCGGGGCGGCGTTGCCCATCCGGTCGTGGAGGTCGACCCCGGCCGCCATCCGGAAGTAGTCGACCGCGTCGCCGGCCAGGCCCAGCCTGGCCGCGACCGCCGCGTGGATCGCGGGCGACAGGGAACTGCCGTGGGAGGTCCTGGGCTCGCAGTACCTCCACCCACCACGACGGGTCCTCGACGGGCCGCGGGAAGGCCTCGCGATCGGCGATCAGCGTATCGAGGACGGCGAGCGGTCCCGCGCCGTCCGGGGCAGGCGCGAGACGCGGGGAGGCGCCAGCTCCGGCTCGACGGCGAAGATGTCCAGCAACACCTCCCGGTCGGCCGTCTTGGCGCCGGTCACGGCGAACGCGACCGGCAGGCCGTGCAGGGTGCACACCAGGTGCAGCCGCAGCCCCCAGCAGGAGCGCGAGTAGCTGGCACAGGAGCCGCACTGCGCCCACCCGGCCAGGTCGGAGCGCTTGGCCGTCTCGCGCGAGCGACCGCACTCCACCGGGGTGGGCTCCACGACCCACACGTCGTCGCCCCACAGCGCGGTCTCGCAGGCCACCGCCCGAATGGCGTGGCGGAGCAGCTCGGCGGTGCGGCGCAGGCGCTTGTTGGAGCCGGACTGGCCCGGGCAGGTAGGGAAACAGGTGGCGCAGGTGCCGGTTGGCATGGCGCAGCCAGCGCGCCTCGGAGGTGAAGCCCAGCAGGGCTTGCGACCGCCAACGTGACCAGCTCGGCGTCGCTGAGCTTGGGCGGGATCCCAACGGCTGGCCGCCATGGTGCCAGGTGGGGCGCTTGCTGTAGCAGGTCGTCGATGGTGACGTACAGTGCGGTGGCGAGGGTGTCCAGGTCGGCGTCCACCGGGCCTTGCGGGCTCGAGGTTGGGTCGCAACGCCGATCATGGGCACCCTCCTGTCATCCCGCATCTCCGCAGCCATCCCTTGGAATCAATCGTCTGGTGCCGCGACCGGCAACGTTTGCCCTGTTGGCAGCGCAGCGGCCGGACGGCGTCACGTCTGCTGGTGCGACCGGTCAGGCTGCCTGCTGGGGAGCCGGGCAGCCCATCCCCAGCTCCGGTGCGGCCAACCCTGCATGGGTTCGCTTCACGACCTCAGATGCGCATCGAAAAGGCGACGATCCGACGGCGGGCGTCCTGGGCGGAGGGCTCGTGGTAGCGGGTCCCCGAGAGCTTGCTCAACACCACCAGCAGGGGCGTCTGGTCGGCGGGGGGATGGTCGTTGAGGAACCCGTGGCTGGCGTCGGGGTAGACCTTGATGTCGTGGGCCACCCCGTTGGCGGCCAGGGCCCGCTCCAGCCGGCCCGCGGCGCGGTAGCCCATCGGCGAACGATCCTTGCCGCCATAGCTGCCGACAATCGGGCAGGCGCCGGCCAGCAGCCGTTCGGCGTCGTTGGGGCAGCCGCCATAGTTGGTGCTGGACGCCGAGAAGCCGCGGCCGGGGGCCAGCGCCAGCGCGTAGCCGCCGCCCATGCAGAACCCGATCACGCCGATCCGGCCGGTACACCCGTCGTGGCCGGCCAGCCAGGCGCGCGCGGCCTCGATGTCGTCAAAGGTTCGTCCCTGCCGGGTGCCCAGCTCGCGCATGATGGTGCGCAGGCAGCGCAGCATGGTGCCCCACCAGTACAGGTCGGGCGCGGCAGTAAGGGATTGCTAGGAAATAACGTTGAGGTTTGATCCGTGAGGCCCTCGGTTTGTGGTCTGGCCGTTGCCGCAGAGGTCGAGCAGGCGTTGGCCGCAGAGTTCGCGGTGCTGTTGCCGCACCTGG
>Ga0184609_10000414_pt1 | contig 12435 bp, 11 predicted proteins | sample PLM1_60_coex_FD_133165 | JGI IMG/M metagenome (GOLD analysis project Ga0184609, IMG submission 133165) | Groundwater sediment microbial communities from an aquifer in East River, Colorado, USA - PLM1_60_coex | ecosystem: Environmental > Terrestrial > Soil > Riparian zone | place: USA: East... | reverse complement strand
GTCTCATCAATTCGGGAGGGTGCGGCTCTGCTGGAGTGACGAGCCCCCGCTGGCTCGTCGACCGCTTGGCGGTGCTGTCGGCCGGCTGTGTGGTCGGATCATCTTCATCCCCGACACGCCTGGTATGTGCAGGCCAGTGGCGCTTTGCCACGAAAGAAATCTGCCAGTGGGTAACTGGCAGTTCTTGTGTGGGAGGATGACGCGACCATGTCCGGGAAAGACTCGTCCGGGGTGCCGGAGATGATCCGCGGATCGGTGGTGGCGCATCGGCGCCGCTGCGGCAAGCGGAACTGTCGCTGCGCGGCTGGGGATCTGCACGAGGCGACCGTGCTGTCCTACTCCGAGCGTGGCCGGACCCGGTTCGTGATGCTGCCGCACGTCGAGGTGGCCGCGGTAGCGGCCGCGGTGGACCGCTACCGAGCAGCCGAGGCGGAACTGGCCGCGGCCGGCGAGGCCGGCCGCGCGGCGCTCATCCGGCGGCTGGCTGCCCGGCGAGGGCGGCGGTGAACGGGTCGGCGGCGGCCGGCGTCGACTTCGCCGCCAGCCGCGTGCTGTTTGAGTCGACGCTGGGGTTCCTGGATGGCGCCCAGGCCGCTGGCCTTGAGCATGCCGAGTTGGAGACCGAACTGCAGGCCAAGGGTCGCGAACTGGTGCGCCAGCTCATGCAGGATCACCTGGACCTGCGGGCGCAGCGCGAGCAGCGCCTGCAGGAGGTGGTCGACGCCGAGCAGGTGACCCGCGGCAGCGTCGAGACCGGGCACACCCGCGCGCTGACCACGGTGTTCGGTGAGGTGACGGTGTCCCGGCTGGCGTACCGCCGCCGCGGACACGCCAACCTGTATCCCGCCGACGCGCAGCTGAACCTCCCGGTGGAGAAGCATTCACACGGCCTGCGGAAGCTGGGCGCGGTCGAAGCGTCGCGGGGCTCCTTCGACGACACGGCTGGGGCGATCGAGCGGGCCACCGGGGTCTGGCTGGGCAAACGCCAGGTCGAAGAACTCGCCGGCCGGGCCGCGGTCGACTTCGACGACTTCTACGGCCAGCGCCGTCCGCAACCGGGCGCCGGTCGGGATGTGCTCGTCCTGTCCGCCGACGGCAAGGGCATCGTCATGCGCCCCGAGGCGCTGCGCCCGGCCACCGCCAAGGCGGCCGCGACCTCCACCACGAAACTCACCACGCGGCTGTCCAAAGGCGAGAAACGCAACCGGAAACGCCTGGCCGAGGTCGGCGCCGTCTACGACGCCGCCCCGGTTGTGCGCACCCCCGCCGACATCCTCGTCCGCGGCGAGGACACCCACCCCACCGAACCGGCCGCGGCCCCGGTCGCATCGAACAAGTGGTTGACCGCCAGCGTCACCGCCGACGCCGCCACCGTCGTCGGCCGCATCTTTGACGAAGCCGACCGCCGCGACCCCACCCATGCACGTACCTGGATCGCGCTGGTCGACGGCAACAACCACCAGATCGACCGGATCCAGGCCGAAGCCGCCCAACGCGTCATCGACGTGACCATCCTCTGCGACTTCATTCACGTCCTGGAATACCTGTGGAAAGCGGCCTGGTCCTTCCACGACGAGGGCGACCCGGCCGCCGAACAGTGGGTGCACGACAAAGCGATCGCCGTCCTGCAGGGTAAGGCCACCCGAATCGCCGCCGGCATCCAGCGCGCGGCCACCCGCCGTGGCCTGGACCCACCCAAGCGCACAGGCGCCGACAGCTGCGCCACCTACCTGATCAACAAGGCGCGCTACCTGGACTATCCGACCGCGCTGCACAACGGCTGGCCGATCGCCACCGGCGTCATCGAAGGCGCCTGCCGCCACCTCGTCAAAGACCGCATGGACATCACCGGAGCCCGCTGGGGACTGTCCGGCGCCGAGGCCATCCTCAAACTCCGAGCACTCCGCAGCAACGGCGACCTCGACGCCTACTGGCGCTACCACCTCAAACAAGAACGCCGACGCCTCCACGAATCCCGCTACCTCAACGGAGTCATCCCACACGCCGCCTGATCACTCCAGGAGAGCCGCACCCAATTCGGGAAAGCGCCATCCGGGCGACGGGAGAGGCCATCCGGGCTACCGCCGGGAGATCGCGGCCTCACCAGCCGGTACGATTCACGATCGTGGGTGAGTCTCAGTCCCCGGACCTGCGGATCGGTGATGCCGAGCGCGAGGAGGCGCTGAAGGCGCTCGGGGAGCACATGAGCGTCGGCCGGCTGGACGTCGACGAGTACGGCGAGCGGGCGGCGCGGGTGACGGCGGCAAGGACCCGTGGCGAGCTCACGGAGCTGTTCGTTGACCTGCCTGAGCCGCATCCGGTGCTGGACATGCGGCCTGACGTGGGGCGGGGTGTGCTGCGTTCCGAGCCGGAGTCGGCGGCCGCGCGACGCCGTGCCGACCGGCGGCCGGGGCCGCCGCGGATAGCCGGCGCCGTGGTGCCGCTGTCCGGGCTCCTCGCCATCGTGCTGTTCTTCTCCGTGCCGGGGATGAGCTGGGTGATCTTCCTACTGCCCGCCGCGGCGGCCGTGATCAGCGGCGCGCTGCGCGGCGGGAAACGCTGACCACGGCGCGGTCGGGCGGCTTCGGCGCCTGGGCCGGTGTCGGCGCCCCACTATCGACGACGGTGCCGTGGCGCAGCTCGAGGCGGCGGTGGGCGCGGCGGGTGAGGGCCTCGTCGTGGGTCGCGAGCAGGCACGCCGTGCCGCGGCCGACGGCGGCGAGCAGCACGTCGACGACGGCGTCAATGGTGCGGTGGTCGAGGTGCGCGGTCGGCTCGTCGGCCAGCAGCACCGCTGGGCCGGCGATCAGGGCGCGGGCCAGCGCCACCCGCTGCTGCTGGCCGAGCGACACCTCGCCGGGGTAGCGGCGGGCGAGGTCGCCGACGCCGAGGGAGTCGAGCAGGGTGTGCGCCGCGCGCAGGCCGGCGGCCCGGTCGGCGGTGCGGCCGCGGCCGAACAGCAGCGGCGCGGCGGCGTTCTCCTCGCAGGTCAGCTCGTCCAGCAGGCCGAGGCTCTGCGGCACCAGCGCCACCGTCGACCATGGTGGCACCGCGGCACCGGTGGCCGGGCCGGTGAGGCTGACCGTGCCGGCGTCGGCGCGGTCGAAGCCGGCGATGATCGCCAGCAGGGCGCTCTTGCCGGAGCCGGACGGGCCGGCCAGGGTGACCAGCTCGCCGCGGCGCAGCGTCAGGTCCACGCCGCGCAGCACAGCGACCGCGGCACCGCCGCCGCCCGCCGGCGAGAACGCACGCCGTACCCCGGCCACCCGCAGCACCACGTCGCTCACCACGGCTCGTCCTCCCATCCGGCATCGGGTGCCGCGCCGCCGGAGAGGACGCGCCCGTCCAGCAGCCGGACCACCCGCGGCGCGATCCGCAGCACGGCATTGTCGTGCGAGGCCACGACCACCGTGATCCCGAGCTGCACCAGGTCGAGCAGGGTCCGCACGACGAGCTGCCCGGAGTCCTCGTCGAGCTGCGAGGTCGGCTCGTCGGCCAGCACCACTTCGGCGCGAGCGGCCAGCGCGGTCAGCAGCGCCAGCCGCTGTTGCTGTCCGCCGGACAGTGCCGGCATCGGCCAGCGGGCCGTGCCGGGCAGCCCGAGCCGGTCGAGCATGCCGAGGTCCGGCGCCGGTGCCCTGGCCAGCTGCGCGGCGGCCCGCAGGTTGTCGGCGACCGAGAGGTAGCCGAGCAGGTTGTCGATGGGCTGCTGGAAGACCAGGTGGACGCGCCGCCGCCGGGTGCGCCGCTCCCGATCCGACAGGTGCGCGGTCTGCCGGCCGTGCTGCTCGACCCGGCCCGCGGTCGGCCGCTCGACCAGCCCGAGGATGCGCAGCAGCGTCGACTTGCCCGACCCGGAGGGACCGGCGAGCACGGTCAGCTCGCCGGCCGGCACGTCGATGTCCACACCGTCCAGCGCGGTCACCGAACCGCTCGGGGTGCGGTAGACATGCCGGACACCGCGCACCGCGAACGCCGGCCTGCTCCTGGACATCACGCCGTCAGCCACGGAGCAGCTCCCGCACCGGTGCCCGCAGCGCGGCCCGCACCGCGAGCGCGGCGACCACGACGACCGCCGCGGCCGCGACGGCGAGCACGGTCCCGGCCAGCGGCAGCAGGTCGGCCGGCACCGGCTCGGGGCTCAGCCACCGGGCCGGGTCCAGCCGGTGACCGGCGGTGGCCAGCACGAGCCACCCGCCGAAGAGGCCGGCGGCCACCGCGGCGGCGGCGATCGCGGCCAGCTCGACGAGGTGCGACGCCGCCAGCGCCCGGACCCGCAGGCCCATCCGGCCCAGCAGCGCGTGCGCCACCGCGGTGGACCGGCGGCGCGCCTCGACCGCGACCAGCAGCGCGGCGGCCGCGACCGCGGCCAGCACGGCGCCGATCAGCACGAAGAAGTCGAACGTCCAGGCCACGACGAGGAACGGCAGGCCGTCGGTGGCGCCGACCGCGGTGATCGCCCCCGCGGTCGGCTGGCCGGCGTCGGCCAGCGCCCTGCTCACCGTCGCCAGGTCACCGCGGGTGAACAGGTAGCGGCTGTAGGCGCGCCGGTCCACGCCGGCCATGGCTTGGTCGGAGATCACCAGCATGCCGTCGGCGTGGCCGCGGCCGACGAAGGTGGGAACGGTGGCCACCACCCTGGCCGGTGGCACCTCGGTGGTCTCGTACATCGCCATCGGGTCGGAGCCGACCTGGATCGCGGGCACCCGGCCGTCCGGCTCGGCAGGCCCGAGCCTGGCCAGCAGCTCGGTCAGCTCCGTGCCGCCGGCCCATTCGGGGTTCCAGCTCACGCCGTTGGCGAACGAGGCCGGATCGACGGCGAGCACCCGGCCGCGGCGCGCGCCGTACGCCACCTCGTGCATCGACACCACGGTGGACGTACCGGCGACCGCGGCCGGCAGGCCGTGCTGCTCGCCGGTCGGGATCCGCAGCCTGATGGCGGCGTCGGAGCCGACGAACACCCGACCCTTGTCCACCACCGCGGCCTTCTCGGTGCCGGACACGCCGACGCCGATCGCGATCACCCCGACCGCCAGCCCCGCCACCGCGAGCAGCGCGGCGACCAGCCGATGCTGCGCGGCCAGCCGGCGCAGCGCCCACAGCGCCGGCGGCACCCGCCAGCCGCGCAGCCGGTGGCCGGCCCGGAGCGCAGCACCGGCCAGTCGCAGCATGACGCCGACCACCACGGCGAGGCACAGCAGCGGGAACATCAGCGCGACCGCGTCGACGACCGGCAACAGCGAGCCAGGGTCGACGGCCACCGCGCCGCGGCGCAGCCGCAGGTAGCTCACGGCAGCGGCACTAGCAGCAACCAGCTCCCACGGCAGCCAGCGCAGCGCGCTGGCCAGCCGCCGGCGGCGGCCAGACGCCCGTCGTGGCTGGTACAGGCCGCGGACCCGGGCGACGACAGCGAGCCCGAGCAGCACCGTGCCGGCCACCCACCCGGCGGCGGCCGTCACCGCGGCGAGCGCGGGCGCCCACGGGTCCACCTGTGCCGCCGGCGCGGACAGCGGCACCGCCGACCGCGCCGCCAGCCAGCCGGCCGCCGAGCCGACCGCCAGCGGCAGACCCAGCTCGAGCCCCGCCTTGGCGCCGAGGCTCGCCGGCGTGGCACCCCGTACCCACAGCAGCCGCACCTCGGCCGCCCTGCGCTGCACCCACTGCCGGCCGAGCCCGACGACGGCGCCGAGCCCGACGAGCAGGCTCACCCCGGACAGCGGCAGCAGCGACTCGCCGATTGCACGGTGCGCGCGTGGCCCGGTGGCGGCCTGCAGCGCGGCCTTGTTCTCCATCTTGAGCTTGCCGGTGACGAGCGGGCCGACGTCGGCGCGCAACGCCGCGACCCGGTCGGCGTGCCGCGCCGCCTCGGTGCTGGTCCGCGGCGGCCGACCGCTGGTCACCTGGACCACCTCGGCCGCCACCATCGGCAGGTCCGGGCCGACCAGCGAGTCCATCAGGTCGGCAGGCAGGACGATCGCGGGCAGGGCCGGGGTGTCGGACAGCGGATTGGGGACGAGGAACGCCCGCTGGCTGCACCAGTAGGCGTCCAGCGGGTCCGTCAACGCCGGGTAGACCGCGGCCACCGGCAGCTCCCGGCGGCCGGACGGCGTGTCCACGCTCAGGGTGTCGCCCGGCCGCACGCCGTACTGCTGCGCCAGGTCGGCCGGCACCCAGGCGCCCGCCGTACCACCCCCCGCGGTCGGCCGCAGGTGCTCGAACGCGCCGTCGCGCGAGACGAACTGCACCTCGATGGGCTGGTCGTGGACGGCGACGGCCGGCGACACGGCGTACCGGGCGTGCCGCATCACGTCCAGCCCGTGCCTGCCGGCCGCGTCCCGCACGGCCGGCAGCACGCCGTCGAGGTCGGCGGCCGAGCGGCCGGGGAAGATCGACCGCGAGTACTGCATGACCAGGCCCGTGTCGTCGGCGCACCGGGTGCCCACGACGTACTGGGTCGCGGCCGAGCCGGACGCCGAGACGTGGAACACCGTGCCGGCCGCGACGAACGCCACGACGGCGCCGGTGACCACGGCGACCAGCACCGTGAGCGGGCTGCTCAGCGCCGCTCGCGGTGCACGCAGCAGCAACGACCTCACGCCGTACCTCCGGCTCCCGACGTTGCGGTACGGCCGTACCGGATGGCCAGGCCCCGACCCTCGATCGTTGCCGAACCGCACCCGAAATGCGGCCTACGGCGCGACCGGCTCCAGCACCCGCGGGCGTGCTTCCGGAGCGGCCGAGCGGCGGGCGTCGGCGGCGGTGTCGTCGGGCTGGTTCTGCGCGTCGCGCTCGGCGTCCACCCTGGCCGTGTACACCTTGATCTCGCGCTCGATGGTCGCCGCGTCCCAGCCGAGCACCGGGGCCATCAGCTCGGCGGCCGGCCGGGCGCTCTCCACGCCGCGGTGCGGGTACTCGAAGTAGATCCGGGTACGGCGGGTCAGCACGTCCTCCAGGTGCAGCGCGCCCTCGTGGCTGACCGCGTGCAGCACCTCGACCGCGAGGTAGTCGGGGGCGCCCGGCAACGGCGCGAGCAGCTCGCGGCGGCCAGCGGCCGGCTCGAGCACCTGGTGGATGAGCGAGCCGTACCGGTTCAGCATGTGCCGGACGCGGTACGGGTGCAGCCCGTACCGGGTGGCCAGCCGGTCGGCCTGGTTGACCAGCGCGTGGTAGCCGTCGGCGCCGAGCAGCGGCACCTTGTCGGTGATCGACGGCGCGATCCTTGTCGGCAGGTCAGCCGCCGCGGCGTCCACCGCGTCGGCGGCCATCACCCGGTACGTGGTGTACTTGCCGCCGGCGATGGCGAACATCCCGGGGGCGACCCGTGCCACCGCGTGCTCGCGGGACAGTTTGGACGTGGCGGCGTCCTCGCCGGCCAGCAGCGGTCGCAGCCCGGCGTACACGCCCTCGATGTCGGCGTGCGTCAGCGGGGTGGCCAGCACCCGGTTGACGTGGTGCAGGATGTAGTCGATGTCCGACCTGGTGGCGGCGGGGTGCGCCAGATCGAGGTTCCACTCCGTGTCGGTGGTGCCGAGGATCCAGTGGCCGCGCCACGGGATGACGAACAGCACCGACGTCTCGGTGCGCAGGATGATCCCGCTGTCGGAGACGATGCGGTCGCGCGGCACCACGATGTGCACGCCCTTGGACGCCCGCACCCGGAACCGGCCGCGCTCCCCCGACAGCCGCTGCAGCTCGTCGGTCCACACCCCCGTGCAGTTGACGACCACGTGCGCGGCCACGTCGGTCTCGGCGCCGTTCTCGCAGTCAAGCACCCGCACGCCGCTGATCCGGTCGGCCTCCTTGGTGAAGCCGACCACCTGGGTGGAGCTGCGGATGACCGCGCCGTAGTGCGCGGCCGTGCGGGCCACCGTCATGGTGTGCCGCGCGTCGTCGGTCATCGCGTCGAAGTAGCGGATGCCGCCGACCAGGGCGTCCCGGCGCAGCGCCGGCACCAGCCGCTGCGCGCCGGCCCTGGTCAGGTGCTTATGCCGCGGCACGGAGCGGGCCCCGCCCATGGCGTCGTACAGCGCCAGCCCGGCGCCGACGTACGGCCGCTCCCACCACCGGTGCCGCAGCGGGTACAGGAAGCTCACCGGCTTCACCAGGTGCGGCGCTAGCCTGGTCAGCATCAGCTCGCGCTCCGCGAGCGCCTCCCTGACCAGCCCGAACTCGAGCTGTTCCAGGTACCGCAGCCCACCGTGGAAGAGCTTGGACGACCTCGACGACGTGCCGGAGGCCAGGTCGCGGGCCTCCACGAGCGCAGTACGCAGGCCTCGGGTGGCGGCGTCCAGCGCGACCCCGGCGCCGACCACGCCGCCCCCGATCACCACCAGGTCGAAGTGCTCGTCGGCGAGCCGGCGCCACGCGGTGGCGCGCTCCTGCGGCCCAAGCCGGCCCGCCAGCGGATCACTGGTGTCCACGCCTGCACGCTACCGCCGATGCCGCCCACCGGTCGGAGCCACCGCCGCCGAGCCGCCGGCAGCCGCCAGATCGGGGGCCAGGTCGGTGGCCAGGTCCGCCGCGGACGGACCCGCAGCGGTGCCATGGCGGCGCCTGGCCCTCGACCGGATAGCGGCGGCCAGCGCGATCTCCAGCAGCGCTCCGACCGAGAGCACGCTCATCGCGATCGCGGCGATCATCGGCGGCCTCCCTCGACTCAGGTCCCCCCTGGAACGGACGTCGCTGCGGCTGCTGCTGATACCGGAATACCCCACCATTTCGTTTCAACACGTTCGGGTGACATGAGCGCGTGAACGCGGCACCACTAGGTTCAGCCGGCATGAGCCGCTACGTGGCCGCCGTCGACCAGGGCACGACGTCGACAAGGTGCATGATCTTCGACCATGCCGGCCGGGTGGTCTGCGCCGACCAGACCGAGCACCGGCAGATCATGCCAAGGGCCGGCTGGGTGGAGCACGACCCGGCCGAGATCTGGACGAACACCCGGCGGGTCTGCGCCGGCGCGCTGGCCAAGGCAAACCTGACGGCGTCCGATCTCGCCGCCGTCGGCATCACGAACCAGCGCGAGACCACGGTGGTGTGGGACCGTGCCACCGGCGAGCCGGTGCACAACGCGATCGTCTGGCAGGACACCAGGACGGACGCGATCTGCGCGGCGCTCGCGGGCCCCGACGGGGGCGTCGACCGGTACCGCGAGCGCACCGGGCTGCCGCTTGCCACCTACTTCTCCGGCCCGAAGATCCGCTGGATCCTGGACAACGTCGACGGCGCGCGGGACCGGGCCGAACGCGGCGAGCTGGCCTTCGGCACCGTGGACAGCTGGCTGGCCTGGAACCTCACCGGGGGCGCTGATGGTGCGGGCGGCCCCGGCCTGCACGTCACCGACCCGACCAATGCCTCCCGCACGCTGCTGATGGACCTCGGCTCGCTGTCCTGGAACGCGGCGCTGTGCCAGGAGATCGGCGTACCGACCCCGATGCTGCCGCAGATCTGCTCGTCGTCGCAGGTGTACGGGCCGGTGCGGGCCAGAGGGCCGCTGGACCCTCATCCATTTGACGGGGTGCCGCTGGCCAGCATCCTCGGCGACCAGCAGGCCGCCACGTTCGGCCAGGCGTGCCTTGCCGTCGGCGAGGCCAAGAACACCTACGGCACCGGCAACTTCGTGCTGCTGAACACCGGACTCGAACCGGTGCGCAGCCGGCACGGCCTGATCACCACGGTGTGCTACCAGCTCGGCTCGGCCGCTCCGGTGTATGCGCTGGAGGGCTCCATCGCGGTCACCGGCTCGCTCGTGCAGTGGCTGCGCGACAACCTCGGGCTCATCTCCGACGCCTCGCAGATCGAGGCGCTGGCCGCGTCCGTCGACGACAACGGCGGCGCGTACTTCGTCCCAGCGTTCTCCGGGCTCTTCGCCCCACACTGGCGCTCCGACGCCCGCGGCGCGATCGTCGGCCTCACCCGCTTCGTCAACCGCGGGCACCTGGCGCGCGCCGTGCTCGAGGCCACCGCGTTCCAGACCCGCGAGGTGATCGACGCCATGAACGCCGACTCGGGCGTCGCGTTGTCCTCGCTCAAGGTGGACGGCGGCATGGTCGTCAACGAGCTGCTCATGCAGTTCCAGGCCGACATCCTGGGCGTCCCGGTGATCCGCCCCGTGGTGGCCGAGACCACCGCCCTCGGCGCCGCCTACGCCGCGGGCCTCGCCGTCGGCTTCTGGTCCGGCGAGGACGACATCCGCGCGAACTGGGCGCAGGACCGCGTCTGGGAGCCCACCATGGCGCAGGACCGGCGCGAGGCCCTGTACGCCCAGTGGCGCAAGGCCGTCACCAAGGCCATGGACTGGGCCTGACCGGCCCCCGTGAGTGGCAATTGGTGTCATAGCACCATTTGCCACTCACGACTTGTCCACAGGGCGTGGCGACGGGAGGGCGGGAGCCGGGTCAAGCGGTATCGGGTCGGCCTTCGTGGCCTGGTCGTGGGCCGGGCGCTGACTCCCGCAACGATCGTGCTGCCCGCGAGCCCGGCCCAGCACCCGCCCTACCGGGGAGCACGGCCATGGGGCCGGGCCGGTGCTGGACCGTGCGGCAACGTGGGTCGGCATCGGGTCGACACCACCGGCTACTGATCGTCTTCGGGTCACCGGGCCGTGTCGCGGCGGCGGTCGAGGACAGCACCGCGCACGGAACGGACCGCCGCCGCGGTGGCCAGCATCGTGACGCCACCGAGTGCCAGGGTGCCCATGGCCATTGCCGCGATCATGTCCGCCTCCCGACGTCCCAGGTGTCATTGCTCACAGGACGCGTCCTGGCGCAGCGGGTTGGCCTTCGTTGCCGAGCCGTGACCGGCGGGGAGGTCGGTCGCAGCGCATAGGCTCGACGGCGTGTCCACCTCGCCGACGGCCGTGCGGGCGGCGGGCGCGAGCGTGCAGCGGGCGCGCGATCACCGGCGGGGCGTGCTCTACGGGGTCGCGGCGTACGTCATGTGGGGCCTGTTCCCGCTGTACTGGGTGCTGCTGGCACCAGCGGGGGCCGTCGAGGTGCTGGCGCACCGCATCGCGTGGTCAGTGGTCGCCGTGCTGGCGATCCTGTGGCTGCTCGGCCGCCGCCGGGGGGCCGCGTGGGGCCAGCCGGCGTTGCGGGCCGTGCTGCGCGACCGGCGGCGGCTGGTGCTGCTGGCCGCGGCCGCCGCCGTGATCACCGTGAACTGGGGCACCTACATCTGGGGTGTCAGCAACGGCCACGTGGTGGAGACCTCGCTCGGCTACTTCATCAACCCGCTGGTCACCGTGCTCGCCGGGGTGCTGGTGCTCGGCGAGCGGCTGCGGCCGGCGCAGTGGGCCGCCGTCGGGGTCGGCGCGGTCGCTGTGCTGGTGCTCACCGCCGGCTACGGGCGGCTGCCGTGGATCGCGCTCACCCTGGCGTTCAGCTTCGGCACCTACGGGTTGATCAAGAAGTACGTCGCTGCCGGGGCGGTGGAGTCGCTGGCGGTGGAGACCGCGGTGCTGCTCGTGCCCGCGCTCGGCTACCTCCTGCTGCTGGAGACGTCCGGCCGCGGCACCTTCCTCGACCACGGCGCCGGCCACGCCGCGCTGCTGGCCACCGGCGGCATCGTCACCGCGGTGCCGCTGCTGGCCTTCGGTGCGGCCGCCAACCGGGTGCCGCTGTCGGTGCTCGGGCTGCTCCAGTACCTGGCGCCGGTGCTGCAGTTCGCCTGCGGGGTGCTGGTGTTCGGCGAGCAGATGCCGGCGGCACGGTGGTTCGGCTTCGCCCTGGTCTGGTTGGCCCTTGCGGTCCTCAGCCTGGACGGCCTGCGCGCCGCCCACCGTCGCGGCCGCGCCGCCGTCGCCCCCGAAAACCGCGATAAGCGTGCGTAACGCGGTTTTCGCCCCGCCAGAACACGCGATACGCGGGCTTATCGCGGTGACGTGCCGCCGGTCAGCCGAGGTCGTCGTGCCGCATGAGCTGGCGGCCGCTCTCCGTGATCGAACCGGACAGCGACGGGTACACCGAGAAGGTGTGCGCCAGGTCGTCGACGGTGAGGTTGTTCTGCACCGCCATCGCGATCGGCAGGATCAGCTCGCTGGCCACCGGGGCGACCACGACCCCGCCGATGATCACGCCGGTGGCCGGCCGGCAGAACAGCTTGACCAGGCCCCTGCGCAGGCCCTGCATCTTCGACCGCGGGTTGGTGTTCAGCGGCAGCATGATGGTGCGGGCCGGCACCTCGCCGGCGTCGATGGCCTGCTGGCTGATGCCGACGGTGGCGATCTCGGGCCGGGTGAACACCGCGGCGGCGACCGTCTTCAGCTTGATCGGCGCGACGCCCTCGCCGAGCGCGTGCCACATGGCCACCCGCCCCTGCATGGCCGCGACCGACGCCAGCAGCATCAGGCCGGTGCAGTCGCCGGCCGCGTAGATGCCGGGCACCCTGGTCCGCGACACCCGGTCCACCGGGATGTATCCGCCCTGGTCGGTG
>Ga0184609_10000410_pt1 | contig 12481 bp, 10 predicted proteins | sample PLM1_60_coex_FD_133165 | JGI IMG/M metagenome (GOLD analysis project Ga0184609, IMG submission 133165) | Groundwater sediment microbial communities from an aquifer in East River, Colorado, USA - PLM1_60_coex | ecosystem: Environmental > Terrestrial > Soil > Riparian zone | place: USA: East... | reverse complement strand
GGCCCTGCTCGCGCTGTCCGTGCTGATCGCGGTACTGGGCATCATCAACACGCTGGCGCTGTCGGTGCTGGAACGTACCCGCGAGCTCGGCCTGCTCCGCGCGGTCGGGATGAGCCGGCGGCAGGTCAAGCGCATGGTCCGGGTGGAGTCGGTGGTGATCGCGATCTTCGGCGGGCTGCTCGGGCTGGTGGTCGGCGGCGTCTTCGGCGTCGCGCTGCAGCGGGCGCTGGTCAACCAGGGCGTGACCGAGCTCAGCTTCCCGGTGGGGCAGCTGGCGGTCTACCTGCTGCTCGCGGCGGTGGCGGGCGTGATCGCCGCGTGGCTGCCGGCGCGGCGGGCGTCCCGGCTGAACGTGCTGCAGGCGATCGCGTCGGAATAGTCTCGGGCCCCGGCACCGTGCCGCCGGACCGTCCTGAGTGGACGGTCCGGCACCGCCGCCTCGGGCGACGATCACCTTTGCGCGTGTCCTCGTTTCGACACGCCGCGCCAACAAGCCTTCGCTCCGACCCGGCGAGCGAACGTGATCCCACCCGGTGGGCCCGGTGGCGGGCGGATGGTGGCTCAGGCGGCGCGGCGGACGAGCTCGGCGAGGTCGGCGACGCCGACCTCGGTGAGCGAGGCCGCGAACGTCCGGCGCGGCGACGCGGGCACCGGCAGCTCGACCGGGACCACCAGGACGGCGCAGCCGGCCGCCTCCGCGGAGGCGGCCCCGGTCGGCGAGTCCTCGACGGCGACCGTGTCGGCCGGGTCGACGCCGAGCAGGGCGGCGGCCGTCGCGTACGGCTCAGGATGCGGCTTGGGCTGCCACACCTCGTCGCCGCAGACCGAGACGTCGAACAGCTCGTCCACCACCGGCCCGAAGGCGACCCGCACCAGCGCCCGCTGCGTGTTGGTCACCAGGGCGGTGCGGATCCCGGCCGTCCGCACCGTCTCGACCAGCTCCCGCGCGCCGGGCCGCCACACCAGGCCGGCGGCGAACCCGGCAAGCGCGCCGGCGTACACCCGCTCGGCGCTGACCAGCGGGTCCGCATCCGGGCGGCCGACGTCGGCGTGCACGATCCCCACCGACACGTCGACGTTGGTCCCGACGGTGGCCACCCGGGCGGCGGCGGACAGCTCGCCGCCGAGCCACCGGGCCAGCTCCTGGAGCGCGTCGTCCCACACCGGCTCGGAGTCGACCAGCGTGCCGTCCATGTCGAACAGGACGGCGGCGGGCAGTTGCACCGTCATGTGGCGAAGTACTTCGCCTCGGGGTGGTGCACCACGATCGCCGACGTCGACTGCTCCGGGTGCAGCTGGAACTCCTCCGACAGCGACACCCCGATCCGCTCGAACCGCAGCAGCTCGCGCACCTGCCGCTGGTCCTCCAGGTCCGGGCAGGCGGGGTAGCCGAACGAGTAGCGGGCGCCGCGGTACTCCAGCTTGAAGAAGGAGTCCACGTCGTCCGGGTCCTCGCCGCCGAAGCCGAGCTCCTCCCGGACCCGGGCGTGCCAGTGCTCGGCCAGCGCCTCGGTCAGCTGCACGGACAGCCCGTGCACCTCCAGGTAGTCCCGGTAGGCGTTCTTCGCGAACAGCTCGGCCGCGAACTCGCTGATCCTCTGCCCCATGGTGGCGACCTGGAAGGCGACCACGTCGGTCTCGCCGCTGTCCTGGGCCCGGAAGAAGTCGGCCAGGCACAGCCGCCGGTCCCGCCGCTGCCGGGGGAACGAGAACCGCACCCGCTCGCCGCCGTCCTCCCCCAGCACGATCAGGTCGTCGCCCTTGCTCACCGCCGGGAAGTAGCCGTACACCACGGCCGCCTCGAGCACGCCCTCGGTCTGGAACCGATCCAACCAGTAGCGCAGCCGGGGACGGCCCTCGGTCTCCACCAGCTCCTCGTACGACGGGCCACGGGAGGCACCTCCGCCGCGGGCGCCCCGCAGCCCCCACTGGCCCATGAAGGTGGCCCGCTCGTCGAGCAGCGAGGCGTAGTCCGCGAGCTGGATGCCCTTGACCACGCGGTCGCCCCGGAACGGCGGGGCCGGCACCGGGTTGTCGGTGGCCACGTCCGACCTCACCGGCCCGGACTCCGCCGGCGCGTCGGACTCCGCGTCCGCCCGCCGCTCGGCGGCGATCCGCAGCGACCGCTCCCGACGCGCCTTCCGCTCGGCGCGCTTCGCGGCGTCCGGGTCGATGAGGGCGGCGTCCGCCGGCCCGTCCGGGGTCGCCGCCGCCGGCACGCTCCCCCGCCGGACCGCCATCAGCGCGTCCATCAGCCGCAGGCCCTCGAACGCGTCCCGCGCGTAGCGCACGTCGCCGGCGTAGACCTCGGACAGGTCGTGCTCCACGTACGCCCTCGTCAGCGCCGCACCGCCGAGCAGGACCGGCCACCGGCCGGCGACGCCCCGGGAGTTCATCTCCTCCAGGTTCTCCCGCATGATCACCGTGGACTTCACCAGCAGGCCGGACATGCCGATCACGTCGGCGCGGTGCTCCTCCGCCGCGTCCAGGATCGCCGAGATCGGCTGCTTGATCCCCAGGTTGACGACCGTGTAGCCGTTGTTGGACAGGATGATGTCGACCAGGTTCTTGCCGATGTCGTGCACGTCGCCCTTGACCGTGGCGACCAGGATCCGGCCCTTGCCGCTGGAGTCGGTCTTCTCCATGTGCGGCTCCAGGTAGGCCACCGCCGCCTTCATCACCTCGGCGGACTGCAGCACGAACGGCAGCTGCATCTCGCCGGAGCCGAACAGGTCGCCGACCGTCTTCATGCCGGCCAGCAGCGTGTCGTTGATGATCTCCAGCGGTGGCCGGGTGGTCATCGCCTCGTCGAGATCGGCCTCCAGCCCGTTGCGCTCGCCGTCGACGATCCGCCGCTCCAGCCGCTCGGACAGCGGCAACGCCGCCAGCTCCTCGGCCCGGGACTGCTTCGACGACTGCGCGTCCACGCCCTCGAAGAGCTCGAGGAAGCGCCGCAGCGGGTCGTAGGCCTCGCGGCCACCGGACGCCGGCCTGCGCCTGTCATAGACCATGTCGAGCGCGACCTCGCGCTGCTCGTCCGGGATCTTCGACATCGGCAGGATCTTCGAGGCGTGCACGATCGCGGTGTCGAGGCCCGCGTTCACGCACTCGTGCAGGAAGACGGAGTTGAGCACCTGGCGGGCGGCCGGGTTGAGCCCGAAGGACACGTTCGACAGGCCGAGCGTGGTCTGCACCTGCGGGTGGCGCCGCTTCAGCTCGCGGATCGCCTCGATCGTCTCGATGCCGTCCCGCCGGGTCTCCTCCTGGCCGGTCGCGATCGGGAAGGTGAGCGCGTCGATCACGATGTCCTCGACCCGCATGCCCCACTCGCCGGTCAGGTCCGCGACCAGCCGCTCGGCCACCCGGACCTTCCAGTCCGCGGTGCGGGCCTGGCCCTCCTCGTCGATCGTCAGCGCGACCACGGAGGCGCCGTGCTCGCGGACGATCGGCATCATCCGGCGGAACCGCGAGGTGGGGCCGTCACCGTCCTCGTAGTTCACCGAGTTCACGACGCAGCGGCCGCCCAGCCGCTCCAGGCCGGCCTCGATCACCTGCGGCTCGGTGGAGTCGAGCATCAGCGGCAGCGTCGACGCGGTGGCGAACCGGCCGGCGATCTCACCCATGTCGGCCGGGCCGTCCCGGCCGACGTAGTCGACGTTGACGTCGAGCATGTGCGAGCCGTCGCGGATCTGGGTCCGCGCGATCTCCACGCAGTCGTCCCAGCGACCCTCGACCATGGCCTCGCGGAACGCCTTGGACCCGTTGGCGTTGGTCCGCTCGCCGATCATCAGCACGCTGTTGTCCTGCCGGAACGGGACCGCCTGGTAGAGCGAGGACGCCGCCGCCTCGGTGCGCGGCCGGCGCCGCGCCGGCTCGAGGTCGCCGACGGCCTCGACCACCCGGCGGAGGTGCTCCGGGGTGGTGCCGCAGCAGCCGCCGACCAGCCGCGTCCCGTACTCCCGGACGAACGTGGCCAGCGCGGTCGCCAGCTCCTGCGGGGTCAGCGGGTACGTCGCGCCCTTCGGGCCCAGCTCCGGGAGGCCGGCGTTCGGCATCACCGACAGGCCGACCCGGGCGTGCCGGGACAGGTAGCGCAGGTGCTCGCTCATCTCCGTCGGTCCGGTGGCGCAGTTCAGCCCGACCATGTCGACACCGAGCGGCTCCAGCGCCGTCAGCGCGGCGCCGATCTCCGAGCCGAGCAGCATGGTGCCGGTCGTCTCCACGGTGACCTGGGCGAGCAGCGGGACCCGGCGGCCGGCGGCGGCCATCGCCCGCTGCGCGCCGACCACCGCCGACTTCGCCTGCAGCAGGTCCTGGGTGGTCTCCACCAGCACCGCGTCCGCGCCGCCGGCGAGCAGGCCGGCCACCTCCTGCTGGTACGCGTCCCTCAATGTCGCGTACGGAGCGTGACCGAGGGTGGGAAGCTTGGTGCCCGGACCGACCGAGCCGATCACCCACCGCGGCCGGTCCGCGGTGGACCAGCCGTGGGCGACCTCCTTCGCCAGCCGGGCGCCGGCCTCGGCGAGCTCGTGGATCCGCTCGCCGATCCCGTACTCCCCCAGATTGGCGTAGTTGGCCCCGAACGTGTTGGTCTCCACCGCGTCGCTGCCCACCGCGAAGTAGGCGTCGTGGACACCGCGGACCACGTCCGGCCGGGTGACGTTGAGGATCTCGTTGCAGCCCTCGAGGCCGGCGAAGTCGTCGAGGCTGAGGTCGGCGTCCTGCAGCATGGTCCCCATCGCGCCGTCCGCCACGACGACGCGCTCACGGAGCGTGGCCAGCAGGGGGGACTCGGGGCGGTCGGACATGGTTGACAAGGCTACTCGCGGGCACGGCGGTCCCGTGGCCACGATCGTCAGCCGCCGCGCCGGTCCACAGATCGGGTGCGTGGGGCACGGTCGTAGGCTGGGCCGCGTGACCGTGCTAGCCCGGCGCCGCCCACCGCTCCGCTCCAGCGGTGTGCTCACGGTGGGCGCCGCCTCATGACCGAGTTCGAGGACTGGCCGGAGTTGACCGAGCCCGTGCTCGTCGGCGCGTTCGAGGGGTGGAACGACGCCGGCGACGGGGCGACCTCCGCCGTGGAACACCTCGAGCTGATCTGGGACGCCAGACCGCTGGCGGCGATCGACCCCGACGACTACTACGACTTCCAGGTCAACCGGCCGACGGTGTCGCTGGTCGACGGGGTGTCCCGGCGGATCGAGTGGCCGACCACCCGGTTCTCGGTCTGCCGGCCACCCGGCGCCGGCCAGGACGTGGTGCTGATGCGCGGCGTCGAGCCCAACATGCGCTGGCGCGGCTTCTGCGAGGAGATCCTCGAGGTGGTCCGCGAGTTGGGCGTGCAGACCGTCGTGCTGCTCGGCGCGCTGCTGTCGGACACCCCGCACACCCGGCCCACGCCGGTGACGGGGACGTCGTACGACGCGGGGTCGGCCGAGCGGTACGGGTTGGAGCACTCCCGCTACGAGGGGCCCACCGGGATCCTCGGCGTGCTGCAGGACGCCTGCGTCCGCGCCGGCATCCCGGCGATCTCTTTCTGGGCGGCGATCCCGCACTACGTGTCCCAGCCGCCGAACCCGAAGGCGACGCTGGCGCTGCTGCACCGGGTCGAGGAGGTCCTCGACGTCGAGGTGCCGCTGGCGACGCTGCCGGAGCAGGCCGACGAGTGGCAGAAGCTGGTCGACGAGATGGCCAACGAGGACGCCGACGTGACGGAGTACGTGCGGTCGCTGGAGGAGCGCGACGGCGGCCCGGACATGCCGCAGGCCAGCGGGGACGCGATCGCGAAGGAGTTCGAGCGCTACCTGCGCCGCCGGCAGCCGCCCGGGCCGTCGGGCGCATGAGCGGGGGCTGCCAGGCGACCCGCGGGTGCCCACGCCGATCTCCAGCAGCGCCCCGGTCGCCGGCAGCAGCTCGGCCAGTACGGACGCGACCTCGCGGCCGCGTTGCATCCCGCCGCGTGACTCGTCGTACGAGCCGGCGATGCGGTCGAACGGAACCGGCTCCCCCGCCGGGTCACCGGTCACGGGGCGGGGCGCCGCGCGCCCTGCGGCGGCGGACAGGGCGCGATCGGCGGACGGTCCGGGTCACAGGCGGACGCCGAGCAGGGCGTCGGCGAGGTCGCGGACCAGGGCGGGCGCGTCCGGGTCGGACCCGCCGCGGCTGAGCGCCTCGCCCGCCCAGCGGTCCACCGCGGCCAGCGCGGCCGGCGTGTCCAAGTCGTCGGCGAGCCGCACCCGCACCCGGTCGAGCACCGGCGCCGCGTCGGGTCCTGCCGGCAGCGCGGCCGCCGCCCGCCAGCGCGCCAGCCGTGCCGAAGCGTCGTCCAGCATCGCCGCGGTCCAGTCCCGGTCGGCCCGGTAGTGCGCGCCCAGCAGCGCCAGCCGCAGCGAGGCCGGGTCCAGGCCCGACTCGCACAGGGTCGAGACCAGCACCAGGTTGCCCCGGCTCTTGGACATCTTCTCGCCGTCCAGCCCGACCATCCCGGCGTGCACGTACGCCCGGGCGAACGGCCATTCCCCGGTCGCCACCTCGGCGTGCGCGGCGGACATCTCGTGGTGCGGGAAGGCGAGGTCGCTGCCGCCGCCCTGCACGTCGAAGCTCATCCCGAGCCGCTCCAGCGCGATCGCCGCGCACTCCACGTGCCAGCCCGGCCGGCCGGGGCCGAGCGGCGAGTCCCAGGACGGCTCTCCCGGCCGGGCCGCCCGCCACAGCACCGGGTCGAGCGGGTCCTTCTTGCCCGGCCGCTCCGGGTCGCCGCCCCGCTCGGCGAACAGCGCCCGCATCGTCGGCTCGTCCAGCCCGGACTCGTAGCCGAACCGGGGCGAGGACTGGACGGAGAAGTACACGTCGTCGTCGAGCAGATACCCCGCCGAGGTGTCGAGCAGCCGGCGCACCAGCGGCACGATCTCCGGGATCGCCTCCACCGCGCCGACGAAGTCCGCCGGCGGCAGCACCCGCAACGCCACCATGTCCGTCCGGAACAGCTCGGTCTGTCGCCGCGCCAGCTCGGACCAGTCCTCGCCGTCCCGCTCGGCCCGCTGCAGCAGCGGGTCGTCGACGTCGGTCACGTTCTGCACGTACTGAACGTCGTGGCCGGCGTCCTGCCAGACCCGCTGGACCAGGTCGAAGGCAAGGTAGGTCGCCGCGTGGCCGAGGTGGGTCGCGTCGTACGGCGTGATGCCGCAGACGTAGAGCCGTGCGGTCGGGCCGGGCGCGGTCGGCCGGACCTCGCCGGTCGCGGTGTCGCTCAGGCGCAGCGGGCGGCCGCGGCCAGGCAGCCGCGGCACCTCCGGGCGTGCCCACGACTCCATGCCGCCACCCTACCGAGCACCGCCGACCAGCCCCGGCGCGGCGAGATCGGTGTTGTCGACCACCAGGCTCGCCCTCGCCCGCGGCTGGCAGGCGGCCGAGTAGAGCCGCTGGCCCTCGACGTACCGGCGGTTGCGCGGGTGCCCGGAATCCGGCGGGCTGCCGTCCCGGGCCATCCGGGCCACCGACACGGCGGTGTCGACGTCCAGGAAGACGGAGAAGTCCGAGTGGCCGGCCAGCTCGTCGCGGTGCAGGAAGATCCCGTCCACGACCAGGACGGCGCGCGGTCCCCACCCGGGGATCCTCCCAGCCGGGGGCCGGGGCGACCGGTCCTCGTGTCGCGGCCAGCACTCAGAGTGCTGAATAGCACTGGGAGTGCTCGGCCTGCGGACGAGCACCGTCCGCCCGGAGCTGTGGCAGTCGGTGCCTAAGGGTCACCGATCGTGACCGTGCCCGGGCCCGACCTGAGCCCGATGACGGCGCAGCTATCCGAGGTGCCGCCGGGCGACTCGTACGCGCGTCCCTCGCCGCGCACGGGCCCTGGTCGCCGAGACGAGCTGCGGAGAGGGTGCGCAGGAGACCAGCTCGACCGCCGTCCTGCTGCGTGCCGTGCGGGGCGGCGACGTCACCGCGACCGCCCGGCCGCCGTACCGCGGGCGCACCGGCGTCGTCGTCCAGGTCGACCCGCGCGACGACCAGGGTCGGCTGGTCGCGCGGGTCACCCAGACGCAGGCGGTCCTCGGCGCGCTGCCGGCGCTGCTCAGAAGGGGGGCCAGGGAACCGCGGGCCAGTCGCCGGACGGCTCCGGGTAGCGGCGCCGCTCCAGCAGCCGGTCCACCCGGCGCTTCACGGCGGTGACCTCGCGGCGGGTGAGCAACGCCGCGAGCGCGGTCTCCAGCCACCCCTCCAGCTCGGCGCGCAGCTCCGAGAGGGCCGCCACGGCGTCATCCGGCAACGGGTCGCCGGCCCAGCTCCACAGCACCGTCCGGAGCTTGTCCTGCGCGTGGAACGACACCCCGTGGTCGACGCCGTAGACGTGCCCGTCCGGCATCGGGATGAGGTGCCCGCCCTTGCGGTCGGCGTTGTTCACCACCGCGTCGAAGACCGCCATCCGGCGCAGCGGCGCCCGGTCGGCCCGGATCAGCCGGCCGAGGTCCACGGTCTCGTCGCCGTCGATCCACAGCTGCACCATGCCCTCGCCGAACGGACCGTCCCGCAGCACCGTCGGGGGCACCACGTTCCAGCCCAGCGCGGCCGACACCACGTACGCCGCCGCCTCCCGCGCGGCCAGCGTCCCGTCCGGGAAGTCCCACAGCGGCCGCTCGCCGCGCACCGGCTTGTAGACGCATGCGGTGCTGATGCCGTCCCGGCTGAGAGAGCAGTAGAGCGTCGTGTTGCTGGCGTCGACCAGCCTGCCCTCGACCGACAGGGTCCCGGTGTGCAGCAGGTCCAGCGCTTCGGCCACGTCGAGGGAGACGGGCTCCTCGGCGGGCGGCTGCACGGTCGGCTCGCTCACCGCTCCAGTGTGGCCGACGCCGCGGCAGGCCGCCGGGGCAAGGCGGGACCGGCGGCCGTCAGGCGGGCGTCAGGCTGCGGAGCCGCGGCGGTAGCCGTTCTGCCGGGGGCAGATGTGCCCGGCCGCGTCCAGCGGCAGGCCGCAAAGCGGGCACGGCGGCCGGCCGGCGGAGATCACCCGGCGGACCCGCTCGACGAAGGCCCGCGCCTCGGCGGCGGAGATCCGGACCCGGAGCACATCCGGGCCCTCCTCGACGTCCTCCAGGATCGTCGACTCGTCGGCCGGCTCGTCCCCGGCCGCCTGCGCCTCGACCACCACCAACTCGGCGTCGCCGTCCCAGGCCAGGCCCATGGCGCCGACCCGGAACTCCTCGTCCACCGGGGTGTCCAGCGGCTCGTAGTCGTCGCCGGCCGGCTGCTCCGCCACCGGCACTCCGAGCCGGCGCTGCACCTCGCCGAGCAGCTCCTCCAGCCGGTCGGCCAGCAGCGAGACCTGCACCTTCTCCAGGGCGACGCTGACCGTCCGGCCGGCACCGCTGGCCTGCAGGTAGAACGTGCGGTCGCCCGGCTGGCCCACGGTCCCGGCGATGAACCGGGAGGGGCGGTCGAAGAGGTGGACCTGTCGTGCCATCGGCTCCCCAGCGTACGCGAGAGCCCCCCGCCGTCACGATCTAGCCGGGGGGCCGGCACCGCCGCCCACCGGCGCGTCCCCGGACGCGGCCCGCCGGCGCCGGCCCTTTCCCGCGGGCGGCAGCAACCCGGCCACGTCGCCGCCGGTGTCGTTCACCCGCAGCACGAACGGCCGGGTCTCGGTGTAGCGGATCACCGACACCGAGCACGGGTCGACGAGGATCCGCTGGAAGAGGTCCAGGTGCAGGCCGAGCGCGTCCGCGAGCAACGCCTTGATCACGTCGCCGTGGCTGCACGCGAGCCAGACCGCGTCCGGACCCGAGGCCTCGGCGACCTTCGCGTCCCACTCCCGGACGGCCTCCACGGCGCGGACCTGGGTCTGCGCCAGCCCCTCCCCCTCCGGGCCGGGGAAGACCGCCGCGGACGGGTGCTGCTGGACCACCTTCCACAGGGGCTCCCTGGCCAGCTCCTTCAGCGACCGCCCGGTCCAGTCGCCGTAGCGCACCTCGGCCAGCCGCGCGTCCGGGGTCGGAGCGAGCCCGTTCCGGCCGGCGGCCACCGCGCCGGCCGTCTCCGTGCAGCGCTCCAGCGGGCTGGTCACCACCGCGGCGAGCGGCACCGGGCGCAGCCGCCCGGCGAGCGCGTCGGCCTGGGCCCGGCCGCGGTCGTCGAGGTGGACGCCCGGCGTGTGCCCGGCCAGCACCGGCCCCGTCATCGCGGTCAGCCCGTGCCGGACCAGCAGGACCGTGGCCACGGCCGCGACTCTACGTGGCCGCCAGCACTCCCGACCCGACCAGCAGCAGCACCAGCGCGCCGAGCGCGACCCGGTAGACGATGAAGACCGTGTAGCTGTGCCGGGAGATGAAGCGCAGCAGCCAGGACACGGCCAGGTACGCCACCGCGAAGCTGACCGCGGTCGCGGTGAGCGTCGCCGGCCAGCCGACCCCGGCCGAGATGGCGCCGGCCTCGCTGACGGCCTGCAGCCCGCCGGCGGCGGCGAGCGCGGGCACCGACAGGAAGAACGACAGCCGGGTGACCGTGACCCGGTCCAGCCCGCGCAGCAGGCCGGCGGACATCGTCGCCCCGGACCGGGACACGCCCGGGACCAGCGCCAGGCACTGGGTCACGCCGATGACCAGCGTGTCCCGCCAGGTCACGTCCTCCTCGTGCCGCTTCTGGGTGCCGGTCCGGTCCGCGTAGAGCATCGGGACGCTCCACAGGACCAGCGCCGCCCCGACGAACCACAGGCTGCGCAGCGTCGTCTCGATCTGGTCCTTGAACGCCAGCCCGACGATCCCGATCGGGACCGAGCCGAGCACCACCGCCCAGCCGAAGCGCCAGTCCGGGTCGGCCCGCCAGCCCGGCCGGAACGCGCCCCGCACCAGCGCGAAGACGATCCGGCGGAAGTCGTCCCGGAAGTAGAGCAGGGTGGCCAGCACGGCGCCGACCTGGATGATCGCGGTGAACGCGGTGACGTCCGGGTCGTCGGTGGAGAAGCCGAGCATCCGCTCCAGGATCGTCAGGTGCCCGGTGCTGGACACCGGCAGGAACTCTGTGAACCCCTCCACCGCGCCGAGCAGGACCGCCGTGGGGAGGTTCACGCGAGCCCGGCGTGCTCGGCGGCGGCGACCGCGGTCCGCAGCGACGCGACCCGCTCCTCCGGCGTCGCCCCGTACGGCGCGAGCGTGAGGGTGGTGACGCCGACCTCGGCGAGCGCCCGCATCCGGTCCCCGATCCGATCGGGCGGGCCGAGCAGCGAGGTCCGGTCCACGAACTCGAACGGCACGGCCGCCGCCGCCTCCCGCTGCCGCCGGGCCAGGTACAGGTCCTGCACCTCGGCGGCCTCCCGCTCGAAGCCCATCCGGCGGGCGATCTGGTTGTAGAAGTTCTGCTCGCGGCTGCCCATGCCGCCGACGTACAGCGCCGCGTAGTCCCGGATCGGCGCCGCGCACGCCTCCAGGTCGTCGCCGACAGACAGCGGCAGGGTGGGCACCAGGTCGAAGCCGTCCATGCCGAGGCCGGCCTTGGCCCGGCCGGCCCGGACCGGGTCCAGGAAGTCGCCGGCGTGCTCGGGGGAGAAGAAGATCGGCAGCAGCCCGTCCGCGATCTCGCCGGCCAGCTCGAGGTTCTTCGGCCCGACCGCGGCCAGGTAGACCGGCACCCGCTCGCGGACCGGGTGCACGATGAGCTTGAGCGCCTGGCCCGGGCCGTCCGGCAGCGGCAGCGTGTAGTGCTCGCCGGCGAACCGGACGGTCTCCCGGCGCATCGCCATCCGGACGATCTCGACGTACTCCCGGGTCCGGCCGAGCGGCTTGTCGAACCGGACGCCGTGCCAGCCCTCGGAGACCTGCGGGCCCGACACCCCGAGCCCGAGCCGGAACCGGCCGCCGGACAGCGTGTCCAGCGTCGCCGCGGTCATCGCGGTCATCGCCGGCGTCCGGGCCGGGATCTGCATGATCGCGCTGCCGACGTCCACCCGTTCGGTCTGCGCGGCCACCCAGGACAGCACCGAGACGACGTCCGATCCCCAGGCCTCCGCGGCCCAGACCACGGCGAAGCCGAGCCGGTCCGCCTCCCGGGCGAGCGCGAGGTTGGCGGCGTCGTTGCCGGCGCCCCAGTAGCCGAGGTTCAGTCCGAGCCGCACGGCGGTGACCATAGCCGCCCTGGCCGGGGGCATGTCGCGCGACGTCCCGCTGGTCACCCTCGGTAGGTTGCGCGGCCATGGAGCAGCGCGCGGTCGGCCGCAGCGGCCTGGTCGTGTCCCGGCTCGGGCTCGGCACGGCCACCTGGGGCCGCGACACGGACCCCGACGACGCGGCCGCCCAGCTGGTCGCCTTCCGGGAGGCCGGCGGCACCCTGCTCGACGTCGGGCCCTGGTACGTCTGCGAGCAGACCGAGCCGCTGGTCGGCCGGCTGCTGGCCGACGTGGTGCCGCGGGACGAGCTGGTGCTCGCGGTGAAGTCCGGCGGGCCGCTGTCCCCGGGCGCCGCGGTGCGCGGCGCGTCCCGGGGCGGGCTGCTGGCCG
>Ga0184609_10000408_pt1 | contig 12495 bp, 16 predicted proteins | sample PLM1_60_coex_FD_133165 | JGI IMG/M metagenome (GOLD analysis project Ga0184609, IMG submission 133165) | Groundwater sediment microbial communities from an aquifer in East River, Colorado, USA - PLM1_60_coex | ecosystem: Environmental > Terrestrial > Soil > Riparian zone | place: USA: East... | reverse complement strand
TTGAGCATGGTCCTACTGACGCAGTTCCCGCTACGTTGAAGGTAGTGAAAATGAGGGCTACTTCAATGAGTAGAGAACCTCATGTATGCATCATCGGAGAAAAAGGCATGATAGTATATCCAAAGCAATCCCTTAAGATGATTTTTCCTGTATCAACTGATAGAATTAAAACTGGAATTTCGGGTCTGGATAGAAGAGTCCAGGGAGGTCTTTTAAAGGGTACTACAACTATATTGGCTGGCGCATCTGGCGCCGGTAAAACAACTTTTGGGTTCCAATTTGCCACGCAAGGAGTTCTTGATGGTGAGAGTAGCATATTTTGTTCGCTTGAAGAATCCCCAGCTGAAATTAGAAGTATGGCTCAATCTCTCGGGTTTGATGTGAGTGAGCTTGAAAAGAAAGGACTCCATTTGTTATCTTGGATACCAGAAAATCAGAGTCCTGATGCATTTATTTCAGCATTGGCTTCACACATAGAGGCAGTAAAACCATCACGCATAGTGTTGGATGGCTTGTCAACCTTTGAGCATTTGTATAGTCAAGAAATGTATTTGATTGCAAAGAGACTAGTTAATTTAACCCACACTCATGGAATAACTTCAATATTCACGATTCTTACAGACCAACAAAGTGGCCTTAATATTACTTCATTCGGCTTATCTTCTATTTTTCATAACATCATTCTTCTTCGATACGTAGAGGCGGATGCCCAATTGAAGCGGTCAATGTTGATACTCAAAATGAGAGCTTCTAGTCATGACCAATCCATTCTTCAATTTTCAATTCTAAGTAAGGCAGGACTTAAAATATTGGGTACAATGAGTGAGTACCAAGGTATCATGAGTGGAATTGCTCAGAAAGTCTATCAAAAGTACTTAAATAAAGAACAAAAGATAGCGGCTAAGCAAATCGCAGAAAAGGAAAAAAGAAACGCTAGGTTAAAGGCACAACAGAAAAGGATTATTGAGAAAGAAGATCATGCAATACTTCACCGGGGAGGCAAGAGAGTTTGAGAAGTGGAATATGAACAAAACTCAAGGATATCTCATTAATTCCTATAATCGGCTCGTAAGTCTAAATCAAAAAAATATGGTATAATTTATGCCTAAAAAAATTTCCTTCCAAGAAGCATATGCACAGGCTACAAACGAAGCTATTAAAATATTAGGAGATGTAGTTTCAAAAATAGTAACTGAATATCTGGAACGGAAATACTCTATTCATCTAACTAAAACTCCAAACAACCAACCCGTCGGTGTTGGACGAATCATTAGAGCATGCAATAGACGGGGGCAGAACGATTGTTGAAAGGAGGTTAATGAATATTCTTTATGAAAAATTGGGGTTGGAGCCAAGCTCATACGAAACAAACACAGGCAATATGGATACAGCGCCATTCGAGCAGAGAGTAAATGAAGCTCGACGAAGATATACCCATTAATAGATAATTATGCATTCTCAATCTCTCTGCTCAATCGGTCAAAATATCATTTTGAGATTTGTACCGAAGTTAAGAATTATTAAAAAATTTACATTTTTGGAGTTAAATACTCACTTTTACCTAGTTGTAGTAACAACTGGCAATGTAAATGAAAACGTAGCGCCCGAGCCATTTTTATTATTTTTACCAAAAATAGACCCTCCATGAGCTTCGACTATACTCTTTGATATAAATAGACCCAACCCGACACCCCTATCTGATTTCGTAGCAAACTTATGAAAGAGCTTTGGATAGATTTCAGGGTCTATGCCCTTTCCGCTGTCTTTTACACTAACTTTAACTAAATTACTAAAACATAGCTTTGTTGACACAGTAATTGTCCCAGAATTGGTAAACCTGATTGCATTATACAACAAATTGGACAAGACTTGAGCTATCCTGTCTTTATCTCCACGAACGACGATTGGATGAGGTGGTAAAGTTAATTGGATATTTGGTTTTATTTCATCTACATCCGCATTTTTATTTACCAGATAAGGTTTCTTTCTTATGTCATCGGCAACCTCGTGAATGGTATCGGTTAAACTAAAATCAACATTGTTTAAATTTAGCATACCAATGTCTATTCTAGTTACATCTAGCAAATCAGAGGTAAGCGTATAGAGACGGTCAGCGTTTCTTGCTAATCTGTACAGATATTGTTTACTCCTTTCAGGAAACATTTCTAACATTTCACAATAACCAATAATAGATTGAGTTGGAGTCCGTAGCTCATGAGCAGCTATATTAATAAATTCAGTTTGTGCCTTATTGTTTTTTCAAGCCGTTCGTTGGCTTCTCGAAGCTTTTTATTTATTTCGCATAGCGCTTCGAATGACTTCTCTAAGTCTGAATAGAGGTGAGCAAGCTCTGTGTTCTTTTTTTGTAATTCTATATTCTGGTTCATCGCGTGCTCACTAGGACATACCATTTTATTTCATCTATAGTAATAATTTCAAGATGATTCGTGTTGAATTTATTCAATTTTTCTGCAGTCACATAACAGTTGTCCTTTATGAATTTAAAACATTTCTATTTTGTCAGAAAAATAATGCTAGTAATTAGTAAGCCATCTTAATAAGATTCTCCTAGAACATTTCATCCAAGTTTTTATATAGATAATCTCAGTAGTGTTTCCTACGTTCGCTTAAACACAAGCAACTGGTGGGGTTATTGGTTGTGACTTGTTCATCACTCAATCAAATAATTCCCACAAACAGTTGCTAATTTGGTTATTAAAACAAGTCATGCAAAATTTCAGATGATAAAAGCTAGTTCCAAACCAGTCTGTAGTGTACACAATATCCGTATTTCTAACGGTACGATTCTCCAGATAGTACTAGTTCTTCTTTTTGTATTGCGTTCAATCCAAATGTTATTTGAGAATCAAATATTAATGCTCATCTATATAGTCGATAAACTTAATTATTATTCATTATACTAGTATCTGGATGCTTACTAGCACTTCAAAATATATTAGCATTGCTACAATAGTTTATCTAGTTGCTTTTTTTGCATTTGCTTCAGGACTAGTAAATTCAATTATAGAAGGCTCACGATCTAAAGAATTTATTATTCCTTCAAGATCAATTCAGACTATAGGCGAGACTATTGTAATAGTTGTGATACTATTTATAGGAATGTTTGGTGCATATTTGCTTTATAATTCAGGGAAAACAACTACATCAAAGAGTCAATGGGGGCTTTTATGCGGAGGATTTACTGTTCTCACTATTGCACTGATTGTTGGTTTCAGCATAGTTAAGATTAAAATACTTGGCTAAGTCCACCTTAGGACTTTATCTTTTATGGTAAAATTTTTTTGATCCATCTTTGGATGTCTGAGAATTGTAACTGAAAGATCATTAAGATCTCTAATTTTAACGTAAAAATTCAAAGAACTTTTCTTACTAAGAAGTCTATTGCTTGTTATCACTTCTTTTCTCTTATAACGGATCATACTCGTTACCAAAAATGGGATATTGAAATATGATGTATGTTTTAAAAGCATCATAAGAAAAAAGTAAAGTAATTGATTCAAACTTCCAATTTTTAATCTATTGTTTGAGCTCGGCACTATCTTATTGTAAAAAAGATTGTAAAATGAATTTATAGAGTCAAAAATAATTAAACAACATTCGTTCATTGATTTTATTATATCAACGATAATTAAATCTAAAATATCTTCAGATGGGAGATATATTTTCAAATCGCTAGATTGAGATTGGTAAATATGATCATCTATTTTCTGTATTTCCATGGAAGGAATCAATCCAGCTATGGCATAAGAAGTAAAGGCGGCATCAAGGTCTATGTAAACTATCTTACTATGATTGTCATTATGATGTTGATTCTGAAATTCTAATATGATTGATGCAATTAGACATATTTTTGCATAAGGATCATCATAAATCAAAGTATTAAATCCACTATTGTCCAGTATTTCAGAAATCATGATATTTATTATAATCAATTATTAAAAGGGGTTATAATGGATTATGATGAATCAAAGGAAAAAGATATAGAATTAATACGTAAGGATTTTCCAGTTACGAAAAAAAAGATCTATATGAACTGTGGTTCATTTGCTCCAATGCCATTGTATACAATAAAGTCAATTACTGATTTTCTAGTAAGATGTTCGGAAGAAGGACCAGACTCGACCTCTGCTCAAGAATATATTACGTCGCTTATGAAAGAGCTTCGAATTCTTACAAGTCAACTCATAAACTGTGAACCCGAAGAAATAATCTTTACTCAAAGTACTACTGAGGGATTAAATTATGTAGCATCAGGTCTTGATTGGAAAAAATCAGACATAATTATTACAAGAGACGGGCTTCATGAACATTATGCTAATTACTTTCCATGGTTAAATATTTCCAAAGAACACGGTGTCAAACTGGAAGAAATTAAAATTGATAGTAACGGATTCTTTGATCTTGACAAGATTGATAAAATTGCAAAAAACAAGAACACAAAACTGATAACCCTAAGTCATGTTCTTTATAATAATGGTGCAATAATGCCCGTTGAAGAAGTTGGCAAAATTGCAAAAAAGCAAAACATGCTATATTCTATTGATGCAGCCCAGTCAGTAGGTACAATTAATGTAGATGTAAAAAAAATAGGATGTGACTTTCTGGCTTTTCCAGGCTTCAAGTGGATATGTGGACCACCGGGCATCGGTATCTTTTATTGTAAAAAAGAATCTGCAGAGTTGCTAACTCCCAAATATATTGGAGGAGAATCTGCAATTATTACCAAAGAAAAAAACTTGGTATATACTGATTCTCCACAAAAATTTCAAACCGGTTTTAGAAACTATGTCGGTATCGCTGGACTTGTATCGTCGTTAAAGTACGTTCGACGCTTAGGTGTTAGCAGTGTAAGAAAAATGAATATGAATGTAGCCAATGAAATATTTGAGGAGCTAGGAAAGATTCGTGGCATCTCCATCTTTGGACCTGAAGATGAGAAGCTCAGAACATCAATCGTATCTTTCGTCATAGATTCTGTCAGTCCAAAGATTACAGTATCTAGTCTCCAGGAGAGAGGAATAATTGTTGCAGAGAGGGATATTGTTGGAGGTGGAAAGAAAAAAGCAGTAAGAGCATCTCCACATTTCTTCAATACATCAAATGAAGCATACACACTTATTCAAAATATTAAAATTGTTCAGAACATGTTGGGTTGATTCTTTTTATCTTTTCCCGCCTGACCTTCTATTACGATCATTGTCAGTGTGGATCTAACCTTATCTATTCTTCTGACGTGCCATGTTATCGTTTCTCTAAGCTTGTCCATAGTATCTGCAGAAATCTTTACAATTATATCATAGACTCCATAGACTCCACTTACCTCACTTACTCCTGGTAGCTTTTTTATTTCTTGTAATATTTCCTCCTCAGAACCAAGATCACAATTTATTAAAACATACGCTGTTGGCATACTACTAGACTATAGTTTAAGGAGTATTAAAACTCGATGTAAATTTAAGATATTTCATTGCTTTTTCCTATTTCCAAATTTTAGATTTGGTTTATGTATATTTTGTATTATATTTTGTATTATTTATTCTACTGATAAACCCTTGTCAATAGCAATTGCTCTTATTGGTGAGCCAGATGCGCCGAATAATTTGAGTGGTGTTATTATCAATGTAAAATATTGGCTGTTTAACTTACTCAAATTACATAAATTCTCCACAATCAATATTTCCTTAGATAATAATATTTTATGTACAGGATAATTGTTATCCGAACCTCTATCAATACTAGGTGAATCTATACATACAGCATTTACTTTCTTATTAACCAGATATTTCGCTGCATCCTCTGCAAGACCAGGATTGTGACTAAAAAAATAGTCCTTATCTAGTTCATCCTCCCACAAAGTGGAAAATACAATACTGTCTCCTTCCATTATGCTGACGTTAGATGCTTCTATTTCACTTGCGGTAATTAGTTGATTGGATCCTTTCTTTACCTTAATTAGAATAGCGTTAGAAATGAATCTGCTAACTGCTATTTTGTCAATTGATGAAACATCTCTAGCAAAGTGAGATGGAGCATCCATATGAGTGCCTGTATGAGTACTCATAAAGATTACCTCTGAGTCATAATTATGAACATCTATTTTAGTCCAAGTAATAAATTTGGGTAATGGTGAACCTGGAAAGACTTTGGTGTCATTTCTTACTTCTCTAGTTAAGTCTAATATCATCGGTAAGCAATATCTAGTTATGATTTATTCATATTTCTTTTCCCCTTACGACTGGATCTGATTATTCCATTCACAATGATAATACTCAAGAATCCAAATGAACCAATCAACACATACAAGACTCCTTTATGAGCTATTTCAGTTAATTCGTCTATGATCATTTCTAATGCCATTTGGAATTAAGATCAATTAATAATTGATCAAATAAAATATTTGCTACGAGTCATTATTCATTTAATGCAAGTCAACAATTACTACTGAAAAATCATTGACGGAAAATAAAGAAATTATTTTAGTAATTTCATATCATCATATTATTCGTTTTATTTTAACCAACTCCAAATTTGAATTCCTCTAATTGCACATTGTTTTCTAATAATTTGCCTTGCCCTTCTTGCAGCCTCAACCTCATTTACTGATTTTGTTCTTAAAAATTGTATCAATAATTCTTCATAAAGTTTTTTTGCTCTCTCTTCAGAAAATTCTTTGTATACTTTCTTACCACCTGATTTATTTGATATTTTTTTTGCTGTCTTATCATCTTGAATCATAGACTGATCTAATCCTTTTAATTCTGCATATTCTAATTTACAATCATGACAATTTTCATCAAAAAAATTCTTGTGGATATTACATGGAGACAAGTAACTAATATTATAAAAAGTTAGATTTAAGGAAAGTGTATGTATAAAAGATAACATTCCCATTAAACTAAATAAATCAAATATTAAATCTTATTTTTAACAACCTTAAACTTAAAATGAAGATTGGTAATGAGCAGGTAGGATAGTGACGAGACTATCAAACTTGGAATTGTCGAACCTATTGTTGGTAGCTGTGATATATATATCGGGGAAAGCTGGGAAAGTAGATAATATAATACCGCTCCCATAAACCATGACACGATAGCAGGATATCCTATCTTGATCACGTTGTTACCATACATCATATCATGCTGATATCTACCACGCTTAAGTACGAAATAGTCGGTTAACAAGACTCCAAATAAGGGAATAAACAGGGCCCCTATAAACAACAAAAATTGTTCATACCCTTCAATTGATATAAAAATAGCTAGAATAGTACTTGCAATAGAAAATCCAATAATTAAATGTCGTTGATTTAGATTATGAAAGATACTTTGTGAAGAAATCGCTGCAGAATATATGTCTGCAAATGCATTATCTACCTCATCCACAACCATAACCAACAGAATAAATCCGAATAAGATTGCCTGAATTGAAATAATAATCGATGAAATATCTCCAAATCCCAATAACAGTCCCCCAAGATAAAAAAGTATATTTGTTATTGAAAATCCAACTAACGTACCTACAAAGGCACCTTTACTTTTCTTTGCAAATCTGTTGTAATCAGAAACAAGGGGCATCCAAGAGATAGGCATGGCAATTACAATATCAAGAGCAACAAAGAACGACATATCTTTACCAACCACGGATATCGCATTTGGAAGATTTTGAGATAACAGACTGATTAAGATTATAATTGTAGATCCATAAACTATCCATATTGCAAACTTTGATAGCCATTGTTTTACCAAAAATAGAGGACCAAATATACCAAAAAGGGTAATAATTACTCCAAATAAAATATTCCATACAAAAGTAACGTGTATATTTGTTAATTGTTGGGCAGCTTTTGACAGTATTAAAATCTCAAATGTAGTCCAACCAATAAGTTGTATTATATTTAGTATAGCGGCAAGATATGAACCATACAATCCAAAAGCCGGTCTTATTCCAATAAGAGATGGTACAGCATGATCACTTCCTATTTTTCCTGCCATTGATAAAAGGACGGAACCAGCAATTGAACCAATTATTATTGCAAGTAATGCATGATAAAATGGAGCATCGGACAAAAAGGATCCCGCAGAAAAAACTAATAAACCTACACCAAGACTAGACCATAAAATAAAGTAGTCAAAACCTCCAAGAATTCTATGTTTTGGAGGAACAGGATCGATTCCCCATTTTGGTAGATTAGGGACCATATGGTGTTGATTAGTAATTTTTTAATAAATATAAATTAATCAAACAAAATAAATTGGTCTAATTTGATGGTACAAAAACTAAATCAAAAATCAATCAGATTTAGTATATATATAATAAAATTTTTACGTAATGTTAAAATGGTAAAGCTGTGTATATATATAATATATGTCAATTTGCATAATGTGTCTCAAACTATATGATGAAAAGAATGTAAATCTTCAACGAAAAATAGTAAATGACGAGGATTTTTGCAATGAATGTTGGACTGAATTTATGAATATTGAATAAATCAGTTAAAAATCTCATTATTTTTTGATTATGTAGATAAGGTCAACTAAGAATTCCATTTTTTCTTCTTAATATCATATTCCTCTCTCGAATACCTTATAGTCGCTGGATGGCCTATAACAACGACATTAGGAGGCACATTTTTTGTTACAACAGCTCCCATTGCTATCACGCTGTTTTTTCCAACACTTATGCCGGCCTTAAATACTGCTCTTCCTCCAATTATCGCACCGTCCTCCACTATCACTCCAGTCATTTTTGGACTCATTGGATAAGGATCATTTGTGAAAGCCACACAAGGGCCGATGAAAACATTTTTTCCAATTGTAGTTAAAGGAGGAATATAAACAGAACCTTCAATTCTTGTATTGTCACCTATTTTTACATTATAATCTATGTGAACAAGCGAACCAATAGATACATTGTCCCCTATCTCAGTATTGTTACCAATATAGCTGAAATGCCAAATCTTTACATTCCTTCCTATCTTTGCACTTTTTGAAACAAAGTTTATTAAATTATTATTGTCCTTTTCCATATTTCGTCAATTCTACTATAATTAATGTCATACTATATCTACATTCAATTTATAGTTCCTTCATAATTTCTCATGTATAGCTACAACATTTACAAATGCCATGGATTTCCATTTTTTGTGATTTTATTGGGAATTTTTTCCTGCCATTTTTGTAAAAATTCCATATCTTTTTGTTTTTCACGCAGCTCATCTGGTAACATGACTGGAATTTCTTCAATTATGGGATAAAATCTTGAACACTGTGAACAAAATAGTACTCCCTCCTTTATCACAGTTTCATTAATAGTTGTATCTTCGGTAATATCAATTTCAAACAATTCTAATGGATAGGATTTATCAATAGGACACGCTAGAATATCTAGCATTGATCGTCTCATAACTATGTCTTGATTATCACATCTTATTATTTCATTTCAATTCCAAATAAATTGGTGACCCAGTATCACTTGAAAGAAGTGCAGCCTCAGCTACTTTTGTAACATTTGTTGCTTCTTCAGCAGTAACTACGGGCCTTTTCCTCCTTCCTTCTATTACATCAATAAAACTCTGTAATTCTAATATAAGGGGCTCTTGAAACTGTTGTCTTCGAGGTATAATTGTTACGTCACCTTGATCAATTTTTATCTCCTGAGTAATAAAATCACCATTTACAGTACCTTCGGTACAAACAGCTGAAAATGTTCTAACTTTCTTTGGTGTAACCCAATTTGAGGCAATTATCGCAACCTTTTGATCTTCAAATCCTAACATTATTGTTGCAAAATCCTCGTACGAATGAAATTTTTTCCCCGCTCTGGCAAAGACCATTTTAGGACCTTTGCTGAAAAGAAACATAGCAGTATCAATGTCGTGAACGGATGTATCATATATCACACCTACATCATTGATGTGTAAAGGCATTCTATTTTCCCTGTGGAACTCCATCATCAAAAGATCACCGTAAGTTTGTTCTTGAATTATTTTCTTCAAATCCTGAACAGCAGGATTAAACCTTTCAACATATCCACAGGTTAATACCACCTTGGCCTTTTCCGACAAGCCCGTCATCTCTTCACATTCTTTTGATGAAAATGAAAGAGGTTTCTCCACAAATACGTGACAACCATTTTCAATTACCTCTTTTACTACTGACAAATGAGATTTGGTTGGTGTGCATACTAAACAGGCATCCAATCCTCTTTCATTGGAAAAAAGATCCTTTATAGATGAATAAAATTTTGTATTATATTTTTTTGCGATTTCTTTTGCGCGATCAGCTGATAGATCACAAACAGCTTCAAGAACTTCCATATTGTGAAGGACTCTAACATGATTCTTTCCCCAACCGCCTACTCCAATCACAGCAATTTTTAGTCCACCGGTTTTATTTTTTACCAAGTGGGAGTTAGCCATCCCATAAATTTTTCAGATTTTCCAACCACAATCTTTTCATAATTTTCTCTTATACTTCTAGTCACCATTCCCTCTTTTCCATTCCCAACAACATGTCCATCAATCTTTGTAATTGCAATTATTTCAGCAGCAGTCCCCGTAAGAAATATCTCTTCAGCTAGATACAATTCTGTCCTTGAAATGGGACGTTCAACAACTTCATATCCCATCTCCTTCGCAATTATTACGGTAGTATTTCTTGTAATCCCTTCTAATATTGAATCTGATAACTGTGGCGTGTGAAGTTTTCCATTTCTGACAATAAATATATTTTCTCCAGATGCTTCGCTTACACATCCATTCCTATCAAGGAGTACGGACTCATCATATCCATTTCGTCTGCATTCTTGAGTTGCTAATACAGAATTAAGATAATTGCCAGAGGCCTTTGCCATTGGAGGTATAGAATCGTCATCAATTCTTCTCCACGAAGAAATGCATACAGAGATGCCCTCGCCCTTAAAATATTTTGCAAATGGAAAAATTATGATAGTTGTATGAGTGGGAGAATCCTTAGTGACATTTAGATCGATTCCATGTAGACCAACAAATGTTAGTGGCCTAATATAACATGAGTCTTTTATAGAATTTTTTCGAATTAATTCTACAGTGGCATTGCAAAGTTCATCAGCAGAAAATTTTGTTGTAAAGGAATAAACATTAGCCGATTCATGTAGTCTTTCCATATGTTCCTTAAGTCTGAATATATATAAATTATCATCAGATGAGTATGCACGTATGCCTTCAAAGACTGCTGTTCCGTAATGTAGGGCATGTACCATAATGGGAACCTTGGCTTCTTCCCATTTGAGATATTGTCCATCGAACCAGACTAGGTCTACACCCTTATCCTTCATAATGGCAAGTCAATAATTGGATAATAAAAGTATTCAAATCTTTGTGTATTGAGAACATCTAATGCAGAATACCTTCTGTAGGGAACTTCATCCCAAAAATTTTAATAGTTTTGTCTAACGATTGAGCAAATTTTTCAACAATGTTCCAGTTTTCCGTAATTATACGAACAACGGTATTTGGTACCATGTTTTGCCATGATTCTTCTTTCAAAGTATCTTGAATATTTGTGTCTTTGTGATAATTTGGGTGGTTATTATGATTTGAGTGATCAAAACTATTTTTCATATTGTCGTTATGCTCGTCCTTTCTCAAATTTTCTAGAGCTTCTCTGTACAATAATTCCTTCACATTTGTTGAAGATATTTCGAGTCTTTTTGCCTTAATTGGATGAAGATTATAGAATCGCAAGGCTATCCTTTCAGCTTTGTCCCCTGTATACGAAATAAATCTGTCTTCCAGGACATCATGGAGAATTCCACTACGTATCGCCCATGAATACGGAGAAATAATTGGTGGAAGGTATTTGATAAATGGAGATACGAACTTGTAATGAGGCAAAATTTCTATATTAGCGTGACCGTCAAACAAGCTTTGTAGCATCTTCTTTCTTAATTCATAGGGAAATGGAAAAGTTCTAGTGTTTATTTCTCTACCTTTTTTCAAAAAAACTACTGGGAAAACATAAACATGATAATCTTTAGCTAATTGAGAAATTATTTTTTCATGAGCATTTGTTATTGGATTTAAATGAGCAAGATAAAGTGCGGCAATATTTTCCAATTATTAAATAACTTGAAAAAGAGACATAATAACAAAAAGTATAGGAGAAAGCTACCTATGCTTTCTTGACTTCAATTTCTATTGTAGAGACATTCCTTGTTCTGCCATCTTCTGCTTGGAGCGTTTCTGAGCCAATCCTAACATCACCTATTGTATATCCTGCATTTTCCATTCTCTTGAGAATTATTTGTGAAACATCGACTGCTCTTCCAATACTTAAACCTCTTGCTTTGATGGTAACTGTTGGTTGATTTGCTAGTTGAATAAGTGTAGAGGTTACATATGCCATCAGAGGTTTCTTGCCTATGTATATCGAATCGCGGGGCCCATCTCTTTGTGGTTGTGTATTCTGTGTATTCTGTGTATTCTGTGTATTCTGT
>Ga0184609_10000404_pt1 | contig 12547 bp, 11 predicted proteins | sample PLM1_60_coex_FD_133165 | JGI IMG/M metagenome (GOLD analysis project Ga0184609, IMG submission 133165) | Groundwater sediment microbial communities from an aquifer in East River, Colorado, USA - PLM1_60_coex | ecosystem: Environmental > Terrestrial > Soil > Riparian zone | place: USA: East... | reverse complement strand
TCACCGTCACCGCCGGCCACCTGGCCGGCGCCGCCCCCGACCAGCGAGGAATCCTCTGATGCCAGGCAGATCGCACGGGCGACCAGCCTGCCCGCCATCCCCGACGCCGACACCGGGTTCGGCGAGCCCCTCAACGCGGCCAGGACCGTTGCCGAGCTGGACGACCTCGGCCTGGCCGGCTGCCACCTCGAGGACCAGGTCAACCCCAAGCGCTGCGGCCACTGGACGGCAAGGAGGTCGTGCCCGTCGCCGACATGGTGCGAAGGCTCCAGGCGGCGGTCGCCGCCCGGCGCGACCCGGCCTTCCTGGTCATCGCCCGCAGCGATGCCAGGGCGGTGGAGGGCCTGCCGGCCATGCTCGACCGGGCCAGGGCCTACGTCGACGCCGGGGCCGAGATGCTGTTCCCGGAGGCGCTGGCCGACGTGCACGACTTCGAGCTGTAGAGGAGGCGCGATGAGGCCGCGGTTGCTGGTGCTGGACGACATCGAGGGGTGCATCGCCGGCGCCCCGGCCATGGCCCGGCTGCGCGAGCTGGCCGAGGTCACCGTGCTCGACCGGCCGCTGGCCGACGGCGACCTTGACGGCCTGGCCGACGTGCGGGTGCTGCTGGCCATCCGGGAGCGGACCACCCTGGACGGCGCCCTGTTCGACCGGCTGCCCCGGCTGGAGCTGGTGCTGCAGACCGGCGGCCATGCCTACCACGTCGACGAGGCGGCGGCGACCGGGCGGGGGATCGTGGTGGCGCTCAGCCGCCGGGCCCGGATGCCCTCGGCCTCGGTCCCGGAGCTGACCTTCGGCCTGATGCTGGCCGTGCTGCGCCGCATCCACCCGCTGGCCGCCGAGCTGGCCGCCGGGGGGTGGCCGCCGGCCATGGGCGGCACCCTGGCCGGGCGCACCCTTGGCATCCTCGGGCTGGGCCGCCACGGCCGGCCGGTGGCCAGGATCGCCGCCGCCTTCGGCATGCCGGTCCTGGCCTGGGGCCGGGACCACGCCGGGGACCACCGGCAGGACGAGCCGGTCGCCGAGCGGCTGCCCCTCGACGACCTGCTGGAACGCTCCGACGTGGTGTCGGTCCACCTCAAGCTCTCGCCGGAGTCCCGAGGGCTGCTCGACCGCGAGCGCCTGGCCCGCATGCGGCCGGGGGCGGTGCTGGTCAATACCGCCCGCGGCGCCATCGTGGACGAGCAGGCGCTGGTCGAGGCGCTGCGCGACGGCCGCCTGGCCGGGGCCGGCCTCGACGTGTTCGCCACCGAGCCGCTGCCCGCCGGCAGCCCACTGCGGGCCCTCCCCAACGTCGTGCTCACCCCCCACATCGGCTGGAAGGTCGACGAGGTCTTCCACGAATGGGCCGAGATCGCCGCCGACCAGCTCGCCGCCTGGCTCGACGGGTGTCTGCCCGCCGGCGAGGTCCTCGCCCCCGCCGCCGCCACCGTCCCCCGGGAACGCCTCGGCGGCCTGGCGCCCCAGTAGGAGCCTGCCGCCGGCGCTGGCTCAATCGGCCTGGGACTGGGTCTGGCGGACCCGCTCGACCATGTTGAGCAGGGCGAGGGGGGAGAACGGCTTGGTGAAGTAGTCGTCGGCGCCGGCGGCGAGGCCCTGGTCGCGGTCACGCTCCTGGGCTTGGGCGGTGAGCATCACGACCACGATGTCGCTGGTGTCGGGGTCGGACTTGAGCTGCCGGCAGACCTCCAGGCCGTCCAGCTTCGGCATCATGATGTCGAGCAGGACCAGCTTGGGGCCCTCGCCCCTTGCCACCTCGAGAGCCTCGACCCCGTCGGCCGCCTCCAGGATCTCGTAGTCGTCGCCCTCAAGGGTGACGTGGACCAGGTCCCGCACGGCCGGCTCGTCGTCGGCGATCAGCAGCTTCATCGTCCGCTGCCGGCCAGCTCGTCGGAGGTGGGGAGGGTGAAGCTGAACACCGAGCCGACCCCGGGCCAGGACTCGGCCCAGAGCCGGCCGCCGTGCATCTCGACCAGCCGCCTGGTGATGTACAGGCCGAGCCCGGTGCCGCCGGCCCTGCGGACCTCGTCGCGCTCCACCCGGTAGAACTTCTCGAACAACTGCCCCATGTCGCGTGGGCTCATCCCGATTCCCTGGTCGCGAACGCTCACCTGCACCGAGTCCCCATCGTGCTCGACGGTGACGAGGACCTCGCCGCCACCGGGAGAGTATTTGATCGCATTCCCGACCAGGTTGGTCAATATCTGCTCGACCTTGTCCGGGTCGCCCCAGACCACCGGCAGGCTGCCTGGAAGCTTTGCCCGCAGGGTGTGGGTTGCGGCCATGGCCCGGAATGGGGAGAGGATGCGTTCGACCACCGTGCCCAGGTCGAGCGGTCGCGGGTCCAGGACCAGCCGGCCCGACTCCATCCGGGACACGCTCAGCAGGTCGTCGATCAGCCTGGCCAGCCGGCGGGACGCGTCGAGGATCTCGACCGCCGAGGACCGCTGGCGCTCGACCGGCATGTCGCGCAGCACCAGCAGCTCGGCGAAGCCGTGGATGAGGGTCAGCGGAGTCCGCAGCTCGTGGGAGACGGTCGAGATCAGGGCCGACTTGACCTCGTCGATCTCGCGCTCCTTGGACACGTCGCGGATCACGTCGACCCCGCCGACGACCCGGCCCCTGGCGTCGAAGATGGGGGCTGAGCTGACCGTCACCGGGACCTTGCGGCCATAGCGGCTGACCAGGTCGGCCGGGCCGCCGACCTGGTCCTCGGCGATCGGCAGGACCTCGGCGTAGGTGCGGCCCCTCGCCTCGTCCTCGGTCCAGCCGGTGAGCGCCTCCAGCGCCCGGTTGACGGCCGTGACCCGCCCGAACGGGTCGGTGAGCAGCACCCCGTCGGCGATCGCGTAGAAGACCGCCCGTGCCTCGCCGGCCGCTCGCTCGGCCTCCTCCAGCCGCAGCGCCGCCTCCAGCGCGCCGGCGATCTGGTTGCCGGCCAGGCCGAGCAGGGCTTCCTGCTCGCGGTCCAGCGGGTGGGGCTGGGTCCAGCAGAGGGCCAGCAGGCCGAGGAAGCGGCCGCGGGACAGCAGCGGGACGAGGGCAAGCGAGCGGACCCCCGTCCGGGCGACCAGGTCATGCAGGGTCGGGGAGCTGGCCACCCTCTCCAGGTTGGCCATCCCGACCACCTGCCCGCCCCGCAGGGCGGCCATCGGCAGGAGCTCCCGGATGTCGGCGTCGGCCTTGACGATGTCGTCGGCGACCCCGCCGTCGGGGAAGCCGGCCAGCGCCCGCAGGACCAGGTCGCCGCCGGGGCGGGCGGCCCCGAGAATGGTCCTGGTCGCCCCGATCTCGGGCTGCAGGCCGTCGAGCACCACCTCGGCCAGCCGCTGCAGGCTGGTCGCCCCCACGACCTGGGCGGACAGGTGGCGCAGGCGCTCCAGCGCCTCCATGCGGCCGGCCAGCCGGCGCCGCATGGTCTCCAGATCGCTGGCCACCGCGCCCAGCTCGTTGTCGACCCCCAGCTCGACCGGGGTGCCGAGGTCGCCGCCGGCCAGCCGGCCCGACGCCGAGCGCAGCGCGTCGGCCGGCGCGCCGACCGCCCGGCGCAGGTACAGGGCGATCAGCAGCACCGCGGCCAGCACCATCACCGCGGTGCGCACGGCCAGGGTCTGGGCCGCCTTGTAGGTCCGGCCCTGGCTGCTTGCGTAGGCCGCCTGCCGCTGGGCCAGCTCGTCCTCCAAGCGCGTCTGGCGCTCCCACAGCGCCCGGAACTGGCGGTCGGCGAAGCCCTTGGCGGCCACCCGGGCGGCCGCCTGCGCGCCGGCCTGCCGGGCCTTCACCTCCGTCCGCCCGGTCCGGACCCACGCCCGGTACTCGGTCCCCACCCGTTCCACCAGCGGAGGCAGGCCCTTCCAGGGCAAGGCCAGCCTGCGGAGCTGCTCGAAGCCCTCGGAGGCGTGCACCTCCGCCTGGACCTGGGTCTGGAGGGTGGCCTTGTCGCCGGTGAGCAGGTAGGCACGCCGGCTGGTGTCCATGGTGACGAAGTCGCGGCTCAGCCTGGTCGCGGCCTGGCGCAGGCCGTCGACCCGGTCGACGGTGAGCTGCACCGAGGCGCTGTTCCTGGCCGCGTCGCGGGCGCCGAGGAAGATGGTCGCCCCCCAGGCCATCACCAGCAGGCCGAGCAGGGCGAGCAGGATGGTGAGCTGCACCCGCAGGCGCCGCACCCTACCTCCCGCGGTTCGCGGTTGCCTGGATCGCCGCCAGCCGCCCCCGGTCGACCAGGTGGATGGCGTCGACGGCGTCGGGCGCGAACTGGGTGCCCGCGGCCTCGCGGAGCCGGTGCAGCGCCTCGTCGAGGCTGACCGCGGCCCGGTAGGGGCGGTCGGTGGTGATGGCGTCGAAGGCGTCGACGGCCGCGAACACCCTGGCCGCCAGCGGGATCTGCTCGGCCTTGAGGCCCTCCGGGTAGCCGGCCCCGTCCCAGCGCTCGTGGTGGGAGTAGACGACCGCCCTGACCACGTCCATGTGCGGCACCCCTTCCAGGATGCGCAGGCCGATGGCGGGGTGCTCGCGCATCAGGGCCCATTCCTCGTCGGCCAGGGGCCCGGCCTTGTTGAGGATGGCGTCGGGGACGCCGATCTTGCCGAGGTCGTGGAGCAGGAAGGCGTACTCCAGCCCCGGGGTCACGGCCAGGTCGCCGCCCAGTGCCCGGCAGGCCTCGGTCCCGTAGGCGGTGACCCGGGCCAGGTGGCCGCCGGTGTAGGCGTCCTTGGCCTCGACCGCGGTGGCCAGGGCGCGCACGGTGGCGATGTAGGCCAGCTCGACCGCGTCCAGGGCCTGGCGCAGCTCCTCGGCCCGCCGGCGCTCGGCCGTGAAGGTGGTGCGCAGGTCGTCGGCATAGCGAAGCAGCTGGGAGTGGGCGGCGTCGGCCTGCTCCAGCTTGCGCGACCACAGCCGAAGGAAGCGGAGCCGGTCGACGGCCACGGCCGCCCCGGTGGCCAGCAGCTCGACCACGGCCAGGTCCTCGCCGCTGAACCGCTGCCCGGAGCCCCGGCGCAGCGCGAGCACGCCAACCGCCCGGCCCTCCACCACCATCGCGCACCAGGCCTCGGGTGCGTCCGATCCGGCGGTCAGCGGCCGGGTGGTGGCCACCGCGTCCGCGGCCAGCTCACGGTCGCCAGGGCGGGCGCCGATCTGCCCTCCGGGCCCCTGTGCACCCCACGACGGCCCTGGAACGAAGCCGTCCTCGGCCAGCAGGACCGTCCCCTCCGCTGCCCCGAGCGCATGGCAGGCGCGTTCGAGCAGCGAGTCGCCGGCGGTTGCCAGGTCCTCACCGCCCGCCAGCACCCGGAACGGGGCCAGCAGCTCCTCGCCCAGGCGAGCGCGCTGCGCTCGGGCCACCATGATCTCCTCGTCTTGTTCGTCAGGTTCGAGACATTGAATCGTACTCCGATCAGGTCCCGAACAGCCGGTCCCCGAAGTCCCCCAATCCGGGCACGATGTAGGCTTGGTCGTTCAGGCGCTCGTCGACGGCGGCGGTGACGACGTCCAGCGACGGGTGGTCGGCCTCCAGCCGCGCGATGCCCTCCGGCGCCGCCACCACCGACAGCAGCGTGACCTTGGCCGGCCCGGCCGCGAACAGGCTGGCGCAGGCCGCGGCGGCCGACCCGCCGGTGGCCAGCATCGGGTCCAGCAGCAGCACGTAGCTGCCCCCGATGTCCGGCAGCTTGCTGTAGTAGGTCGAGGGCTGGAAGGTGGCGTGGTCCCGCTCCAGTCCCAGGTAGCCGACCGCCACCTCGGGGAACAGCTCGGTCACGGCCTCCAGCATGCCCAGGCCGGCCCGCAGGATCGGCACCGCGACCAGGGGCGCCGCAAAGGCGGTGCCGTCGGCGGTGGCCAGCGGGGTGGTCACCGTGCGCGAGGCCGTCGGGATCCCCCGGGTCGCCTCGACGGCCAGCACCAGCGACAGCCGCTTGGCCAGCAGCCGGAACAGCGGCGGCGGTGTCGAGGCGTCGCGCAGCGCGGTCAGCATGGTCCCGGCCAACGGATGATCGACGACGGTCAGGGCCACGCGAGCCTCCTCATTTCCCGGCTCCAGAGAGCAGGTAGCCGGCGATGGCCAGGTCCTCGCGCAGCACCAGCTCGGTCAGCTTGAGCCGGCTGGACGACAGCGGACTGGTCCTGGTGGGCGACGGAAAGGCTTCCATGCCGAGGTCGGCGGCCTGCTTGACCGCCCGGAACATGTGGAAGGGGTCGGAGACGACCACGATCCGCGGCCGGCCGCCGTCCGGGTTGCGGCGCTGCAGCGCCTGCTTGGCCCCGGCAAGGTTCTGGTAGGTGGTGCGGCTGTGCTCCTCGGCCAGCACGTCGGAGGCCGGCACCCCGCGCTCCCTGGCCCAGCGGGCCCCCGAGCCACCCTCGGTGAACCGGTCGCCAGGCTCCTTGCCCCCGGTGAACACCAGCAGCGGGGCCACGCCGCCCGAGTACAGGTCGACGGCGTGCTCCAGGCGGGCCTGGTAGATGGCCGACGGCCGGCCGTCGTACTGGGCGGCCCCCAGGACCACGATGGCGTCGACCTTGGGGCGCTCGTCCTTGCCCATCCACCTGGCGACCAGGGTGGTGGTCACGGCGAAGTAGGCCAGCACGAGGACCAGGAGACCGAGCAGGACACGGCGCATGCCGCGGATTCTACGCAGCGTTGCCACCATGCTCCGTCACCAGGCCTGGAACGCCGGCCGATTCTGCCCCGGCGCGCATGCGCCGGGCCTGCCCAAGGTTCAGCGCACCTGAATGCCACGCCGATGCTCGGGCGGTCCAGCGGGATGGTTAAATACGGCGAGCCAGCGGCCGGACCCGGGCCGGCCGGGGCGACGGGGGCAGCGATGGCGCGGCCACGGCGCTGGCCGGCAGGTGGGACCCCGAGGTTCGAGAGGAGCAACGCATGGGTGGGGTACGGGCTGTGCGGGTCGGCGCCCTGCTGGTGGCGCTCGGCCTGATCGCCGCCGCCTGCGGTGGCGGCGACGAGGGAGGCGGCACGGGCGGCACCAGTGCGGGCGGCGAGGCCAAGAAGGTCGGCCTCGTCTACGATATCGGCGGCCGCGGCGACAAATCGTTCAACGACTCGGCCTACACCGGTCTCGAGGCCGCCCGCAGCGAGCAGGGCGACAAGATCGAGGCCAAGGACATCGAGCCCAACCCGGACGGCTCCAACCGCAAGGAGTTGCTGGACAGCCTGGCCGACGAGGGCTACGGCCTGATCTTCGGTGTCGGCTTCCTGTTCTCCGAGGACATCGCCAAGTCGGCCACCGAAAGCCCCGAGATCACCTTCGCGGTCATCGACGGCTTCGACGACCTGTGCACCGAGGAGGGCAAGAACCTCCTGTGCATCGGGTTCAAGGAGGAGGAGGGCTCCTTCCTGGTCGGTGCCGCGGCCGCCCTCAAGACCAAGTCGAACACGGTCGGCTTCGTCGGCGGCCTCGAAGGCGACCTCATCAAGAAGTTCCAGGCCGGCTACGAGGCCGGCGTCGAGCACATCGCCAAGGAGCAGGGCAAGGACATCAAGGTCCTGGTCGACTACGCCGGCAACACCCCCGAGGCCTTCCGCAACCCGGCCAAGGGCAAGGAGCTGGCCCTGAAGCAGATCGGCCAGAAGGCCGACGTCATCTACCACGCCTCCGGGGGCACCGGCGCCGGCGTGATCTCGGCGGCCGCCTCCAAGCAGGTCTACGCCATCGGCGTCGACTCCGACCAGAGCCTGACCTCCAGCCCGACCGAGCAGAAGTGGATCCTGACCTCGATGCTCAAGCGGGTCGACAACGCCGTCCAGCAGACCATCGCCAGCTACGTCGGCGGGTCGCTCAAGGGCGGCATCCAGACCTTCGGGCTCAAGGACGGCGGCATCGACTACGCCCAGAACCAGTACAACAAGGAGCTGCTGGGCGACATCCCGACCACGCTGGACGAGCTGAAGCAGAAGATCATCGACGGCGAGATCAAGGTCCCGGACAAGCCGGCGTAGCGGTGACGACTGAAGCGACCGAGGTCACCGGCGGCGGGCCCGAGGAGGCCCGCCGCCGGTCGCTGGCCATCGAGTGCCGCGGCATCACCCGCCGCTACGCCGGGGTGGTCGCCAACGACCAGATCGACCTCCAGGTGGCGGAGGGCGAGATCCACGCCCTGGTCGGCGAGAACGGCGCCGGCAAGTCGACCCTGATGAAGATGCTGTACGGGCTCGAGCAGCCCGACGAGGGCGAGATCCTGGTCAGGGGCGAGCCCCAGCAGATCGAGTCCCCCCGCAAGGCCATCGAGCTGCGCATCGGCATGGTCCACCAGCACTTCATGCTGGTCGACGACTTCACCGTTGCCGAGAACATCGTGCTCGGCGACGAGCCCAGCCACGGCGGCCGCCTCGACCTCGACGAGGCCGAGCGGCGGGTCGAGGAGCTGGCCCGCGGCTTCGGCACCCCGCTGGACCCCCACGCCAGGGTGGAGGACATCGGCGTCGGCCAGCAACAGCGGGTCGAGATCCTCAAGCTGCTGTACCGCGGCGCTGACATCCTGATCCTGGACGAGCCGACGGCCGTGCTCGTCCCCCAGGAGGTCGAGGAGCTGTTCGCCAACATGCGCCAGCTCAAGGCCGACGGCAAGACGATCATCTTCATCGCCCACTCCCTGGACGAGGTCCTCCAGGTCGCCGACCGGATCACCGTGCTCCGCGACGGCAAGGTGATCGGCACCGTCGACGCCGCCGACACCGACACCCACAAGGTGGCCGAGATGATGGTCGGCCGACCGGTGCTGCTGCGTCGGGTCGAGGGCAAGGCCACCCCCGGCGAGCCCTTGCTCCAGGTCAAGGACCTGCGGGTGATCGTCGGCGGCAAGGAGCTGGTGGCCGGGCTCGACCTCGACGTGCGCCGGAGCGAGATCTACGGCCTGGCCGGGGTCGAGGGCAACGGCCAGTCCGAGCTGGTCGAGGCCCTGGTCGGGCTGCGCAAGCCCGACGCCGGCCGCGTCTACCTGGACGACGACGACCTCACCCGGGCCGACGTGCGGACCAGGCGGCATGCCGGCCTGGCCTACATCCCCGAGGACCGCCACGCCCGGGGCATGGTCCTGCAGATGCTGGTGAGCGAGAACGCCGTCCTCGGCCAGCACGAGCGCGAGCCGTTCACCCGGCACGGCCTGCTCGACCTGCGGGCGATCCGGCGCCGGGCGGTCGAGCTGGTCCGCGACTTCCGGGTCAAGACGCCGAGCGTCGGTGTGCCCGGCTACGCCCTCTCCGGCGGCAACCAGCAGAAGCTGGTCCTCGGGCGGGAGTTCGCCAGCAAGCCCAAGCTGCTGATCGCCGCCCACCCGACCAGGGGCCTGGACATCGGGGCCACCCAGTTCGTCTGGCAGGAGCTGGTGGAGGCCCGCGACGCCGGCGTGGCCGTGCTGCTGATCTCGGCCAACCTCGAGGAGATCCTGGCCCTTGCCGACCGGGTCGGGGTCATCTACGACGGCCGGGTGGTGGCCCAGCTCCGCGGCTCCGAGGCCACCATGAGCGAGCTCGGCCTCTACATGACCGGCGCCAGCTCCGGCGACCCGGACGGGGCCGGGGGACCGGAGGCCGGCCCACCAGCCGATCGGGAGCCGACGGCATGAAGGTCGAGGAGCGCCCGCCACCGGAGCCGGAGCCGGAGGTCGAGGAGGCCGCCGTCCGGGTCCCGTTGAGCCAGCGCATCCGGGGGTTCGCCTTCCAGCTGCTGGCCCCGGTGGCCTCGCTGCTGATCGCGGCCGTCCTGGGCGTCCTGGTGATCCTGATCGTGCAGCAGAGCTGGGGCGACGTGGGCGACGTGGCCGACGCCATGTGGAGCTACGGGCTCTTCAACCGCAACTCGCTGGCCTTCATCCTCGGCCGGGCGACGCCGCTGATCTTCGCCGGCCTCGCCGTGGCCGTCGCCTTCAAGGCCGGGCTGTTCAACATCGGCGTCGAGGGCCAGTACGCGATCGGCGCCCTGGCCGCCGGGTACGTGGGCTACCAGCTGTCGGCCCCGACGGTCATCCACCTGCCGCTCACCATCCTCGCCGGCATGGCCGGGGGCCTGATCTGGGCCGCCGTGCCTGCCCTGCTCAAGGTCTACCGGGGCGCCCACGAGGTCATCTCGACCATCATGATGAACTTCGTGGCCAACGCGGTCCTGCTCTATCTGCTGTCGGGGGCGCTGAAGGACCCGAGCCAGCGGGGCGCCATCGCCCAGCAGCAGACCCCCCAGGTCGAATCGACCGCCCAGGTGGGGTCCATGGTCCCGTTCTTCAACTCGATCGGCTTCGACTTCCGCGGGTCGGCCCCGCTGAGCTGGTTCTTCGTCCTGGCGATCGTCGCCGCCGTCCTCTACGCCCTGACCGTGCGCCGCACCCGCTTCGGCTTCGAGCTGCGGGTGCTCGGCACCAACCCGCGGGCGGCCGAGCCGGCCGGCATCCGCAGCAACGCCATGATCCTCAAGGCCATGCTGCTGTCGGGGGCGGTCGCCGGTCTGGCCGGGCTCCAGGACGTGCTCGCCATCGACGATCGCATGAAGCTCGACTACATCCGCGGCTACGGCTTCACCGCCATCGCCATCGCCCTGCTCGGGCGCAACTCGGGCCTCGGCATCGTGGCCGCGGCGCTGCTGTTCTCCTTCCTCGACCGGGCCAGCTCCGGCATCGGCCTCAGTACCGACGTGCCCAAGGAGGTCACCGACATCCTCAAGGGAGTGATCATCCTCACCATCGTGATCGCCTACGAGCTCGTGCGCCGCATGACCGCCCGCCGGCAGCTCAGGGAGCAACACGAACGTGCCTGAGCTCCTGGTCCAGCTCTTCGGGCTGGCCACCATCGCCTCGGCCATCCGGGCGTTCGTGCCCCTGTACCTGGCCACCCTGGGCGGGGTGTTCAACGAGCGCTCGGGCATCGTCAACATCGGCATCGACGGCATGATGATCTTCGGCACCTGGTTCGGGGCCTGGGGGGCATTGCAGTGGGGCCCGGTGGCGGGGCTGCTGACGGCGGTGGTCGCCGGCACCGCGGTCGCCGCCATCCACGCCGTGGCCACCGTCACCTTCCGGGTCGACCACATCGTCTCCGGCGTCGCCATCAACATCCTGGCCATCGGGCTGCCCCGGTTCCTGTCGATCGTCGCCTACGGCCAGGGCACCCAGTCGCCGCAGGTGGAGCAGCTCCCCAAGATCGATATCCCCGGCCTCGGCGAGCAGTCCCTCCTGGTGCCCCTGACCGTGGTGCTCGGGGCCGGCGCCTGGTTCGTGCTCACCCGGACCGTGTTCGGCCTGCGCCTGCGCTCGGCCGGCGAGAACCCGAGGGCGGCCGAGAGCCTTGGGGTCCGGGTCAGGGGCATGCGCTACGCCGGGGTCCTGATCTCCGGCGCCTTCGCCGGCCTGGCCGGCGGCTACCTCTCCATCGAGCTGGTCGGCCTGTACCGCGAGGGCATGAACCAGGGCCGCGGCTTCATCGCCCTGGCCGCCCTCATCCTCGGCAACTGGAGCCCCATCGGCGCCGCCCTGGCCTGCCTGCTGTTCGCCTGGACCGAAGCCCTGACCGTCTTCCTGCGGGTCGACTGGATCAACAACGCGTTCATCCAGAGCCTCCCCTACATCGTCACCCTCGTCGTGCTTGCGATCTTCTTCCGCCGAGTCCGTCCCCCCAAGGCCGTCGGCCAGGCCTACGAAGCGGGTTCGCCCGTCTGACGGGTGTCGTATGCGTGCAGGCATGCCCGGAGGAGGCCGGCCGCTAGACCGAACCGGAGAACGTGTCGCACTGCTGGACGTCGCCGGTGCGGTAGCCGACGTTGAACCACTTCTGGCGTTGGGCGGCGGAGCCGTGGGTCCAGGATTCGGGGTTGACGCGGCCCTGGAAGCGTTCCTGGATGCGGTCGTCGCCGATGGCGGCGGCGGCGTCGAGGCCGTCGGCGATGTCGTCCTCGGTCAGGCGCTCGACCAGGGGGTCGCCGCCGTCGGGGCCGGGCTCGGTGGTCGCGTGGCTGGCCCACAGCCCGGCGTAGCAGTCGGCCTGCAGCTCCAGGCGGACGGCCCCGCTCTGGGGGCCGGAGCGGTCGTTGCCGACCCGCTCCATGGTGCCGGTGAGGTTCTGGACGTGGTGCCCGTACTCGTGGGCCAGCACGTAGGCCTGGGCGAACGGGCCGCCGCGGGCCCCGAACTTGGTCTGCAGCTCCCGGTAGAAGCCGAGGTCGATGTAGACGGTGTTGTCACGCGGGCAGTAGAAGGGGCCGACCTCGGAGCTGGCCGCGCCGCAGCCGGTCTGGGTGCCGCCCGAGAACAGCCGGGTCGGGGCCAGCTCGTACTGGCCGCCTCGGCGCTGGAACTCGGCCGCCCAGAAGTCCTGCACGCTGTTGACGACGGCCACGACCCGGCAGTCCTCCTTGGTGTTGGCGTCCTGCCCGGTCTTGCACTCCTCCTGCAGGTTGGTGCTCTCGCCCTGGACCTGGTCGATGCCGGGCAGGGCCCCTGAGGTCGCGCCGCCGCCGAGCAGCTGGATGAGCAGGAAGACGATCAGGCCGAGGACCCCTGCGCCGCCGCCGATCGCGACCCCGCCGCCGCGCGGGAAGCCGCG
>Ga0184609_10000402_pt1 | contig 12574 bp, 10 predicted proteins | sample PLM1_60_coex_FD_133165 | JGI IMG/M metagenome (GOLD analysis project Ga0184609, IMG submission 133165) | Groundwater sediment microbial communities from an aquifer in East River, Colorado, USA - PLM1_60_coex | ecosystem: Environmental > Terrestrial > Soil > Riparian zone | place: USA: East... | reverse complement strand
TGCGGGTGGACGCCGCGGCCTCGGACATGTCAGTAGGACTTGGGCAGGCCGAGGGTGTGCATGGCGACGAAGTTCAGGATCATCTCCCGGCTGACCGGCGCCACCCGGCCGGCGCGAATCGCGGCCGCCATGGCGGCCAGCCCGTACTCGCTGGTGAACGCGTTGCCGCCGTGCACCTGGATGGCGCGGTCGACGGTCTCGCAGGCCACCTCGGCCGCCGCGTACTTGGCCATGTTCGCCGCCTCGCCGGCGCCAGCGTCGTCGCCGCTGTCGTAGACCGCGGCCGCCTTCTGGATCATGAGCCGGACCAGCTCGATCTGGATCGCGGACTCGGCCAGCGGGTGCGCGATCGCCTGGTGCGCGCCGATCGGGGTGCCGAATACCGCGCGGGTCTTGGCGTAGTCGACGGCCCTGTCCAGCGCGTAGCGGGCGGCGCCGACGGACATCGCGGCGGCCATCACGCGCTCGGGGTTGAGGCCGGCGAACAGCTGCGCGATCGCGGCGTCCTCGTCGCCGACCAGCGCGTCGGACGGCAGCCGCACGTCGTCGATGAACAGCCCGAACTGCTTCTCCGGCGAGACGATGTCCATTTCGATCCGCTTGTACTCGAAGCCGGGCGCGTCGGTCGGCACCACGAACAGCGCCGGCTTGAGCCGGCCGGTCCGCGCGTCGGTGGTACGGCCGACGACCAGCACGGCCTGCGCCTCGTCGACGCCGGAGATGAACACCTTCCGGCCGTTGAGCACCCAGCCGTCGCCATCGCGCCGGGCCGTTGTGGTGATCTTGTGGGCGTTCGACCCTGCGTCCGGCTCGGTGATCGCGAACGCCATGGTGAACGTCCCGTCGGCGAGGCCGGGCAGCCACTGCTTGCGCTGGGTGTCCGTGCCGAACCGGCTGACGATCGTGCCGCAGATCGCCGGCGAGACCACGATGAGCAGCAACGGGCAGCCGGACGCCGCGAGCTCCTCGCACACCGCGGCCAGGTCGCCGAGCCCGCCGCCACCGCCGCCGTACTCCGCTGGCAGGTTCACCCCGAGGTAGCCGAGCCGGCCGGCCTCGGCCCACAGCTCGCTGGTCTTCTCACCGGCCCGTGCCTTGCCGACGAAGTACTCCCGGCCGTACTTGGCGGCGAAGGCCCTGACCGCGGCGCGTAGCTGCCGGCGCTCCTCGCTCTCCTCGTAGTTCATGCTGTCTCCTCCTCGTGAGCCGTCACGACCGCGAGCACGCTGCCGGCCTCGACCTGGGCGCCGACCCGTGCGGAGAGCGTCCGCACCACGCCGTCCGACGGAGCTGCCACCGAGTGCCGCATCTTCATCGCCTCCAGCTCGACGATCACCTGGCCGGCCTCGACGCTGTCACCCACGGCGACGTGCACCGCGGCGATCGCGCCCGGCATCGGGGCGAGCAGGGAACCGGCCGCGAGCTGCGCGCCGGGCTCGGGGAACCGCGGCACCGGGCGCAGGCTGACCGGACCGAGCGGGGAGTCGACGCACACCAGGTCCTCGCCGTACGCCGCGACGTCGAACGCGTGCCGCACCCCGTCGACCTCGACGACGGCACCGTCCGCCGTGGACGACACGAGCCGCACGCCGTCGAAGCCTTCGACCCGCACACCGCCGCGAGTGAACCGGTATCCGACCTCGATCGTGCGGCCGCGCCCGGCCACGTACGACTTGCGCTGGGGCTGGGAGGGGACATTGCGCCAGCCGCTCGGCAGGCCGCGCTGGACGCTGGCGGTGGCGCGGTTGCGTTCGGCGTCGGCCAGCGCGGCGGCCAGGGCGGACAGGTGTACGGCGCGGTCGTCGGCCAGCGGCCTGGCCAGCTCGTCCAGCCCGTGCCGGTCGAGGAACGCCGTGTCGGTGTCGCCGGCCAGGAACGCCGGATGCCGCAGCACTCGCACCAGCAGGTCGCGGTTGGTGGTCACGCCGTGGATGCGCGCCGCGCACAGCGCGGTGGCCAGGCGGCGCGCCGCGTCGGCGCGGGTGGGCGCCAAGGCGATCACCTTGGCCAGCAGGGGGTCGTAGTGCGTGGAGACCACCGAGCCGTCGACCACGCCGCTGTCCACCCGCAGCCCGTCACCGTGTGCCGGCACGGCGAAGCGGTGCACCGTGCCGGTCTGCGGCCGCCAACCGTGCGCCGGGTCCTCGGCGTACAACCGCACCTCGATGGCGTGCCCGGCCGGCGGCGGTGGCTGCGCCGGCAGCACGGCGCCCTCGGCGACGGCGAGCTGCAACCGCACCAGGTCCACGCCGGTGAGCGCCTCGGTGACCGGGTGCTCGACCTGCAGCCGGGTGTTCATCTCGAGGAAGTAGAACCGGCCGCGGTGCGCGGGGTCGGGGTCGGCGAGGAACTCGACGGTGCCGGCTCCGAGATAACCGATCGCGGTGGCGGCCGCCACAGCCGCCTCGCAGAGCCGGGCCCGCATCGGGCCGTCCACCAGCGGTGACGGTGCCTCCTCCAGCACCTTCTGGTGTCGCCGCTGGATCGAGCACTCGCGCTCGCCGAGCGCCCACACCGTGCCGCGGGAGTCGGCCAGCACCTGCACCTCGATGTGCCGGCCGGCCTCAAGGTAGGGCTCGCAGAACACCGTGGGGTCGCCGAACGCCGACGCGGCCTCGGCGGACGCGGCCTCGATCGCGGCCGGCAGCTCCGGCAGCGAGCGGACGATCCGCATGCCGCGGCCGCCACCACCGGCGGAGGCCTTGACCAGCACAGGCAGGTCGTCCACGGTGACGTCCTGCTCGGCGAGCTCCGGCAGCACCGGGACGCCGGCGTCGGCCATCAGCTTCTTGGCGGCGATCTTGCTGCCCATCGACTCGATGGCGTCCGGCGGTGGCCCGACCCAGGTCAGCCCGGCGTCGAGCACGGCACGCGCGAAGTCCGCGTTCTCGCTGAGGAAGCCGTAGCCGGGGTGCACTGCGTCGGCCCCGGCCCGGACCGCGGCGTCCACCACGAGGTCGGACCGCAGGTAGGTGTCGGCCGCCGCGCTGCCGGGCAGCCGCACCGCCAGGTCGGCCTCGACGGCGTGCGGCGCGTCCGCGTCGGCGTCGGAGAACACCGCAACCGTGCCGATCCCCAGCTCCCGGCAGGTGCGGAACACCCGCCGCGCGATCTCACCCCGGTTCGCCACCAGCAGCCGTCTGATCGTCATCGCCCGCGCTCCCCCAGCGCCCCGCCACCGCGATAAGCCCGCGTATCGCGCATCGGGCGGGCCGAAGAACCGCCACACGCGGGCTTATCGCGATGGCGGTTCGGGCGGCGGCGGGTGTCACATCCGGAAGACGCCATAGCCGCTGGCTCCCTTCACCGGCGCGCAGTGGATGGCGGACAGGCAGATGCCGAGCACCGTGCGGGTGTCGCGGGGGTCGATCACGCCGTCGTCGTAGAGCCGCCCGGACAGGAACAGCGGCAGCGACTCGGCCTCGATCTGCGACTCGACCAGCGCCCGCATGGCGGCGTCCTGCTCGTCGCCGTACTCCTGCCCGCGGGCGGCCGCGGCCTGGCGGGCGACCATGGACAGCACACCAGCGAGCTGCGCCGGCCCCATCACCGCGGACTTCGCCGACGGCCAGGCGAACAGGAACCGCGGGTCGTAGGCGCGGCCGCACATGCCGTAGTGCCCGGCGCCGTAGGACGCCCCGAGCAGGATGGAGATGTGCGGCACGGCCGAGTTGGACACCGCGTTGATCATCATGGCGCCGTGCTTGATGATCCCGCCCTGCTCGTAGCGCGCGCCGACCATGTACCCCGTGGTGTTGTGCAGGAACAGCAGCGGCGTGTCCGCCTGGTTCGCGAGCTGGATGAACTGCGCGGCCTTCTGTGACTCCTCGCTGAACAGCACACCGCGGGCGTTCGCCAGGATCCCGATCGGATAGCCGTGCACGCGTGCCCACCCGGTGCACAGCGACGCGCCGTACATCGGCTTGAACTCGTCGAACCGCGAGCCGTCGACGATCCTGGCGATCACCTCGCGGGGGTCGAACGGGATCTTGAGGTCGGTGGGGACGAGCCCGAGCAGGTCCTCGGCGTCGTATCGCGGCTGTTCGTACACCGGCTCCGGCGACGGCCCGTGCTTGCGCCAGTTGAGCCTGGAGACGATCCGCCGGCCGATCCGGAGGGCGTCGAGCTCGTCGACGGCCAGGTGATCGGCGAGGCCGGACACCCTGGCGTGCATCTCGGCGCCGCCGAGCGACTCGTCGTCGGACTCCTCCCCGGTGGCCATCTTGACCAGCGGCGGGCCGCCGAGGAACACCTTGGCCCGCTCCTTGACCATCACCACGTGGTCGCTCATGCCTGGCAGGTACGCGCCGCCGGCCGTGGAGTTGCCGAACACCAGCGCGATGGTGGGTATCCCGGCCGCGGACAGCCTGGTGAGGTCGCGGAAGATCCGCCCGCCCGGTATGAAGATCTCCTTCTGGGTCGGCAGGTCCGCGCCACCTGACTCGACCATGCCGATCACGGGCAGCCGGTTCTGCAGCGCGATGTCGTGCGCCCGCAGGCTCTTGCGCATCGTCCACGGGTTGCTGCTGCCGCCGCGCACCGTCGGATCGTTCGCGCTGACCACGCACTCGACGCCCTCGACCACGCCGATCCCGACCACCGAGCTCGCGCCAACGGTGAACTCCGAGCCCCACCCGGCCAGCGGGCACAGCTCCAGGAACGGCGAGTCAGGGTCGAGCAGCGCCTCGATCCGCTCGCGGGGCAGCAGCTTGCCGCGCCTGCGGTGCCGCTCGACGTACTTCGTGCCGCCCCCGTCGACGGCCTTCGCGTGCTCGCCCTCCACCTCGGCCAGCCTGCCGAGCATCGCCTCCCGGTTGGCGGCAAACTCGCCGGACGAGGTGTCTAGCCCGCTGGTGAGCACGGTCCCCATGCATCCCATACTGGCCGCGCATCCACCGCAAAAGCAAGCAGCAGTGACTGTTTTGCGTGCCCGGCGGTTGGTGCGCGCGTGTTCGCCGGTTGGTGCGCGCATGCCCGGCGGTTGGTGCGCGCATGTTCGCCGGTTGGTGCGCGCATGTTGGGCGGTTCGGAACTCCAGTGGCGTCGCAGGTTATGCGGTGTAGCCGGACAGGCGGGCGACGAAGTCGGTGAGGACCTCGGTTGCGCCGCCGCCGATGCCGAGGATGCGGGCGTCGCGGTAGTGGCGTTCGACCTCCGACTCGCGCATGTAGCCCATGCCGCCGTGCAGCTGGACGGCCTGATCGACGACCCAGTCGCAGGCCTCGACGGCGGCGTTCTTGGCAAGGCACGCCTGCGCCACCGGCTGCTGGCCGGCCGCGGCGCGGGCGACGATCGAGCGGGTGTAGGTGCGGGCTAGCTCGACGCGCTGGCGCATCTGCACGAGTCGATGCTGCACGACCTGGCGGCCGATCAGGGGGTGGCCGAAGGTGCTGCGGGCCCTGACGTGGGCGACGGTCAGGTCCAGCGCGCGGGCGGCGATGGAGTGGGCATGGGTGGCCAGGCCGAGGCGCTCGCCGACGAACTGGCGCATCAGCAGCGCGAAGCCGCCGTTCTCCGCGCCGATCAGGTTGCCGGCCGGCACGCGGGCGTCGGCAAAGGACAGCTCGGCGGTGTCGGAGCAGCGCCAGCCCATCTTGTCCAGCTTGCGGGACACGGTGAAGCCGGGGGTGTCCCGCTCGATCACCAGGAGGCTGATGCCGGCCTGCCCCGGCCCGCCGGTGCGGACCGCGGTGGTGACGAAGTCGGCGCGCGCGCCGGAGGTGATGACGGTCTTCGCGCCGTTGACCCCGTAGTGGCCGCCGTCGCGGCCCGCGGTGGTGCGCAGCCGCGCCACGTCGGAGCCACCGTCTGGCTCGGTCACCGCGAGCGCGCCGATCAACTCGCCGGCCAGTGTCGGGCGGACGAACCGATCCACCAGCGACACGCTGCCGGCCGCGATGAGGTGCGGCAGCGCGATGCCGTGCGTGAACAGCGCGGCGAGCAGTCCGGAGGATGCTCCGGCGGCGATGAACTCCTCGGTGACCGTGGTGGAGTCGATGGCGTCGCCGCCGCTGCCGCCGACGCCCTCCGGAGCGCCGACGGCCAGCAGCCCGGCGGCCGCGGCGGCCTTGTGCAGCTCGCGCGGAACCTCGCCGGCGAGCTCCCAGTCGTCGAGGTGCGGCACGATCTCGCGGCGCACGAACCGCCGGCAGGTCTCTCGCAGCGCCCACCGCTCCGGCGTGTCGAACGGATCGAGGCTCGGCGTCACAGTGGGCGTCACAGCAGGCGTCGCAGCGGCGTCACCGCGGGCGTCACGTCGAGCGGTCCGCCGGTGAGCATCTCGCGCACCGCAGCGAAGCGGTCGCCGTAGAACCCGGACGCATTGCCGATCCGGATCGGCGCTCGGCCGGCCGCCGTCACGTCGCAGCCCACCCGCCGACCGGCGTCACGTCGCACCCCGCCCGCCGGCCGGCGTCACGTCGCACCCCGCCCGCCGGCCGGCGAGGATGTGGCAATTCCCCGTTCTAAGTGGGGCGATGTCACATCGTCGCCAAAAGACCGCGGCGCGCGGCCGGGGCCAGGCGGGCCGGCGAAGGCCTGGGCGATGTCCAGCCAGGCGTCGGCATCCGGCCCGACGGCGACCAGGCCGAGGTCGGCGCGGTGCCGGCGTTGGGTGGCGAGCTGGCAGAAGTCCAGCGCCGGGCCGGTGACCCGCTGCGCGGCGTCCGGCGGCCCCCAACTCCAGGTGTCCCCGGACGGCCCGACCAGCTCGACGCGGAACTCCTCGGCTGGCGGGGTGCGGCGGTTGACCGCGAAGGCGTGGTCCCTTGCCCTGACGCCGATCCTGGCGACGTGCCACAGCCGGTCGGTCGGCTCGCGGTGCACGCCCAGCGCGTCGGCGACGTCGAGCCCGTGCGCCCACGTCTCCATGAGCCGGCCGGTGGCCATCGACGCCGCGCTCATCGGTGGGCCGAACCACGGCAGCTTCTCGCCGGCCGGGACCGCGGCGATGGCGTCCTTCGCGGCGCGCCGCCCGTCCCGCCAGCGCGCCAGCAGCGCGGCGGGCTCCTCGTCGGCGCCTTCGGCCGCGCCTGCCTCTACGTACGCCGTCGGGTCCGAAACGGCACGGCGCAACTGATCCCGGAAACCGGCAGGATCGGTGGCCGACAGCACGGCCAGTCGGTCGGTCCACGCCAGGTGCGAGATCTGGTGCGCGACCGTCCACCCCGTCGCCGGCGTCGGCCTCGCCCAGTCAGCCGCAGGCAGGCCAGCGACCATCGCGTCCAGCTCGTCGCCCTCCGCAACCAGGTCGGCCAGCACGCGTTCAGCATCGGTCGGCATGCCTGCCAGCATGCCGCCGGGCCACTCCCGAAGCAAGCAGCCGTGACTGTTTTAGGCGCGCCGGCGGCCGGACCTTCGGCGACGATGTGACATCGTCGCGGTTCTACTGGGGAGATTCCACATCCTCGTCGCGCCACCGGTGCACAGGCCGGTGCACAGGCGCGGCGGGATATGCAGGCGCGGGGTGGCAGGGGGCGTCACTACCCTTGGTGGCCATGCACGACGCACGCACTTTGCTGGACCCGGCGACCGAAGCCAAGCGGCGGCTGGCCCGCCGTGGGCTGGACTTCGACCTCGGGCAGGTCGAGGAGCTGCTGGCGGCCCGCAACTCGGCGATCGGGCTGGCCGATGCGGCGCGGGCCGAGGCCAAGCGGATGGCGTCCGCGGTCCAGGCGGCGGCGAAGCGCGGCGAGGACACCTCGCAGCTCGTGCGGCGGGCTCGCGCGCTCAAGGACGAGATCGCCGCCGCGGAAGGCCGCGCCACCGAGGCCGGCGACGAGCTGCACGAGCTGCTGCTGGGTATCCCGAACCTGCCGTCGGACGCCGCCCCGGACGGCATGAGCGAGGCGGACGCCGTCGAGGTCCGCCGCAGCGGCCCGCCCCCGACGTCCGACTTCACGCCGCGCGACCACGTTGAGCTCGGCGAGGCCATGGGGATCTTCGACTTCGCCCGTGCCACCAAGCTGGCCGGCCCTCGGTTCAGCGTCAGCCGCGGCGTCGGCGCCGTGCTCGAGCGGGCGCTGGCCCAGTTCTTCCTCGACCTGCACACCCGCAGGCACGGGTACACGGAGTACAGCGTTCCGCACCTGGTGACCCGCGAGACCATGACCGGCACCGGGCAGCTACCCAAGTTCGAGCAGGACCTGTTCAAGACCTCGGTCGGCTCGCGGGACCTCTATCTCATCCCGACCGCCGAGGTGCCGCTGACCAACCTGCACGCCGACGAGATCCTGCCAGCCGACGCGCTGCCGCTGGCGTTCACCGCGCACACGCCCTGCTACCGCTCGGAGGCCGGCTCGTACGGCAGGGACACCCGCGGGATCCTGCGGCTGCACCAGTTCTCCAAGGTCGAGCTGGTGCGGGTGTGCCGGGCCGCCGATTCGGCCGCCGAGCTCGAGGTGATGCTCCGGCACGCCGAGGCGTGCCTCACCGAGCTGGGCCTGGCCTACCGGGTGATCGCGCTCGCGGCCGGTGACCTGGGCTTCTCGGCGCAGTTCACCTACGACATCGAGGTCTGGCTACCCAGCCAGGACCGCTACCGCGAGGTCTCCTCCTGCTCGGACTGCGGCACGTTCCAGGCCCGCAGGGCCAACATCCGGGTGCGCGGCGTGGACGCCGCCGGCAGGCGCGAGTTCGCCGCCACCCTGAACGGCTCCGGCCTGCCCATCGGCCGCACCATGGCCGCCGTGCTGGAGCAGGGCCAGCAGGCCGACGGCTCGGTGCTGCTGCCGGAGGCCCTCGTGCCGTACACCGGCTTCGCCATGCTCAAGGCCGACGGCACCGCCACAACCTGACCACATCACCGGCATAATCCGCGTCATTGCCAACTGCAACTTGCGTCCACAGGGGTGCCGGCGGCAGGGCCGTGTCGGCCGGCAGGGGGTCCGAGGAAGGCGACGGGGTGGCGGTACGAAAGGACTGGCTGATTAGCTGCAGGGATGTGGCTGGCCGCCGGCGGGACATCATCGTGTTCACCGACCGCGGGCGGGTGGTCATGGTCGCACCACCGGGTGAGACGGCGGTGCTCTCGCCGCTGGAGGTGGGGCGGCTGCGTGCCGCGCTTCGTGACGCGGTGGTCGACGCGGCCGCCGACCTGGAGTAGCAGCCAGAAACGCCGCCTCAGTCGGGGCGGCGGCGCTCGAGGAACACCGTGTCGCGCCACCGGTCGCCGAGCCGGCCGATGCGCTCCCGCACGCCGACCGTGCGGAAGCCGGCCCTGCGGTGCAGCGCGAGGCTCCGCCGATTTTCCGGGAAGATCGCGGTCTGCAACGTCCACAGCCCGTCGTCGTCGGCCGCGCCGACGGCGCGGTTCAGCAGAGCCGTGCCGACCCCGCGTCGCCTGGCCGCCTCGTCCACGTATACGGACGTCTCGGCGACGCCGTGGTAGCACTCCCTGCCGGACGCCGCGGCCAGCGCGGACCAGCCGGCGACCCTGCCGGCCAGCTCGGCCACCCACCGATGCCCCGGCAGCCAGCGCCGTTCCAGCTCGTCGCGCTCGGGCACGGTCGTCTCGAACGTGGCGTTGCCGGTCTCGATGCCGGCCTGGTAGATGCGCCGCACCGCGGGGAAGTCCTTGGCCCGCATCGGCCGGACGTCCACGTCGGACGGCGCCGGCTCCGGGCAGCACGGCTGCACGGCGAGGGTGCCCATCACGATGTCGGCGGCCTGCGGCAGGCAGGTGCAGCACGCGTCGTTCACCGTCACGACGGTCGACGTGCCGCGGCGGGTGCGGCGCACGAAACCGACCTCGGCCAGCTTCGCGACGTGGTGCGAGCAGGTGGACTGCCGGATCCCGACCTGCTCGGCCAGCGCGCCGACGGTGATCCCGTCCGGCGCGGTGGCAACGACGTGCAGCACCTGCACCCTCGTCGGGTCGGCGAGGCAGTCGAACCATTGCGCGTACGTCGTGGCGTCCTCGACGCTCAAGCTCGTCACACCACTCATTATCTACGAACGTCGATCCTTGCGGCCGCCCATCGACACCGGCTAGATTCATCGACGGCAATCGATCAAGTGAGTCGTGAGTGGTAAATGGTGCTCGGACACCATTTACCACTCACGAGCGACCGGAGGTCGCCCATGGACCAGGAGCTGGCCGAGCGGGTACGCCAGCGGTACGCGGCCGCGGCCCGTGCGGTCAACGCCGGGACGCCGTCGTGCTGCGGCGACGGGGACTGCGGCGACGGGAACTGCGGCGGGAACTGCGGCGGGAACTGCGGCGGCGAGGACTGGTCCGGCTCCTGGCTGTACCCGGCCGGCGAGACGACGGGACTGCCGGACAGGGCCGTGCTGGCCAGCCTCGGCTGCGGCAACCCCACTGCCGTGGCCGAACTGCGCACCGGCGAGACCGTGCTGGACCTCGGCTGCGGCGGCGGCATCGACGTGCTGCTCTCGGTGCGCCGCGTCGGCCCGACCGGCAGGGCGATCGGCGTCGACTTCACCGCCGAGATGCTCGACCTGGCAAGGCGCAACGCGGCCGATGCCGGCGCCGGCAACGTCGAGTTCGTCAAGGGCCGCATCGAGGACCTGCCGCTGCCGGACGGCAGCGTCGACGTGGTGATCTCCAACTGCGTCGTCAACCTGTCGGTCGACAAGCCGTCGGTGTTCCGGGAGGTGGCGCGCGTGTTGCGGCCAGGCGGCCGGCTGGGGATCACCGACGTGGTGGCCGAGGACCGGCTCTCCCCCGCCGACCGGGCCGGCCGGGGCGAGGACGCCGGCTGCATCGCCGGCGCGCTGTCGATCGGCGAGTACCGCATGCTGCTGGCGGCGGCCGGGCTGGCCGGCGTGCAGATCACCCTGACGCACCAGGTCGCCGACGGCATGCACGCCGGGATCATCAAGGCGAGCCGCCCGTCGTAGCGGCCGCGGTTGCGGCAAGCTGGACGGCGTGAGCGAGCAGACCGCCGACCCGGTAGCGGCGCTGCGACAGCCGGCGCACCGGGTCAGCCGCCGGGCCATCGTGTGGTGGACGGTGCGTGCCCTGATCGGCTGGCTCGTGGTGCTGGCGCCGGCGACCGTGGCCGTGCTCGTCGTGCCGCAGCGGCCGCCGGGTGCGGTGGCCGCGCTCGTGGTGCTCGTGCTGCTGGCCGCGACGCACACCGCCGTGATGCCGCGCTGGCGCTACCACGTGCACCGCTGGGAGGCCACCGACGACGCCGTGTACACCCAGGCCGGCTGGCTGAACCAGGAGTGGCGGGTGGCGCCGATGTCGCGCATCCAGACCGTGGACACCGAGCGCGGGCCGCTGCAGCAGCTGTTCGGCCTGGCCACGGTCACGGTGACCACGGCGTCGGCGGCCGGCGCGCTGCGCATCGAGGGGCTCGAGGTGCGGCTGGCCGGCGAGCTCGTCGAGCAGCTCACCGCGACGACCCAGGCCACCCCGGGGGACGCGACGTGAGCCAGGAGGCCGACGCCGGCGGCTGGTTGCGGCTCGACCCCAGGATGCTCGCCGTCGCACCGGCCCAGGAGATCGTCAGGTTCATCCCGCTGCTGATCGCTGCGGTGATCGCCGGCGGCCGCGGAGGCGGCCAGTGGTGGTGGCTGTTCGGCGCGCTGGGCGCGGTGGTCGGTCTCGGCGTGCTGCGCTGGTTGACCACCCGCTACCGGGTGACGGCGGAACGGATGGAGCTGCGCAGCGGGCTGCTGTTCCGCCAGCACCGCTCGGTGCCGCGCGACCGCATCCGCACCGTCGACGTGACGGCCAAGCCGCTGCACCGCATGTTCGGGCTCGGCGTCCTGCGCATCGGCACCGGCCAGCACGAGCGCGGCAGGAACGGCGAGCTCACCCTGGACGCGGTGAGCAGCGCGGAGGCGGAGCGGCTGCGCGCCGTCCTGCTCGACCGATCCACGGTCGCGCCGTCCACCCTGGACGGCCCGGCTGGCGGCGGAGTCGAGCTGGCCAGGCTGTCCTGGGCCTGGCTGCGGTTCGCGCCGCTGACCGTGCTTGGCGTCGCCTCGGTCGGCGCGCTGTTCGGCGGCGTCTGGCAGCTGCTCAACGAGGCCGGGTTCGACGTCACGGACATCGGTGCCGTCCGCGGCGCCGTCGACTGGCTGACCGGCCGCCCGGTCGGCGTCGTGATCGTCGCGGCGGCCGCGGTGCTGCTCGTGACCGGCGTGCTCGGCGCACTGGTGCGCTACGTCGAGGCGTGGTGGGGCTACCGGCTCACCCGCGAGCCGGACGGCACTCTTCGGGTCAACCGCGGCCTGCTGACCAGGCGGTCGGTCTCGCTGGAGGAGCGGCGGCTGCGCGGCGTCGAGGTGGACGAGCCGCTGCTGCTGCGGGCCGGCCGGGGCGCCAGGCTGAACGCCCTTGCCACCGGCTCCGGTAGCGGCGACCGCAGCGCCCTGATGCCCCCGGCGCCGCGCGCGGCGGCCCACCAGGTGGCCGCCGCCGTGCTCAGGACGCCGGCCGAGCAGGCGCCGACGACCCGCCCGCTGCGCCGGCACCCGCTGGCCGCGCTGCGCCGCCGGCTGGTGCGGGCCGTGACGCCGGCCGCCATCGCCGTGCTCGCGTTCTGGGCCGCCGGGGCGAGGCACGCGCTGCCGTACTGGCCGGCGGGCGCCGCGGCCGCCG